>Ga0116152_10001583_pt1 | contig 18665 bp, 21 predicted proteins | sample AD_UKC119_MetaG_FD_89894 | JGI IMG/M metagenome (GOLD analysis project Ga0116152, IMG submission 89894) | Active sludge microbial communities of municipal wastewater-treating anaerobic digesters from Hong Kong - AD_UKC119_MetaG | ecosystem: Engineered > Bioreactor > Anaerobic > Digestate... | reverse complement strand
TAAGTTCTCGTCATGTAGATTGACTTGGTTCTATTGTAAATTTTTTGTTCATTTTGATGTATTGTTTGGTAATAAAATTTTTTATTTACAGTTTAGTTGTGATATATTTGATGAAAAATTGTCACGTTCTTTTTTGTCATCAGATGCAAAAGATACTATGTATCATGTGTTATTTTTTACAAAAAAGTTTTGTGAGAAAAAGATTGTGTTTAAATTTTGCTCTAATTCTAAGTTTAGAGTGTTTCATAAAAGTCTTATATCTCCACATTTTATTTTAAATTCTTTTTGCTTACCTTCTTTGTATCAATCTAATTTAATTTTTTCTTTGTTTTGAGATACAAATGTATCTAAATTTTTTATATTAGATTTTTTAATAATTATGATTGAGTCGTTGTATCATGTAGATTCACTTTGTGTATAAATTTTTAAAATTGAATCTTTTAGTAGAGTAGATCACAATGATTCTCAATTTACTTTTGTATTTTCAGTAAAAGTATTTTCTGTAAAAAACTTTCAGTTGAAATCTTCAAAGTCAAAATTGATGTGTTCTTTTTGACCACATCAACTTAGTATTATGGTAGACAGAAATATCAGAATAAATAAGTATTTTTTCATTTTATATAAACATGTAACTAAGTGAAAGAATTATTCATATGATTATACCAATGATAAATGATTTTACGTATATTTTGTGTGAATGTTGATCTTTTGACCATATATGTGCTATCAAATAACCTATCATCAATCCGCAAAATATTAGATATCATGGCATGATAAAGGTTTTTATGATCGTATAGATGTTGTTTGACAACAATATTTCTCCTCTTAAAAAAAATAAAGCTACAACTATAGTCAAGAAGAAGAAAAATCATTTTAATATCTCAAAGAATGTTTTCATGTGTTGGATGCATAAGGCTAAAAATTTTTATTTTAATCTTTCAATTATTTTTTCCATCAAATCTATATCATCTTCTGTTAGTCATTCTTCATCGTAAGAATCTTTTTGCTTATGTTCTTCAAATATATCAGATATACTTTTGTTATCTTTTTGTGTCGATTTATTTGTTTCTGTGTCAGGGCAGGGAGCAAAATCACAATTGGGTGCGATTCTACCTACTCGTGTACCATCTGGACACTGTTTTGCATCCATTGTGCAAGCTACCATATTTCAAGTGTTATTTTTATCGTCCGTATTTCATCAAGTAATTAAATTGTTTTCTTCTGAATCGATTTGTTCTATAAATATTTGTCAATCTTTTGAACGACATTGTCTTGGGTATGATTCCATTATTAGATTTCATTGTGCTTCACATGATGCAAAATCTATTACACCATTTCTTCATGTGATGTTTTGATTGTTTTCTCCTGTTGTAATTTCTTGATTTTCATCACTTTTGGCTTGGCAGTCTCAGTTGTAAAAATCTCGTTCTTCACAAAAACTTCAATCTGCGAAATAACATATACCCACACTTCATCATTGATCGTTTAGTATTTCCAATGTCCCACCGTTTTCTTCACAATATACTGAAGCAGGATTGGCTAGTCATACATTTGTATCTTGTTCGTTTGGTATTATAGAGCACCCAGCAAATATCAATCAAGATATTGATGCCAATAAAATCCATAATTTTATTTTCATTTTTTATTTTCAAAAGTAAAATAATATTACTTTATACATAATATTTTCTCAAAAAAAATCAAATAGATTTTTATATCATAGCTTGTTATTTTTGCAAAATGTTTCTAATATGAAAATCTAGATCTCAAGCAGTAAATATTATAATTATTTCTTTGTCTTTTCAATTGTTTATTTTATCTTTGATTTTTTGTAAATCTTTGGTGTATATTCCATTGCTATTTTTTGCTAATTCTTGTCACAATGTGTCTATATTTTCAATTCATTTTATTGGTGAGCTCTTTAATAATTCTGTTAAATTTTCTCTAGCTGCGTATATATCAAAAATTATCACATCATCATAAAGTTTTAGAGATTTGGGAAAATCTTCTCGTCATTTAATAACTCTAGCAGCTTGGTGAGGTTGAAAAATTGCTGTAATTTTGTGATTTGGATATTTTGATTTTAGTGCTTGATGACAGAACTTTATAGAACTTGCCATGTGTCAGTAATCTGAAAAAATTAATGTTCAATTTTTGGTTTTTTGGAGTAATTCTAATCTTCTTCGTAGTCATTTAAAATTTTCGATAGTTTTTGTTAATTCTTTTTCGTTAATATTGGGATTTAGTTGTTTGATAAGCTCAAAAACTAATGTTCAATTTTGATTGTTGTGTTCTCAAAAGAGGTATTTGAAATTGAAGGTTTGTATTGGAGCTACTATTTCTTTTTTGATATATAAACCCCCTTTATTCTCCCCTAAAAAGGGGGGTCTTAATATCTTGTTTTTTACTTTTTCTGAAAATTGTTGAAAAGCTAGTATATAGTCGTCAAGATCTTTGTAATAATCGGTATGGTCGAGTTCGATATTTGTGACTATTCATCGATCTATATCTAATTTTAGAAAATGTCTTTTGTATTCACACGCTTCTACGATAAAAACGTATTTTTTGACCAGCGAGTAGTCCAATCATTTTCCATATAATATTTGATCAAAAATGTTTTTTATATCTGTTTTTTTATTTTCATTTATCGCATAGTTGTTTCAGTCTAGGTCCGGTACCAATGCTCCTAGAATTCACAATCAAAAGTTGTTTAAATGTTTTTTGGCAGCATATAGTGCTAATGATGTTGTAGTAGATTTCCCGTTGGTTCAAGTGATTCAAACAGTAGTAAAATATTTTGAAATTTCTCACAAAAAATCGAAATAATTTCATATAAATCTTTGTTCTTTAGGTCTTCTATGAAATGATTTTGCTTGTAATACTTCAGTTGAATTTGCGCAAGCTTCAGAATAAATCACATGGTCTGTAATTTCTGGTGTATATTTATCTTTTCATATTATTACTTTAATTCATTTTTTTCCCAATTTTTTTGTCAGTTCACTTTCTGTAGAGTCTAGGCAGATTAGATTTTCTCAATATCATAAATCGTAGAGTAGTCACGCTACTCAAGACATTCATGTTCATCATGCTCATATAAAAATTATTTTATTTATCATTTTTTGATTATACTAAATATTTTTATTAGTATAAAAAAAATTATAATTTTATCAACCAATTAGATATCGTTGACATTTATATTAAAATGTTTATTGTTTATGCACAAATAATAACAAAAATTACGACTATGAAAGAAAAGCAAGTTTTGTTTACTACTTTAATGACTCGTCATGGTGGCAAACTTCTAAAAAAAGTTAAGTTTGTTAGTGATGGTCATGAATATGAATTTCCACGGGTAGATGTTGCCGTATATCCTGCTGATATGAAGGATGCATTGCAAATGTTAGTGGATTCGCCTATTTTTGAGGTTTTTGGATTTGAAAGAGAAATTAGTCAAGAAGAAATTGATGAAATTAAATCACAATTGATTTCTGATAGCTATCCGAGATCAAGGATTGTTAGATTAGAATCTGTTTAACATGATAAAATTTCATTTTTGTCTAAATTTCAATTGTAAAGATTGACTTATATTCCGTGTTTGATAATTGAATGCGGAATTTTTTTATAAAAAAATATACTTGATAGTATATTAGTTTGGTACCCAGGGTGGGACTCTTGCCCCGTAATGATGCGGGGTGAAAACCCATACGGCCGTGTGGTAATCATTTTTTTAAATAAAAAAATTACACAATCATGTGTAATTTAATGGTACCCAGGGTGGGACTTGAACCCACACGGCCGTGAAGCCACCAGATTTTGAGTCTAGCATGTCTACCAATTTCATCACCTGGGCGTATAAGTCAAAAATTTTGAATCATAAAGTAATGGATATCTGTTTACTTTGATTTTTGCTTTGTGTTTACTTTGTAGGTTTGCTTATAAAAAAATGAGTTTAAAAATCAATTGATTTTTTATTTTTTTTGGTTAATAGTTTATTTGAGGTGAAAACTTTTCCTCAATGATTTTAATATGTAATATTTATTAGAAAATGGATTTGAACAAGGTACAATTGATTTGAAGAGCTACAAGTGATTTGGAGGTAAAAACTATTGAAAGTAGTGGTACATCTGTTGTGAATTTTACAATAGTTACCAACAGAAAATTTAAAAACAGAGATGGTAATGCAGTAGAAGAAGCTGAATACCATAGATGTGTAGCTTATGGTAAATGAGCAGAGGTTCTTTGACAGTATGTGAACAAATGAAAGAGAATTTATGTAGAATGAAGACTTAGAACTAGAAAATGGCAAGACACAGAGGGTAGAGATAGATACTCTACAGAGGTAATTATTGACAATTTTATATTCTTAGATTCGGCTAGGAATGATTCGTCTGATAATGATTCAGATAAAAAAGTAGAAGAAGTTCCAAAAGAAAATCCAGAAGACGAGGAAGTACCGTTCTAAGTTGATAGTGTTTGTGTAAATTATTTGAATTGAAAAAAAGTTTTTTGATATACTTTGTTTTTTGTTTTGTGATTTAAATTTATTATTTGTTATAAAGAATATGGATGAAGAAATAACATTAAAAACTAGAATCATTGATTTTTTCTTAGATATATTTGATATATTATCTTTTTTGATATTTGTATTGTGAATAGTCTTGTTTATAAGATTTTTTGTCGCTAATCCTTATACTGTAGTGGGTGCTAGTATGTCACCAACTTTTCAGGAAAGTGATTTTATTATAGTGGATAAAATTTCACAAAGATTGGATAATATAAACAGATGAGATGTAATAGTATTTGTACCTGAAGGTAAGACAATACCGTATATAAAGAGAGTTGTATGAATGTCTTGAGAAACTGTAAAAATTCAAAATTGAGGTGTAGTAATTTGTGATGTAGAAGGTGTTTGTAATGAGTTGGAAGAAAAATACATATCAGAAGATCTTAGAACTAATGCTAGATGCGGTATAAAAGAATTTAAAATAAATACATGATATTTTGTATTGTGAGACAACAGATGATTTAGCACCGATTCTCTTTGTTGTTTTGGTCTTGGTTGTTATGATTGAGCTAGTTATGAGGTGTTAGAAAAAAATATAATATGAAAAGTATTGTTTAGAGTGTTCCCCGATTTTGGTGCATCGTTTTATGGGTAATATTTTTTAGTTAAATTTTATACAGATGGGTATAATATCTACTTTTGATCCTAAATTTCAAAGAAGAGTAATACAAGAAAATAGAGAGTTGTACGGGAAAGAAGATGTGATTTATATTAGAAAAAGTAAGTTGTTTTTTGTGTTGAAGGTGCTGATACCAGCTATATTTTGGATGATTTTGCTGATATTTGTATTAGCTGTTTCTATACCAAATATCAGCGCACAATGGTTTTTGATTACAGTTATAGTTGTATTTATTGGTTTGCGATTGATACCTATTTTTAGGATAATAAAGTTTTATTTGGATTATAAGATGGACTTTATAATCGTTAATCCAAGATCTTTTTTGAGATACAACCAAGAATGATTTTTTAAGAGAATATCAAAAACTATTGATTTGAAAAAGATTAGATCTATCTCAATAAGAAAAAAATGATTGATTAATAGTGTATTCAATAATGGTACTTTAGTTGTATTGTCTGAATGATGAGAAGTGGATATAGAAGAAAAAAGTAGAGCGTGAGAGATTGTTTTTAGATATGTTTACGATCCTGAAACAGTAGATAAATTGATAAATGGTTTGTTTAAGAGAGTTTTTCATAGTTAATTATTTTAATGTTTAATTTTTTTATGATGATTGATAACTTAGAAATACCTTATGATATATATGAGTCTCCAAGTGAAATGGTTATTATTATGCCGCTTGGTGGAGTAAAAAAGGAAAGCATTGATATATCCATAGATGATTATAGATTGGTAATTAAATGAGAGAGACAAAAGATAGAATTGAAAGATGATTGTGTACCTCTCAAAGAGGAATGTTATTGGTGAGAAATTCAACAGATTTTAGATCTTCCTCCTCAAGCATATTTTGACAAAATACATAGTAAATTAAGTTCTGACAATATTTTGCAAATTATAATACCAAAAGCTATGGTACCAGAAAGAATTGAATTGGAAGTTGAGCATTCTTAGGTGATTTAATTTTATTAAATATTTTAAATTTTAAATTTATTGCAAATGCCTGCTAAAAAAACAGTAAAAAAGACAGTAGCTAAAAAATCAGATTTTGAGAAGAAATTTGATGACGTAAAGAAAAATACCAAGACTACTGCTAAGAAGGTAGAAACAGAATCAAAGAAAATTATGACATGAGTTGGTTCTTGGTGGACAAAAGCTAGTGATGAAGAGAAAATTTATATGGTTTTGTGAATTATTTTGCTTTTGATTGGCTTGTATGTTTTGCGTACTATTGTAGGAGGATTGTTACTTATAATAGTTGGAATTTTGTTTGTGACTGGATTCTTTGTAAAAAATAAAAAATAATATTTCTTATATAAAAATAAAAAAAAGATAGGGTAATCATTTTTATGCATTATTTTATCTTTTTTTTTGAAAGTATTTTTGTATGTTTGTTATTAGTTTAATATAATATTTAATATGGTGAAGATAGCGGATTATATAGTAGATAATGTAGATATAGTAGATGTAATATCTAGGAGAGTAGACCTCAAGAGAGCTTGAAGTAATTTTTCTGGTTTGTCTCCATTTCAAAATGAAAAAACGCCTTCTTTTATGGTATCCCCACAAAAACAAATATTTAAGGATTTTAGTTCAGGCGTGTGATGAAATGTGATAACTTTTGTGATGGAATATGAAAAAATTGATTTTATGGATGCTGTAAGACTTATTGCAGAAGAGCAAAGGTTGGATATATCTGAGTTTTTAAAAAATGCTGATAAATCTAGAGAATTTGCTGATGAAAAAGAAAAAGTAAAGAGAATGCACAAGTTGACACAATCATTTTTTGTAGATAATTTAAAAAAGAATGATAAAGCAATGAATTATTTGTTGGAAGACAGAAAGTTAGACAAGAAAATAATTAGTCAATTTGGTATATGATATGCTCCCGATAGCCATTATGATTTGATACAAAATTTAAAATCAAAATGATTTAACGAGCAAGATCTGGTACAATCTTCTTTGGCAAAAAAATGACAAACTGATTATTTTGGATTTTTTAGAAATAGAATTACTTTTCCTATATTTGATACTAGGAACAATATAGTGGGTTTTAGTGCTAGAGTACTTGATCCAAAAGATCAGCCAAAGTATTTGAATAGTAGTGAGCATGCTGCATTTGAAAAATCAAAAATATTGTATGGTCTAAATTTTGCTAGAAGTGAAGTGAAAGTGCATGATATGTTGATCTTGGTAGAATGACAGATGGATGTAATAGCTTTGGCTAGATTATGATTACCAATATGAGTAGCGACTTGTGGCACTGCTGTAACCGAACAACACATGAAACTAATAAAAAGATATACCGAAAATGTATATATACTTTTTGACAATGATGAGGCCGGTAAAAATGCTACAATTAGAGCTTTGAAAATAGCTTACAAACAAGATATTTTTCCTAAAATGATAGTCTTACCTGACGACATAAAGGATGTAGATGATATGGCTAATATGGAAAATGGTTTAGATTTATTTAAAGATTGTTTGTCTAAATCTAAAGATGCTTTTGTACAGATATATGATCTATTTGCCCAGAAATATGACATGTCTTCACCAATAGACAAACAAAAATTGTTTAACAATATGTTTTCTCTAATTTTGTCTGTAGATAATTATACTATACAAGAGCACTATAAACAAGTGCTTTCAGATAAGGTATGACTTCCTTATGAAGTAGTGTCTATGCAGTTTGCAAAATATATTAAATGAGATGGTAAATTTGAAGTACGCAAAAATCAAAATAAAAAAGATTCTAAGTCTTGGCAAGCAGATCCAGAGATAGCATTATCAGCGATTTTTTATGATAATATACTTGAAAAATATATAGAGAATAAAGATTTATGGTTTCCCTTTTTAAGTTTTGTAGAAAATGTAGCCAAAAATAGTCAGGAAAACTTATTGAAGAAGGTTTTTGAATCTAAAGAGTCACTTTTGGAAGAAGATATCAAAAATTTGGATGAAATGCAGCTTTGGTGGGAAAAAGAATTATCATGACTAAATAATGAAGAAAGAAGACTCGCTAGTATAAAAAGAATTGTTTGACCTTTTTTGAAGCAAATATTAAAGCAAATACTTAAAGATCCTGGTTTGAGTGCAGATGCAAAAAAGAATCTTCTTGATTACATGAAGAATATTTAAAATATATTTAGGGTGATAGGATTTTTTAATCTATTTTTTTATTTTCAAAAAAATGCTTCTCGCGAGGGCTTACCTCGCAGTACTGCGGGGTAAGCAAAAATTCCCTCGTTCGCAGATTGCAGTCATACTTATAGCTTGAAATATTTTATCATAAATACGAAGCTCCGAATTGGGTCGGAGCTTTAGTTTTATCTACCATTTCAATTAGGTAAATTTTCATTGAGTCTGACAGTGTAATCTCGAACATTTTTTTAAATAAGTAAAAAACCCACTTAAGTGGGTTTTTTATGATTTTATTGTTTGTTGATTATTTACAACATTTTTTGCAGCCAAATATTTTCATCAAAAATACTATTATAGCAGATACTCCTACTACATCATACACGATTTTTGCTACTAAAGCATTGTTTGGATTTGCAACAATTTCAGCTGTTTCTGCATTTGTTATTGCTGGGAATATTACATCCATCAACCATGTCACTAAATTAAAGTCGAAGAATCCTACTAGTCCTCGGTTTAAAGCACCAACAATAACTAGTATTAAAGCTATAAGGTAAATAACTTTCATGTTTTTGTAAATTAATAATAAAAATATTTTAATTTCATACCTATATTATATAATTTTTAACTAGCATAAATCAAGTTTTTTTAAAAACCAAAAGTTGCGGTTTTTAAAAAAGTATATTATAATGTATTGAAACTTAGAATGGTAAGTCATCATCTGCTGGGGCAGATGGAGCAGATTCTGCAGTAGCTCAGTTTGCTTTGTCGATTCTTCGAGCTGATACACCATTGAACCATCTTCCATTGTATTCTCTAGCTCTAAAGTTTAATCCAACTTTTACCTTGTCTCCTTTTTTGTAATCTTTCATCATATCTACTTTGTCTCCAAAGACATCTACAGCTATAGATCATTTAAATTCTCTGTCTGTTTCTTCTTCTATCACAAAAGTAAGTTTGCGAAGATTGTTTTGTCATACAGTTTCTTCATTTCACATCATAATAATAATTCCTTCAAATTCCATTTTCTCATTCATAAGTATATAAAAAGTATTTTTGTGTTTACTAATAATATTTGTTTTTTCAAGATGATTTTTGTCACTTAGCAAAAAGTTCTTTGATAATTAATAATATTACTCATATATTTATTGATATGTCGGCCAAATTGAAAATTGGAAATCGATCAAATATTTTGATAAAATCTTTAACTCATCATAAAAATATTCTATCTATCAAATTTCAAATTGCTCATGCTATCAAAAATATTATTACTCGCTTTGATATTTTATTTTTTTTGTACATTAAAATCAAAAGCGTAATGATTGCTATGGTGAGTATTATAGTAATAAGTTGTGGGATCGGTAAAGATCGAGAGATTCAAGTGTTGAGAGTAGATTGAATAATTTCTAGATTGTTTAAAAATCATTTGTTGTAAAAAAAGTATTTAGATATTTGATCTAACAGTATTAGGCTTGTTGTGAAAATTATTGTTGTCAGATTTTTTTTCATTTGTTTTTTACAATGATGGTTGATAAAATAAGTGCAGCATTGCCAAACAATCGTGCAGATGGATATATCAGTGTAAATCGTCATTCATAATATAATATTAGTCAAATTATGGATGTTATAATTCATATACTTGTTATGATCCAAGGAAATGTCTTTTCCTGAATTTCTTTTTTGTAAATTCATTTAATGGTTGGTATATATGCCATCAAAAATGCAATTTGGAGTGAAACATTGGTCACTATATAACTTTTACTAATGATTCAAGCTATAATTGTTAGTATTCAGATCATTAGTAGCAGAATATCAAACTTACTTAGCTTTTTAAATCTTCATTTTTTTATTGCCAATAATGCTATAATAGACATTCAGACCATTGATATAACCGCCATCAATCATTTTATATTTTCAGTGACTATTTTTATATAAGAAACTGCATCAATTAATTCTAAAAAGATTCGTATTGTTCGAGAACTTAGGTTTAATGATATAGATTTTTTGTGTATATTTAAAATATATAGTATAGTTCATATTATTATAAATGTGTTTGCTATGAGAAATATTTCTGTCATATTTTAAGAGATTTCTCCACTATGGTCGAAATGACAATAGGGTGCTAAATTAAAACTCAAACTGTTTCTATGTGGTGTGTCTGTGGGAACATATCTACAGGTTGAAGTGATTTTATTTTAAATCATTTTTCTACAAATAGTTCTATATCTCTAGCCATTGTAGTAGGATTGCAAGAGATGTAGAGTAGTTCAAATTTGTTTTCTTTTTTGAGATTTTCGATTCGTTCTATTACATTTTTGTGCAATCATTCTCTTGGAGGATCTACTATTACTAGTCAGATATTATTTAACTCGTTTTGTATTTCAGGATAATTTTTGAATATTTTCTCAGATGGTGATGCTATAAATTTACATTTCTCTTTTAATCAATTTATTTCAGCATTATAATTGGCATCTTTTATAGCTTCTTGTACTATATCAATTCATAAGACACTATCTCATATTCACATATTCAAAAAATTGATACCAATACTACCAGTACCACAGTAGAGGTCTAAGATTTTTCATTGTACTTGTGCTAGTGCATTTGCTCAAGTTTGGAATAACTTTTCTGCTCAGTGTGTGTTTGTTTGAAAAAAAGAGAAAGGAGAGATTCTAAAAGTAGATTCGATAGTTTTTAATCCCCCCTTAATCCCCCCTTGGGAAAGGGGGGTAGAAATAAGTTTATCAAAAATATATCCATCGCCAAACAATGTTTCTACTTCAATATCTGGTCATCTGATTATGTCTGCCAATCAATCATTGTAGGTCACAACAAATGTAGTTATGTGCTCTTGAATAAATTTATCTGTTTTTAATGTTTCTTTTAGAGTTCTTCGTTTTTCTAGATTTTCTGTATCATCATTTTTAGCAGGAGATATAGCTAAATTTACTAATAATTGTCATGTGTTTGTTCCTTCTCTCATTGCTAAATGACGGAAAAATCATCTATGGAACTTTTGATCGTATGTTGGTAATCCTGATTCGAAACATAGTTTTTTGATGTATTCAAAAACTTTATTCATTTTGGGTGAAACTAGCCCACAATTGTCTATATCAATGATTTTGCTAAATTCTCATTGTTTGTGAAATCATAGACTCCATCTACTGTCTACCTCATCTTTTTGTGATATATATACACCAAAAGAAAATTCAATCTTGTTTCTGTATCATTTATCTTTTGGTGATGGGACAATAGGCAAAATTGTTGGTTTGTCTTCTATTTTTCTAAAACAATCTTCTACGATTTGTTGTTTTAGTTCCAATTGTTTTGGGTAGCTGATAAGTTGTCGTTTACATCATCCACATCATACTTTGTGTTTTAAAGACGCTTCAGCGTTTCAATGTTTCAAAGTTTCAACGCTTCAGTCTTTATTTATTGGGCTAAAGAAATGCTTACAGAAGACCTCTCCATCTGTGTATGTTTTATCGTATTTATGTATTTTGGTGATATGTCACTGTAGGTAGTCACTCTTTTTCCTGGTAATTCTGATATCTACTATGCTACCTGGTAGTGCTCATCATTTGATAAGTATTTTTTTACCATCGTCCGTCTTGGCAATACCGACTCATCAGTATCAGATTTTAGTTATTTTTAGGTTTTTAAGTTCTTTTTTCACGGTTGTATTTTAGTGGTTAAATTAATTTACATAAAAAATGCTGTCAGGATCTTTGTGGGAAAATTCTAATTCAATCTTTTCTCAATTTGTTAAGATATTGTATATTTCTCAACCAATTCTGATTTGAGTTTCTCATTTTTCAAAAGCATCCTTTATTAATGCTTGATGATTTTTTTCTAATCTTTTGCTAATTGCTTCGTATTCTGGTGTGTTCATTTTGAATAATTTTCTATATAAATTTACATCTTTTTTTATAAAGAAAAGGCTCTTTATTTCAATTTAATAATTGATTTTGTGTGTAGGGGCGATTAATAATCGCCCTTACAACAATAGTGTGTTTTATATTGAAAAATTTTGTATTAAAGTTACAGTGGAATTACTTTAAATGTTGAAATTAATTAATGCTTTTGATTTGAGATTTACATATCAATTCTCGCGTGAAAGATAGAGTAATTGATGGTATGAGAAAATATATCCAATATAATGATGATGAAAAAAATATAGTTTTTTTGTGAGATTATGTTTATCATTTTTCTTATGATAGAGTAGCTTTGTTACAGTTGTACAATTTCTTTTTGGAGCTTTTTTCTCAAGGGAAAAATGTGTATGTGTTGGCTTGAAACCATGATTGGATATGAAGTACTTTTGTATTTGAAGAAGCTAAAAGAACTTTCGAAACGATTAATAAAGTGAAAAGTGAAAAGCCCCGCAGTTCTGGCGGGGGACACTGAAAAGTGAAAAGTGATGGGAGGATAGAGTTTATTACTAAACCGAAGGTAGAAAATATTGAATGAAAGGATGTGTTGTTTTTGCCGTATTTTATTGAGGCAGAAGAGTGTAGAGTTCAGGGTGCAGAGTGCAGAGATTGAATAGAGTGAGAGATTGGGAAAGTGATTAAAACATTGTCTGAGTCGAAGAAAAAGAATGAGAAAATTAGTGCAAAAGTAAATCAAATATTGCTGGATTATGTGAAGAAATATGACAATTTAACTATCATACATCATTATTATATTGAGTGAGTCAATTTTCCAGGACAGAGAGGAAGATTTTATTTTGGTGATATAGCTATATCAAAATTATTTTGTGAATTGCCAAACATTAAGATGATATCAGGACATTTACATCAGTGATTTGTGTACAAAAATTATTTTTGTACTGGGAGTGTGCGACACACCTCACCTTTGGAAGTCAATCAGGTAAAGATGTTTTTCAAATATTCCAATGAGGGGGTAGAAGGAAAGATGTTTTTTGTGAATCCATACTTTTTGGTGAGTGAAGAATTAAAAGTGCAGAGTGCAGAGTGAATGAAATTGAAAGTTGATGAAGAGTTTGTAGAAAATTTTATTGAAAAGATGACTATTGACAATAAAGAGAATTATTCTTGATCTGAGATTTGGAATATTGATTTTGATCCTGAGTATAAGATTGAAAACAAAGATATTTCTATTTCTGTGAAAGTAGAAGATGTGAGTTATGATGAAATTTATAATTATATAGATGAAGAATTATTTAAAAAACTTAAGGATGTAAAATTGAAAAAAAATATGGTAGTCAGTCAGGATCTTTTTGAAAAATTGGATACTGAAGGAAAAAATTTGTCACAATGATTCTCTGATTGGAAAGGTCTACTTAAAGATTATCTTACAAATAAATATCCAGAAGATTTTGATAAATATTTGGATTTTTTGAAAGAGGAGAAAATTTTATAATGTTTGATATGTTAAAATGTCTAGATTTGTTTTTGAAGAAACTACATTGTTGTTGGTTTGATGATACCCTGGAACATGAAAATCTTTTTTGTCTGATAAGATTTTGGATACATATTGTATTACGTACATTGATAAAGATTCTGTAGATGATGTATTTTCTTTGACAAGAACAGATGATCATTATAAAAATCATAAAAAATATGTATGGGATATAATATACAATGCTATTTTGATACCAAATATTTCTAGATGAAATTCTATTTTGTTGGATTCTCCTTTGTCTAGTGCATATTTAGGCAATCTAGAACGAATAGAATATATAAAAGATATGTCTAAAAAATATAATTTTAAGATTAAAATGATCTGGTGTAAAGCATCTCTTGAGACAAGAGAGAAACGTTTAAAAATGCGCGATCATCCAAGAGATCAAGAGAGATATCATGAACTCAAAGAATTTGTGGCTAGAGAAAAGACTTTTGATATACCGTTTGATCATATAATTTTTGATACAGAGTGAGATAATATTGGTAAAGTTTATGATTTTTTGAAATGAGAGAAAATTTTATAAATAGTACTATAAAGAAAATCCATAGGGTTGAACCCTATGGATATCTAAAATAATATTTTTTTTACTCTTTTTCATACCAGTCTTTTTCTAATACTTTAAATGCTAAACTGTTATTGTTAGAATCAGTAATTGATTCTATGAACATTAAAGAATAACATTCAGATATGAAATTTTCTCCAATAATTGATTTTGGCGTTTTTAGCATCTTTTCTGGTACATTTGTAATCAAGTTTTTTTCACAAATTATTGTGAATTTTTCTTTACTTGTGTTTGACTCTTCTTTTGACCAAATATCACCGTTTTTATCATAACTATATATTTTTTTTACTGTTGTCTTTTCTACAGTAACTGTAATATATATTTTTTCTAAGTCAGCTGATTCATAAGAAAAGGCGATATTAGCACAATATCCATTTAGTGGTGACAAATAATTCATTCCATGATATAGAACTACTGTGTCTTGAGCGAATACCAGTTGAGAGATTGCTAAAAATAGAATGGTAATAATAATTAATTTTTTCATAAGTATTTTTTTTTGTTTATTTTTAAATTATATATATTTTTTATATAAAGTCAATTTATTTTATTTTTTGAGATTTATTGTTGTTTTTTTGACAAATTAGAAGCTTTTGAATATAATATATTTGAGTGCCGATTGTATGATGTTTTGAAAGAACAATATCATATCGTCGCCATAGAATAAGTACCTGTTTTGAACTATCAAAACCAAGACTTAATCTACTTTATTTTTTGTGAAAAATTTATGATAAATAGTACTGATATAATCTCTTATAAAGATTTTGGATTTGATGGAGATAAATATATCAAGATGCAAGAAGATCAGATATTGGATAGAATTAGCCAGTTTTCTGGTAGATTATATCTGGAAATATGAGGAAAATTTATTAGAGATCCTCATGCTGCTAGAGTTTTGCCTGGTTTTCATGTGGATAGTAAAAAACAAATATTTCACAATCTAAAAGACAAAGCTGAAATACTTTTTTGTGTAAATGCAGAAGATATCATATCAGATAGACAATTGAGTAGTGAAGATATTTCTTATGGTGACTATGTAGAACGTATGCTTATGATAATAGAGAGAAATATTTGAGTCAAACCAATAATTGTAATAAACAAGATAGATGTGACAAGTATGTTTGATTTGGTTCTAAATTTTGAACGTAGATTTCAAAAGAAACAGTATAAAGTATTTGAGAGATATAAAATAGCAGGATATCCACATGATGTAAATAGTATATTAAGTGAAAATGGATTTGGTGGTGATGATCATATCCCACTTACAAAAAATCTAATACTTGTGACTGGTGCAGCTAGTAGTAGTGGTAAAATGTCTACTTGTCTGTGACAAATATATTTAGATCATAATATTTGAATAAAATCTGGTTATGCTAAATATGAAACTTTTCCTATTTGGAATTTACCATTGGATCACCCTGTAAATTTGGCTTATGAGGCTGCTACTGTGGATGTTTGAGATGTAAATATGATAGATGAATATCATAAAAAAGCATATGGACAAGAAGTTGTAAATTACAATAGAGATATAGAGTGATTTGAGATAGTTATGTGAATAGCAAAAAATGTTGTTAGTCACAAAAATTATATGGTTAAATATAAGTCACCTACTGATATGTGAATTAATACTGCTTGATTTTGTATTACTGAGGATGACATTGTTTGTCAGGCATCATTGGATGAGATAAAAAGAAGAAAAGATTGGTATCAAGAGCAAGTAGATAGATGAGATTGAAAACAAGAGCGAGTTGATGTTTGTATGAAATTAGAAAAAAAATATGAAGAATATATTAAAAATAAAAATAGCTAATAGCTATTGGCTATTAGCTAAAAAAAAGACCCGATTGGGTCTTTTTTATATTTTTGATTGTGCATTGTGTAAAAGGGGATTGTAATAGTTGAACAATAAGGATATGATTTCTCATGTAGATATTTTTTCTGTCTTTATTCAGATTGATCACAATCAGTCGTTTATTAGATTGCATCTTGTGTTGAGCATGTTTTTTCCTTTTGAGAATGATCTATATCTTTCTACTATTTTTTCTACACTATCTTTGCTATTTAATACATCCAGTAGTTTTGTAAACCATGATTTTTTTATACTACCCTCATCTTTTTCTCATTGGTAGTAAGGCACCACTATGTAAAATGACTTTTCATATATCAGTCATTGTTTGCTATCTATGTCTTCCAAGAATTTGTAGTATGCTTCTCATGTTTTTTTGAGTACTGGATTCGATATATCGTTTATGTTTTTGTTGATATATCATAAGTAATCAGATAAATCAAGATAATTGTTGCGTACTATAATCTGTATAGGGAATCATAATCCATTTAAAAATTTTTTGTATTGTTCCAATACTATTTGTTGTTCATCAAAGTTTTTTAAATCTAGATTTATTCACTCTACTTTGAGTATAGCTCTTAGTCAACCATCTTTTAATATTATTGTATCATTTTTTATTTCAGAAACTGGTAACATAGTCTCTGTGTTAAACATGTTTTCACTTTTTTTTGTGTTTATTTTTGATTGTTCTCATAGATTAAATAGCATCTTTTATATTGTTTTGTTTTAAATTAAATTATAGGGCGGAGTTTTTTTGTATCCAAAATATGAAACTCACTATAAACCAAGATAATCACATAATGAATAAAGCTATAGCTACTCATTTTATTATCTGTTTGGCTTTTGTGACTCAAGATTCTTCTCTAGAGAAGAACATCATATAAAATCCATATATTAGCATAATCAAAGATATTAAACTTACAAACGATAACAATAGATTTACTATCATTTTGGCATAATATATTGCTTTGCTTGTACCAGTTCCATATCGTCATTGGTTACTTAATTTAAAAACACCAAGTAATTTATTTAACACACTATCGTTTTGTTGTATTACATCTTGTTTTATCAATCATCCTATTTCTGTTTCATCTGCTGGATTGCTTACGTTGGATAAATTGTAGTCGTAATAAAAATTTTCTGCTGTGGATATAGAGCCAGCGAATAGTGTTAGACCAAATAATACTATAAATAATTTTTTATGTTCATATTTTGTTTTAAGTACTAAGGTGTATATGTGCTAGAATTAATATTTTGTGTTTGGTTGGATATCATATTGTTGTTTGTGGTTACTCACTTTATAATTCGGAATATCATACTAACTATAAACCAGCTTAATCCGATACCGGCTATTGCTATTGCAGCATACTTTACTCATTTTAATCATTTTTTGTATTTGCTATCATCTCAAGCTGCTGTAATAATCATAAATCAATGTATTATTAAGTATACAAGTGCTACTAGAGAAACTAAGCCTAAGGCATAATTTATTATATTTTTGATAATTTCTAGAGTCTTATTTAATGCTGTATCATGTGTAGTAATTTCACTATTATTATTTACTATTCCTCCAATTACCTGATTTGTATTTTGTGGATTTTCTGCGTTTATCACTTTGTATGCTCATTCTCTAATAGGATCTCATATTGTTCCATTTCAATTGTCTGTATTGATAGCATCTGTTACATCTGTATTTAATATAGTGCTTGTGTTTCATAATTCAAATGTTTGTCAAAAACTACATCATAGTAGTAGAATTCAGTTTAAAATTGTTATTATCAATATTTTTTTCATATTATTTTTTACAAAATATAATTTACTATTTAATTTTAGTTAAAAAGTTGTTTTTTGCAAATTTTATTCTTGAAAAAAATGTCTTATTTAGTATATAATGAGTGTTTCATAAAAAATGTTTGACTTTTTATAGTTTAATTGTCTATATTGATGAAAAAGAATCTATTTATTTTGTTTAGTTTTTACTTTTTTGTTTTACAACCAATATTGTTGTGATTTTTTTGGTCTGAAAGCAACTTTTTTTGGATATCTTTGATAAATTTTGGGTTTTTGATTTTGATTTCTTTGTTTACTGGAAAGGATGACAAAGAGGAGTCTAAAAGTAAATCTTCAAATGATGAATCTGACAATCATAAGAAAAAAAGAACAAAGAAAATGGATATAAATATACATCATGCTTGGTTTTTTGTGATTTCTATATTGGCTGGATTTTTTGTGTGGTTTTGGCTTGGAGACTTAGTATTACACTTGAGTGTTTTGTCTAGTGTAGTGGTATCTTTTGTATTGTTTATTTTGTTTGGAATACTTTTTGGATATAAAGCGCTTAAGGTATGGTGATCAAAAATATATATAATTGCTTTGATTTTATCTTTGCTGTGGTCGATATTTATGATGTTAAATATAGATTTTGACAAAGACAATACATTGGAAGAAAATCAAGAAATAGAGACTTGAACTAATTTTGTGCCTGTAGATGCAGATTTGGAGTTAGAAAATGGAC
>Ga0116152_10001581_pt1 | contig 18687 bp, 15 predicted proteins | sample AD_UKC119_MetaG_FD_89894 | JGI IMG/M metagenome (GOLD analysis project Ga0116152, IMG submission 89894) | Active sludge microbial communities of municipal wastewater-treating anaerobic digesters from Hong Kong - AD_UKC119_MetaG | ecosystem: Engineered > Bioreactor > Anaerobic > Digestate... | reverse complement strand
GTAACATAATAACCGAAATTCTGATTTCTTTCCTGAGAATTAGGGACACTATATCTTAATCCCATGGCCACATTTACGATTGGAGTAAATGATTTCTCGGGATAAAATATATGTCTGAAGTTTAAAAACAGAGGCAAACCCTGACCAATCTCCTCCCCTGCTTCATAGCCCACACCGAGGCCAAACATCTCTTTTTGATTGGGCAATGTATACCCTGCAATAAAAACACCTGTGAAACCAATAGTTCCTCTTCCAAAGAATGGTCCATATTCGTTAATCACAGAAAAATGACCTTTTGAATAGTCATTTTGAGCATATATCAAAAATGAAGAACTTGATAATGCTAAAATCAAAGTAATTAGGAATAACTTTTTCATATTTTATTTTTTTAATTGATGAAGCAAATATAGAACATTTCATAATACAAAAGTTAAAAAATGTTAATTTATATTGTTAAAAAGAATTTTATATTTATATAACATTCATTTTCTGACACTTAAAAATTACTACAAAGAAAAAAAGAACTTGTTTTGATGATCATTTTGGTCTAAAGAAGTCAGATAATAGGGATGAAATAGTAGAAATTTAAAGAAATATGGAGCATTTTCAGAAGAATTTTCAGTGAATCAACGCGGGAAAATTCCAAAGGTAGAAGATCCGCTTCCACTCATGGCCGCATAGAGCGCTCCTTTATCATACAAGATTTGTTTATTTCTTTCCAGTTGAGGAAATCTGGGGTAGATCACTTTTTCAAAATCGTTTACCAATTCCTGTTTCCAAAATTCGATGGGCATCCTGATAATATCGGTTATTTTTCTAGACGGTTTCTGAGGTCTGATCCAACTATATGCATCCGGAGTAGCAATTTGAATATCAGAAAAGATCATTTCAATTGTATAAGGTGATAAATCAACAGAGACTGGAGTTAGTAATTCACCGACTCCGGTTGCAAAGCAAGGTGTATTGATGATAAAGAATGGGACATCGCTCCCTAGCTGTTTCGCGAAGTACAATAGTTGATCAACGGATAATTTCAGATTAAAGAACTGATTGATCAGTAAAAGTGTAGTTGCAGCATCTCCTGAGCCACCACCAATACCCGCTCCAGATGGAATATTTTTGGTTAATGAAAGCGAAATAGGAGGAAGTTGGTATTCCTTTTCCAAAAGCCGAAATGCCTTAACACAAATATTTTGTTCAGTTTCCACCTCAAAATCGCCTCCTGACATCTCAAATACAAATTGATCTGAATGATTGATTTCAATAGTATCTCTTTGATTATAAACAGGATAAAACAGTGTTTCAATAGTATGGTATCCGTTTGGAAGTTTTTCAGTAATATTTAAGCCTAAGTTGATTTTAAAGTTTGTTTCAGCAACCATTTTTTTTATATTTTTGAAGTGTAAAAATAATAAAATAGATGATGTTATGCAATTTTTAAATGTACCAATTAGAACTTTTTTTGAATACCGGGAAGAGAGGATTGTTTATCTCTATGAGCATGCTTTAGAATCGCAGGAAAAATGGTTTAAATATATGATGGAATATGGGAGTAGAACTAAGTTTGGGGCTGATTATGGGATTGTTCCCCATATGAATTACCAAAGGTTTTCGCAACAGGTTCCCATTCACAAATATGAGTCACTAACACCTTATATTGATCGTGTCATATCCGGAGAGCACAATGTATTATGGCCAACAAAAATGGAATGGTTAGCCAAATCATCGGGGACAACACAAGGGAAAAGCAAATATGTACCGGTAAGTGAAGAGTCATTAAAAGAGAACAATATTATATCTGCAAGTGATTGCTTAACGATTTACACGCATATGTTTCCAGACACAGAGATGTTTGGTGGAAAAACGATCACATTAGGTGGAAGTATTCAACAATTAGATCGAGAATCACCATTAAAATGTGGAGATATTTCTGCTATATTAATGGAAAACATGCCTGCTATTGGACTATATTTAAAAGCACCGAACAATAAAGAGATTTTACTTCATTCCAATTGGAATGAAAAGCTCAAATTGATAGCCAGCAATACCGTTAATGAAAACATTACAGCATTATCGGGTGTTCCATCATGGATGTTATTGGTTATGAAAGAGGTACTTCAAATGAAGGGGAAAGAGTTGATACATGATATATGGCCTAATTTAGAAGTTTTCTTTCATGGTGGTGTTTCCTTTGATCCTTACAGAGAGGAGTATAAAAAGATTTTTTCTGGAAGAGATGTTTTTTTTATGAATGTTTACAATGCATCCGAAGGATTTTTTGGTATTCAAAACGAAAGACATACGGATGACATGTTATTGATGAGTGACAATTGTGTTTTTTATGAATTCATAGAGATGAATGAGATTAAAGGGAAATCGAACAGTGCGGTGCCATTATCTGAGGTTGAGATTGGAAAAAATTACGCGATGGTGATCACAACTGCAGCGGGATTATGGAGATATGAGATTGGAGACACGATCCAATTTACATCCTTAAAGCCTTATAAGTTCAAGATTTCAGGGAGGACAACGCATTACATCAATGCCTTTGGAGAAGAGGTTGTGGTAGACAATGCAGAAAAGGCTATAACAGAAGCGTGTCAGCAAACAGGAGCAATAATAAGTAATTTCACAGCAGCTCCAATATTTCTGGATTCCAGTAAAAGCAAGGGAGGCCATGAGTGGGCAGTAGAGTTCACTCGATGTCCTGATGAAATTGAATTGTTTTCCACGATAATAGATGAATCGTTAAAAAAGTTAAATTCAGATTATGAGGCTAAACGGACAGGAGATTTGATGTTGATGAAGCCCAAAATCACAATTGTTCAACCGGGAACATTCATCAAATGGTTAGGGAGCAAAAATAAATTAGGCGGACAACACAAGGTTCCCCGCCTACAAAATGATCGTAAGTTATTGGAAGAGATTTTAAGCTTTTCTGATATCATCTCTCATTCTAATTGCCTCTAATCGGGCATATTCTGCAAAATGATCTGCTCCATTTTCCAATTTCTTATATGCTAAAAGGATCGATCTGGAGGCGTTCACTACTCCTCCATTTCCATTTTTTAGATAAAGAGCAATATCTTCAGCTTTACCCCCCTGTGCACCATAACCTGGAATCAGAAAAAATGTAGAATCAAGTGATTCCCGTACTGCTTTTGCTTCATCAGCATGAGTACACCCCATCACTCCTCCTATTGAAGAGAAGCCGCAAGAACCGGTATACTCTTTTCCAAGCTGATTGATTTTTTCTCCTACAGCATTATAAACTCTTTGGTTATTCTCAGTAGGAAGATACTCAATATCTTTGGCCCCTTCATTAGATGTTCTAATCAACACAAAGAGCCCTTTATGCTCATGTTTCACAAAAGGAAGAAATGGGGTGATTGTATCAAGGCCCATATACGGGTTTAAAGTCATAAAATCAGCTTCAAAATCACCAGAAAAATGAGCTTTTGCGTACATTTCTGCTGTTTTAGCAATATCACCTCTTTTTACATCCGCAATAGATAAGCACTTTTGTTGTCTTAAATAGGCCAATGTTTTTTGATATGCTTCCATTCCTGGGATCCCATAAGCCTCATAATAAGCAATTTGAACTTTAAAACAAGCAGCAACATCCTTAGTTGTATCAATAATCTCTTTATTAAAATGAAAAAGAGCATCACTTACATGTGAATATTTAGCTAAAAATTGTTTGGGAAGATAATCCAGATCGGTATCTAACCCAACACAAACATGCCCTTTTTCAGCAACATTTTGAAATAATTGGTCAATAATCATAATAAATAGTTTAATATTAGTTTTTTATTCGTTAATTCTAAAAATATATCCAGTGCCGTGCACATTAATGATCTCAACAGGAGGCAGAGAATTAGATTTTAGTTGACTTGTAGCGGGTTGATCATCGGATAAAAACTTTCTTAATCTAGTGATATACACATCCATACTTCTTCCGATTTGTGATTTAGCATCACCCCAGATCTCCTTCACAAAACGTTGTCTGGGAACCAATACATTAACATTTGTACAGAACATTTTAAGCATATCTGCTTCTTTTCTTGTTAGATGTATTGTTTTTTTTTGATTAGACAATTCAAGAGCTGTATAATTAAACTTAAAGTTAGTGAAATAATAGATTAACTCATGAGATTTTTCCAAAATATTTTTTTTATCTGCTGTTCTTCTTAAAATAGCTTCCAACCTTAATTCAAGTTCTTCAATACTAAAAGGTTTAGTAATAAAATCATCACAACCCAATTTAAAACCCTGAATTCTGGTTTCTTTATCATTTCTAGAAGATATAAAGACAATTGGCAATGAAGAATCCACTTTTTTCAATTCTTGAATTAAGAAAAACCCATTCACAGGAGTAGCTTGTAGATCGAGCAAACAAATATCAAAGTGTGTTTTAGAAAGTGCTTTTAATGCTTGATTACCTTCCTCAAAATCTTTCACTTCAAACTGTTTCATTTCCAAAAAATCTTTGAGAACAGTCCTCAAATTATCACTTTGCTCTATTAAAAGGATATTAAATTTATCTGATTTATTCATGTTAGTATGTATAAGTTTGAAAAAGTAAATTAAATGTAAATATTTTTGCAAAATTAATAAAATAATTCAGATTATAAAAATAAAAAATAAAAAAACAAAACCTAAATTATTGTATCTTTGCATGCTCAAATTAAATCGTCTATTTCATTAATATTCAACATCATAATCAATGAAAAACAAAACAGAAACCTATATTGCAAAAACATTCAATGGACTTGAAGGGGTATTAATGGAAGAATTACAACAATTAGGGGCAAAAAACTGCATTCTACTCAATAGATCTGTCCAGTTTGAAGGAGATATGGAGATGATGTATCGTGCCAATTATTTTTGTCGTACTGCTATTCGTGTTTTATGGTTGGTTAAAAAATTCACTTTTGAGAACAACAATCAATTTTACAAAGAAGTTTTTGCAGTTTCGTCAGAAAAATTTTTAAAATCTACCGGTACCTTATCGATCAGTACAAACACATATAAAACCATTTTCAAGACACCATTATTTGCTTCAATGTTAGCCAAAGATGCAATTTGTGATCGTTTTAGGGAATTATATAATGAAAGGCCTAGTGTTGAAAAGTATAATCCTGACGTACAATTTCATTTACATATTTTCAACAATGAGTGTCATCTATTTTTAGATAGTTCCGGTGAATCGTTACACAAGCGAGGGTACAAAATTGCGAACCACCCTGCTCCGATTAATGAGGTTGTCGCAGCTGGAATGATAAAATTAAGTGGATGGAATCAGGATTGTGATTTTATTGATTGTATGTGTGGAAGTGGAACAATCCCGATTGAAGCAGCGATGATTGCATTAAATATCCCATCTGGTTTTTACAGAAAACATTTTGGATTTATGGGATGGAAGACATACGATCATGCATTATGGAAACAGATCCAAGATGAAGCTAACATTCAAGAAGATGTTGCGATCAATTTTTATGGCTCTGATGTATCACCCCGAATGGTAGAGATCGCCAGAACGAATATCAGAGAGGCTCGTTTAGAGGATTTTATTCATATTGAAACCAAAGAGATAACAGAATCCAGACCAGAAAGAACACCTGCATTTGTGATGATCAATCCTCCGTATGGTGAACGATTAGAAGTGGAAGATATTGATCAACTTTACAAAAAAATGGGAGACACTTTCAAAACCAACTATTCAAACTGCCAGGCCTTTGTGATTAGTTCCGATGTACAAGCAATGAAAAACATTGGATTAAAAACATCCAAGCGGTTTACTCTATTTAATGGACCTTTAGAGTGTAAATTTTGGGGTTATGATCTGTATCGTGGAAGTAAGAAAAATGAACAATTAAGATAACAACGTACAAAACATGGAAAAGAGCACCAAAAACCAATGGCATTCCATCGACTATGAAGCGGCATTAGACATATTACAAAGTTCATTACATGGGCTTGATGGTGAAGAGGTCAAAATCAGAAGTTCCAAGTATGGATTAAATGAGATCAAACGAAAGAACAAAGACACTGTTTTAAAAGTGTTATGGAGACAAATCAACAATCCTCTTATTTGGGTTTTAATTGGATCGAGTACAATTGCAACATTATTGGGGAAAATCACTGATGGAATGGTTGTATTGGCTGTTGTGATTGTAAATTCAATTATTGGTTTTATTCAGGAATACAAAGCAGGAAAAGCGATAGAGGCACTTAGTTGTATGGTTCCTGAAAATGCGACTGTTATCCGAAATGGGAATATGGTAACGATACCTGTATCTGAAATTGTTCCGGGTGATATTGTGCAAGTTGCAGCTGGTGATAGAATCCCTGCCGACATGAGGATCATTCAACAAAAGAATTTACAAGTAGAGGAAGCCGCATTAACAGGAGAGTCACTACCATCTTTTAAAACGACTGATGCGGTAAGTCCTGATGCAGTAATTGGCGACAGAAAAAGCATGGTGTATAGTGGAACCCTTGTAGTTTCAGGGACTGCAACAGCCGTTGTTGTAACAACAGGGATGGCTACCGAACTTGGGAAAATATCTGATATGCTTAACGATACAGTTGATTTGGATACCCCACTAACACAAAAGCTTGGAATCATTGGGAAATATCTGACCATTGGTATTATTTCAATCACGTTTATTATTTTGATTATAGGGACGTATCGAGCAATAGGGGAAGGAGTATTATTGGTTGATGCACTTAAGGAGAGTTTAATATTTGCCATAGCATTAGCAGTAGGAGCCATTCCTGAAGGTCTTCCAGCTGTTGTGACCATAGCCCTTGCCATTGGCGTTCAACGGATGGCAAAAAGAAATGCAATAATCCGAAAACTTCCAGCAGTGGAAACTTTAGGAAGTACAACTGTAATCTGCACTGACAAAACAGGAACGCTTACACGGAATGAGATGACTGTAAGTGAGTTATGGAACGAAAGCCACAACATTCAGGTCACTGGGGTTGGATATCACAAAACTGGTCATTTTATTCAGAATAACACTCAATTATTCGAATTACCAGAAGAGATATTGCTATTATTAGAAAAAGCATCATTATGCAGTGATGCCAATGTGGTATTTTGTGAACATGACTGTCAAATTTCTGGTGATCCGACAGAAGTAGCATTGGTCATTGCTGCAGCAAAAGCTGGTATCTCCATTGATGGTATTCGTAAGAGATACCCCAGAAAGGACGTACTTCCTTTCGATTCAGAAAAACAATTTATGGCAACCTTGAATGATTTGATCATTTTAAAAGGTGCTCCTGAAGTGGTACTCCATCGTTGTTCTTCCCATATTGGGGGTATTTCATTGGATAAACAAAAGATTATCTCACAAATTGATATACTTGGAGCAAAAGGGATGCGTGTGCTTGCTATTGCTCAGAAATCACCAGTTTATTGTGATGAAATCTGTGTTGATGATCTTGAAAACGATTTTGAATTTATTGGTTTGATAGGGATGATTGATCCTCCACGATCAGAAGCTATTGAAGCAATTCGAGTATGTCATAATGCAGGAATTACTGTTAAAATGATTACCGGCGACCACCATGCTACTGCTCGTGCTATTGGAATGGCACTTCATCTTTCTGAAACGGGAAATGTCGTTACGGGTGTTGAATTAGCAAAGATGGATGATCTAGAGTTAGAAAGAACAATACAAACAACCCATATTTATGCTCGTGTTGCCCCTGAACATAAACTTCGTTTGGTTAAAGCATTACAGAACAACAATGAAATTGTTGCCATGACTGGTGATGGGGTGAATGATGCTCCATCCCTAAAACAATCAAATGTTGGGGTTGCCATGGGGATCACAGGAACTTCAGTATCCAAGGAATCGGCGGATATCGTTCTTGCTGATGATAATTTTTCAAGTATAGCTGCCGCAGTTGAGGAAGGGAGAAGAGTATACGACAATCTCTTAAAGTCGTTAGCCTTTTTATTACCTACAAACATTGGACTTGCTTTTATTTTGATATATGGAATCATGTTTTTCCCTTTCAATCCAATAACAAAAGAGCTATTACTTCCCATGTTACCTGTTCAATTGCTATGGATCAATTTAGTAGCAGCAATTGCATTAGCCTTACCTCTTGCCTTTGAGGTAAAAGAGCTTAATGTCATGAAAAGAGCACCCCGTAAACCAAATGAATCCCTATTTAACCGTTTTGTAGCGTTTCGGGTTTTATTGGTCTCGCTATTAATGACAGTTGGTACGATTTGGTTATTCAATCGGGAGTACTCACATTCACTTACTATTGGAATGGTTCAAGCAGATGCCTTTTCCCGTTCTCAAAGTATTGCGGTAACGTTCATCATATTCTTTCAAATTTTCTACTTAATTAATTGTAGATCCCTTAAAGATTCTGTTTTCAAAATTGGTTTTTTCAGTAATAAATTTATATTTATTGGGATTGCAGCCATATTGATCCTCCAAGCGATCTTTTTATATACTCCATTCATGCAAAAAGTTTTTGGAACAGCAGCTCTTGATGGGAAAGGAATTTTAACATCTTTAGTTGCGGGATCGTTGATCTTTATTATTATCACCCTTGAAAAATGGGTGCTAAGACATTTTTTTAATAAAAGAAAATAGAAGTGGCAAGATATTCTTTCCTGACCATGAACTTTTTTTTTTCAATTATTAATGTGTTAAAAAAAGGGTGTTATTAATTTAATCTATTTGATTTACATCCAGATTGAGTAACGATATCAAAGTAATCTCCGTTACTTATTAGTAAATAATATTGACTAATTGCACCTAATATGGGACCATCTTGATAATTCCATTGATTACCATCTTGAATATTTGAAAGTAAAATTTTGCCATCTTAATGAATGGCATTTAAGATCACACACAAAATGGGATCATAAAAAAACAACTATTTACTTTTTTAGCTCTATTACCCGACATACTTAATGGGACTCTGGTTTTGTATTCAACATTTTTTTCACAATGATAAGATGCCAAAAACAAGTAAACAAACGGTCAACCATTTTTAGGCATTGACACACTATTCATTATTCACTATTAGTTCCTCACGTCCATTGCATTTCTTAGAGCACTACCAACTAACATAAAAGCCAGAACAAGCAACATTATCGCAAGGCCCGGTACGATAGCAAGATAAGCCTGATCTAAAACGATATATGCATAATTCTCTTTCATCATCATACCCCATGATGGTGTAGGAGGTTGTACTCCAAGTCCCAGGAAACTGAGTCCTGCTTCCATTAAAATCGCTGATGAAAAGTTGGACGCTGCCAGAACGATAAGCGTTCCTACGACATTAGGAAGAATATGTTTAAAAATGATATAAAGATTTGAGAATCCAAGTGCTTTACCAGCTTCAACAAACTCTTGTTCTTTTAGGGCAATCACCTGACCTCTAACGACGCGTGCGACATCCACCCACATGGTTAAACCAATAGCGATAAATATTTGCCAAAACCCTTTTCCTAAGGCAAAACTGATGGCTATCACAAGTAATAGAGTGGGAATAGACCAGATCACGTTGATAAACCACATGATCAACTGATCCACTTTTCCGGAGTAATACCCTGCAATGGCTCCTAAAAGAACACCTATTATAAGGGCAATAAAAACGGAAATAAAACCTACTGCCAGACTGATTCTGGCCCCCATCATCAATTGGCTCATAACATCTCTGCCGTAGCGGTCAGTGCCCAGAATATATTTTTTCTGAATCACTGGTTTTTCCTGGTCAAGATGGTTTATTGGATAGGGTTCCCACACATGAGAAATTGCGAAAAGTTGCGCAAAAAGAGTATCATTTTCTATATGATACGAAGAGATTGGAATTGTTTTATAGATTGCGGGTTGACCATAAATCATTTTCTCTAAAAAGGAGACTTTTTCAGTATTAAGTTGGTTTTTCAATTGCAGCATTTGAACTTTAAAACCTGGTTTTTGTAGGGCTATTTCGAGATGTTGATCATTACAATAGGGTGTAGAATCAGGTGTTATCAAATAACCTAAGATGGCAATCAATACTACAATTATAATAAAGGAAAGGGCAATGAGCCCAACTTTTTCCTTTAAGAACCTCTTTTTAGTTAATTCAGACAAAGAGAGTGCTTTTTCTACAGGTTTCTTTTTTCTTGAAAAAATGGTCATGTAATAGAATATGATTTAAAAATGAAGTGCAAAGATAATAAAAAGGGATCATAAAAAAAAGACGCGATATGCGTCTTTTTCAATATATTGTAGTGTAATTTTGTGGAGCGTATGGGAGTCGAACCCACGACCTTTAGACTGCCAGTCTAACACTCTAGCCAGCTGAGCTAACGCCCCTAGAAAATGACACTGCAAAGATACAAAAAATTATTTTACGTTTACCATTTCCACTTCAAAAATTAGAGTTGCGTAAGGAGGAATAACGCCACCGGCACCTCTTTCACCGTAACCTATTTTTGAAGGGATAATCAGTTTTGCTTTATCACCCACTTTCATAAGTTGTAAAGCTTCATCCCAACCTGGAATAACCATCCCTTTACCTACTTCTAATTCAATAGGTTCACCTCTTTGATAAGAGTTATCAAACTCTTTTCCATCAATCAGCATCCCTTTATAATGAACTGAAACGGTTGAACCAGCTGTAGCTTGTTTTCCTTTACCTGATGAAGTTTTAATAAAATAAAGCCCGGAAGCGGTAGGTTTAACCGTTACTTTATTTTTTTTGATATAATCTGTGAGCAAACTATCTTCCGCAACTTTATAATCAGCTAACATCGCTTCATATTCTTGTCTTTTTTCATTTTGTTGTTTTTCAAAATCCTCTTTTGGGATGATATTATTCAATTTGATATCAAAATACAATGGTTTGTCACCAAATGGATACTCTTGACCAAAGTAATAATGGAAAATCGAATCTCCATTAAAAATAAAAGAAGCACTATCGCTAACGTGCATTTTTCTAAGAGCATCATAAAAGTCGCCTTTAAATAATGATTCAATAATCTGATCTCTTGTTGGGAAAGTTGGAATAATAGTAGAGTCATCTGTACGAACGGTAAGCATCAGTTCAACAATATCTCCATCTACCGGTTGAACCCCTTTTTTATCTTGCGAATAGAATTTGTAAAAAAAACCTGCTTTTTTATCTTTTTTAAATCCTTTGTATTTGCTGCAGGAAGTTGCACCCAAAGAGATGATCGCGATAAGAGCGATTAAAAATAGTTTTGAATAATTTTTCATTTTTTGATTATTTTAAATAATATATTATGTTATTATGATCATTCATTATCAACAAGGAGTTCAATGGTCATTACAATTGGATGTTGTCCAAATATTTTATTCCCATCACCAGCAACACCATAGGCCAAATGAGCTGGTATCACTAAATGAGCTTTAGAACCTTTTGGCATAAGCTGAACAGCTTCATGCAGACCTACAATCTCATCAGTTTTTTCCACTACAAATCTTTTAAGGCTATCCGTTTTATCTGTATATATTGTATCACCGGAAAGCAATTGTGTCACATATTTTAAAGTTACTTCCTCCCCTTTTTGAGGTATTTTATCTTTTCCTTTATGAATAATGGTATAACGCAAACCTGTTCCGGTTTGTGTCATATTCCAGCCATATCGTTTTATAAACAGTTCAATCTCCTCATTTTCTAGGGCTAAAATTTTTATATTCTTTTGAATAAGTGGGGATTCCAATTCATCATTCTGTGCAGAAGGAGTAATAAGCTTTTGTACCTGTCTTTTATCCTCACATGAACAGATCAGAAATGCAAAACATGCAAAAAACAAAAAAGATAGAGCCCAATTTTTCATTAGTTTTTTAACTCAGGATGATTTTTTACAATCTCTTCAAAATATTTCAATGTATTATCAAGAGTATCATAATGATATGAAGCGGAAGCATTTTTATGCCCTCCCCCGTTAAAAAAGGTTGAAGCAAAAATATTCACATCAAATTCATCTTTAGATCTAAAGGAGATCCTGACTCTTCCCTCTCTTTCAGTAAAAAAAGCGGTAAACTTAACACTACTTAAAGCGAGTCCATAATTGACAAAACCCTCTGTATCACCATTTTTAAATCCATTATTCAGAAGATCCTGACGAGTCAAATACATGTATGATGTTGCATTTTGATCCATAACAACCATATTATTCAAAGATACGCCAAGTAAACGCAATCTACTTTCTGAATAGTTATCGTACACTTGACGATGAATCAGTTCCCCATCAACACCAATCTCCATCAACTCTTTTAAGATTTCATAAATCAAAGGACGGTTGCAAGCATAGCTTAATGAACCCGTATCTGTGATCATACCGGTATATACGCAATTGGCTACATGAATAGAAAAAGGAGCATCGGGAAATAAATCCTTCAAAAAACGATACACCATTTCACTTGCAGAGGTGGCATGAATGGTTGAATAGATGATTTGAGCATCATAACCAGGGTTTGGATGATGATCTATTAACACTTTAAAAGCTTTTGTTTTCAACAAAGACTCTTCCAGATCTTTTCCGGCTCTGTGAGCTGCATTCATATCCGAAACAAATAGAATATCCGCTTTTTCTATCAATCGGATCGCTTTTTTTAACTGTTTCTGAGCATTAACAACTTGAGATGCATAGGGCATCCAGGATAAATAATCTGGAAAAGGATTAGGAACAATACAATTCACTTCAAAGCCAAGCTCTTTAAAATGGGAATAAATTGCCAATGATGAGCCTAATGCGTCTCCATCAGGATTATAGTGTGTCACAATTGCAATTTTCTTACTATCAGATAATTGCAACTTCAATAAATCAATTTCTTGTTCCGTTAGCATACATATAATTAAGTTGGCAAATATACTTTTTTTTTCTTTATCTTAATTTCGTATCTTTGCAGATTAAAGAAAAAACTATGAATTATCTTACTGTTGAGAAACTTACCAAAACATACGGGGAAAAATTATTGTTTGATGAGATCACATTTGGGATTGAAAAGGGACAAAAAAGTGCCCTGATTGCTAAGAATGGATCTGGGAAAACCACTTTATTGAATATCATTGCCGGTATAGAATACCCTGACAAAGGTCAGGTCGTTACACGAAAAGATATTACCATCTCCTATCTCCCACAAATGGATGAGATTCAGGATAACTACAGTGTGATAGATCTCATATTTGAATCACAAACTCCCGTTATTCAGGCTGTAAAAGAGTACGAAACCTGTATAACTTTACTCAAAAATAGTGATCATCCTGAATTGCATACCCGTATGGAGAAAGCGCTTTCAGAGATGGATCGATTACATGCATGGGATATGGAAAGCAAGGTAAAAGAGATCTTATCCCGTTTTGGAATTGATGATATATTCAGAAATCTGGGTTCTTTATCAGGTGGTCAACGAAAAAAAACAGCATTAGCCAAGACCTTAATCTCTGAAACTGATCTTTTAATTCTGGATGAACCTACAAACCATCTAGACATTGATATGATAGAGTGGCTCGAGGAATATCTTTCCACTTCCAATACCACATTGTTAATGGTAACACATGATCGATTTTTTTTAGATCAGGTATGCAACAACATCATTGAATTAGACCATCAAAAAATATTTCAATATAAGGGGAAGTATGACTATTATCTAGAGAAAAAGGCGGAAAGAATAGCAAATGAATCTGCTGAATTTGATAAAATAAAACAACTTTACCGAACTGAACTGGAATGGGTTCATACATCACCTCAAGCCAGAACCACGAAAGCAAAAGCACGTATAAAAGCATTTGATCAACTAAGTGAATCGGCCCATAAAAAAGTGGAAAAACAACAGGAAGGATTTCATGTTAGGACTGAAAGATTAGGCAATAAGATATTGGAAATCAACAATCTCGATTTTTCATATCCTGACAAACTCATTTTAGATGATTTCTCCTACACCTTTAAAAAAGGGGAAAAATGTGGTATTGTAGGTAGAAATGGCACCGGAAAAAGTACCCTTTTAAAGCTCATCATGGGTCAATTACATCCTAGAGCCGGAAAAATCACACCTGGTTTAACCATTCAGTTTGGCTATTTTGCTCAGGATGGTCTTCAAGTTGAGGGAAATAAAAGGGTTATTGATATTGTGAAAGAACACGCGGAAATGATCCAACTTCAGAATGGAAACTATGTAGGTGCTTCCCAATTCTTAAACTATTTCGGATTCAAATACGAACAACAATACACCTATTATGATGACTTAAGTGGTGGTGAAAAAAGGAAGTTACACCTTTTAATAACCTTGATAAAAAATCCAAATTTTTTAATACTGGATGAACCAACAAACGATTTTGATATTGACACTTTAAATCTTTTAGAGGAGTTTCTGGATCATTTTCAAGGTTGTATTCTGGTTGTTTCTCACGACCGTTGGTTTATGAACAAACTGGTTGATCATATCTTTGTTTTCGAAGGGGAGGGAAAAGTAAAAGATTTTTATGGTAATTATACAGAATATAGGATTGAAAAAGAGAAAAAAGATAGATTGAAGAAAAAGTTAGAACGGGCTCAATTTCAGGATAATAACAAATCTGTAGAACTTGAAAACAATAAAAAGAATGACCCAAAACTCACTTACAAAGAGAAAAAGGAATTGGAGCAACTGGAGCAAGATATTGAAAACCTGGAAGTGGAAAAATGGGAGTTGGTCGATTTGATGAATTCCGGATCAGGTTCAGGAATTCAGCTTAAAGAGTGGAGTTCCAGGTATGGTGAAATTGAAAATGAACTTGATATTAAGATGGTAAGATGGATGGAGTTGGGGGAGAAAGGGACTAGAGACTAGGGACTAGAGACTAGGGACTTGAGACTTGAGACTTGGGACTTGGGAGAATAGATAATAAATTAAAAGCAAATGGGACACTATTTTTTAGAAAATTTAGAAACCGATGTGATCACGCTGAACAGTGAGGAATCGAAGCATTTAATCAAAGTTTTAAGAAAAAAGATTGGGGATCGGATCACTTTTACCGATGGGAAAGGGAATGTGGCCATAACTGAACTGATAGATTACAACAAAGAAAGGTGTCTGGTTCAAGTAATAGAAAGACGGACAAATGTAAATAAAAGAGATTTTGAATTTCATCTGGTTGTTGCTCCCACCAAAAATCCGGATAGAATGGAGTGGATGGTTGAAAAAGCGGTTGAAATTGGGGTTGAGAAAATCACCTTTATAATTTGCGAACGTTCAGAACGCAAACACTTAGATATCAACAGAATGGAAAGAATTGCAATCGCAGCACTTAAACAATCTTCAGGGACTTATCTGCCAGAGATTCTTTTAACTCCTTTTAAAGATTTTATTCAATCATTAGAGCACACCTCTTCAAATATATGCAAATTGATGGCCTGGTGTGAACATATCCATAAAACACCTAGCATCCATGAGTTTGTATTGAATCAAAACAAAATCATATTAATGATTGGCCCGGAGGGAGATTTTTCTCCCAATGAGGTTCAGTTCGCTCAAAAACAAGGATTTCAAGAAGTAACATTAGGTGAAAAGATATTAAGAACAGAAACGGCTGCAATCTATGGTACATGTGCTATCAGTTTGCTAAAAACATAACAGAATGAAAGAGATCAAGCTTCCACGTTCTAAAAGCCTTGTAATCAGATATATGATTCTAGAATTTTTATATAGTGATCATATTATTGATTATCAAGAAGATGATGCAGAAGATGTAAAAACGGTTTTTAATGCTTTACAAACTATTCAAAGAGGGATTGGATCAAAAAATGCCCCTGTTATAGTTGATGTTAAAGATTGTGGTGCTGCCTACCGGTTTTTAATAGCTGTTTTGAGTATTACAGAAGGGAACTGGATGTTAACAGGTACTGAACGTTTATTACAAAGGCCTATTGAGCCTTTAGTTTATGTATTAAGAAGGATTGGCGCATCCATTGAGTTCGCAGAACAAGGATGGAATATCATAGGAAAATCTGATATAACAGCTACTTCAATGGTTGTGGACTGCACTGTAAGCAGTCAGTTTGCTACAGCATTATGGTTGATTTCTCAAAAGATTGGCACTCCTGCCATCCAAACAACTCCTACCCATTTTTCTTCAGAGAGTTATCTGGAGATCACCAAACAAGTGTGGGGAACCTATTTTTTAGATGGAGTCCCCATTAGAATAGAAGCTGACTGGAGTGCGGCCATTTATTGGTATGCATATGTGTTACTGAATCCTGACACATCATTGATTCTGAATGGATTAGAACATCCGTCTATTCAACAGGATTCGATTATAGCCACATGGTTTTCAGAATGGGGAGTTGAAACAATCCAAACAGAGGAAGGAATTCGAATCGCCAACAGAGGAATTCAAGAGATTCCAAATCAAAAAATTGATTTAAGCAACCATCTGGATTTAGCTCCTGTTTTATGTTCATTAGCCACTTTATATCCCTTTCAACTTACGATAACCGGAATTTCCAATTTAATATACAAGGAATCGGCACGTGGCAATTATCTGGTGGAAATTTTAAGTCAGTTTACTTCGATGGAGTATCAGTTAACAGAAACAGAAAGGGAGGAAAACTATATAACAATATTCCGAAGGGAAAAACCCCTACCCCAATTCATATCTTTCGATTCAAATAATGATCATAGGATGGTGATGGCATTTCAACTATTTGCCACAAAGAGTCAGATAGAAATAAAAAACAGGGATACTATTTCCAAATCGTATCCCCATTTTTTCACTGATCATCAAATGATCTAAACTATTTCCGAACACAAAAGGTATTGAATGGAAGTGTTCAGGAGTTCTATTCATTCAAAAACCGTTCTGCTTCAATTGCTGCCTTACAACCGGAAGCTGCGGCAGTGATTGCTTGTCTGTAATAAGGATCCTGAATATCCCCTGCAGCAAAAACGCCTGGAATATTGGTTAGTGGTCTGACCCCCTGCGTTCTAATATACCCTTGTTCATCCAGTTCGAGTTGATTTTTAAAGAGATCAGTTACAGGAGTAACACCGATTGCAATAAAGATTCCATCGACGGTAAGAGATTTTTCAGTACCATCTTTTGTATTGGTTAAAGATATTCCTGTGACTTGTTTTACAAAACCTTTTTGTTCACCGAGGATCTCTTTAGGGATATAGTTCATTACAGTTTCAATATTGGGGGTTTGTGCAATTTTGTCTTGCATAGCCTGAGTTGCTCTAAAAGCATCTCTACGATGAATCAGGTACACTTTATTGCACATTTTAGCGAGATAAGAAGCTTCTTCCAGGGCAGTATCTCCGCCACCAATAACGGCAACGGTTTTATTTCTAAAGAAAGCGCCATCGCAGGTTGCACAGGCAGAAACACCAAACCCTCTATATTTGGTTTCACTTTCAATTCCCAGCCATCTGGCGGTAGCTCCGGTCGCGATAATAACTGATTCAGCAAGGATCTCTTTTTCATAATCCACGATAGCTTTAAAAGGGCGTTTAGAGAGATCAATTTCAGTCACTTCCCCTGATCTTAAGTCAGCACCTACATGTAGAGCTTGAGCACGAATATTATCCATGATAACAGGGCCAGACTCCCCTTTGGGATATCCGGGAAAGTTCTCCACTTCTGTTGTTATGGTTAACTGCCCTCCTGGTTGCATCCCTTCGAACAAGATGGGGTCAAGACCGGCTCTGGATGCGTAAATAGCTGCAGTATAACCTGCAGGGCCTCCCCCAATAATTAAACATTTCGTTTTTTCCATGGTTAAAATGAAAAATTTAGTACATAATTAATATAGTAAAAAAAAAATTACATCACAAGTTTAAAGCCAATACCATGAACATTGATGATTTGAACTTTAGGATCCGGTGCAAACAGTTTTCGTAATTTTGTGATATACACATCCATACTTCTAGCATTATAATAGCTATCATCACCCCAAATTTTCTTAAGGGCGTATCCTCTATCCAGGACATCATTTTTCTTATTGATCAGCATCATTAAGAGTTCTGTTTCTCTGGTAGTTAGTTTTTTCTCTTCCCCATTTACCAACAAACTTTGATGAGAAACATTAAAAATAATTGACCCCAATTGGATCGGTTTAATCTCTTCTTCTTCATTTCCATATGTTCTTCTCAACAAAGCCTCTAATCTGGCAAGTAGCACTTCCATAGAAAACGGTTTTGTGATATAATCATCACCACCTATAGACAAACCGTAAACCATATCCTGTGGCAAACTTTTAGCTGTGAGAAAAATGATAGGGATCTGTTTATCCATTTTTCTGATCTCTTTGGCTAGGGTAAAACCATCCTTCAGAGGCATCATAACATCAACAATGCAAATATCTAAATCTGATGTACAGAAAAGTTCGTAAGCAGACTCTCCGTTTGTAGCGTGTTTAACAGAGTAACCTTTCGCTTCAAGATAAGTAGTTAATACTTTCCCCAAGTTCATATCATCTTCTGCTAGTAAAATCTTTTTATTCATACTCGTCTTTTTTTATCTTTTATAGGGTAATGAAATCACAAATTCGCTTCCTTTTTGAATTTCGCTATTCACTGAGATATTACCACCATGCAATTCAATAATTTTTTTTACATAAACAAGACCTAAACCGTGCCCTTTAGTATCATGAATATTTCCTGATGAGACCCTGTAGAAATCTTGAAAAATTCTTTTCTGATTTTTTTT
>Ga0116152_10001579_pt1 | contig 18698 bp, 20 predicted proteins | sample AD_UKC119_MetaG_FD_89894 | JGI IMG/M metagenome (GOLD analysis project Ga0116152, IMG submission 89894) | Active sludge microbial communities of municipal wastewater-treating anaerobic digesters from Hong Kong - AD_UKC119_MetaG | ecosystem: Engineered > Bioreactor > Anaerobic > Digestate... | reverse complement strand
GCATCAAGGGAGGCTTTACCTTCGGAGACGCATTCCTGAAAGCCAAGGAGGACTTTATCGGGGAATCAATTGCTACCAATGCCGGGCTAGGTTTACCACGCGCTTTATCGGCAGAAGATTTAAAGACCTTGATCGAATTTGTGATGTTTGCCGACCCCTCATCGATCATGCAGGAGGAAGAATAATGGCCCTTACAGATGAAGATTTGAAGAAAATGGTCAAAGATTACCTGAAAGAAGACTCTCCTCAGCTGGCTGATGTGGAGCCTGTCATTAGCGAAGAGGTCTACACTATCCCGGAAAGTGTACAGAGAAAGCTTGATCTGAGTATCCCTAAAAGTATCAAGAAAGTAAAAGTGCTGACATACGGAAAGATTGTAACCGCAGAAGATGGGGCTAAGATTCCAATAGTGACCCGAGTCACAGTGGACGAGGATGGCAAAATATTAAGATCCACTGGCAATTGATCAGTCCAAGCCGTGACCATCCAGAAAAACAAAATATTGGCATAGGAGGTATTGAACCTCCTCTACAATATTTTAAAATTTTGTTTTTCTGACTCTTATCACCAAACAGAAGCCGATTGAATCTCACCTCTCCATCGCTCTTCGCCGGAGGTCCTCGGGCATCTTCTCGATGGCGTACCGGAGGGCGGTCCGGGGCATCCGGCCCCTGTTCTTCACGACGTAATCGAAGACCTCCTGCTGGTGCTTCTTGCTCGCCTCCTTCAGCATCCAGCCGTACCCCTTCTGGACAAGGTCGTCCCCGTCCTCCAGGAGGAGGTCTGAGATCTCGAAGACGTTGTCGAGAAACTCGCCCTTCCGGGCCGGGAGGATCAATGTCACCGCCGCCGCCCGCCGCAGCCACCGGTTCTCCGATCCCGTCCAGCCCTTCAGCCTCGCCACGTATTCGGGGTACATCTCGACGAAGGAGCCTAGGGTGTGGTTACAGAGGGTGTCGCACTTCGCCCAGTTGTTGACGTACTGAGAGAGCCACCTCTCGAAGATGGAGAAGTCGGAAGGCTCGTACCTCTTCCTCAGCGAGTAGGCCCATTCGAAGGCGATGAACGCTTCTTCGCCATAGTCGGACTTCAAAAGCTCCTCGCATAAAGCGAAGATCTCCTCCTTATCCCGGTCCTTGATCTCCCGAAACCGCTTCTTAGCGATCTCCCTCACGACTGCAGCCTTGACGCCGAGAAACTTGGCCTCCTCTTTAAAGAACCGCTGGCCGCTCTCCCTCGTCTTCTCGTCTGCGCTCTCCTCCAGCTCGCGCCTAACAGCTATGATCACGTCGCCATTCATCCCGTCATCAACCCCATCAATTTGCTATATTGGCGGATATCCGGTCCTCCCAAATCCTGAATCCGGGATCGTCACCCGATCCTGCAGCCTCTCCGTCCGTGCTTCTCGAAGTACTGCTGGTGACGCTCCTCGGCCCGATAAAACTCCGAGGCGGGGACGATCTCGGTCACGATCTCTCTTCGATACAGCCCGGAGCTCTGGAGCTTCTCCATCTTTTCCCGAGCCGTTGCCTCCTGCTCTGGGTCGTGGAAGAAGATCGCTGAGCGGTACTGGCTCCCCACGTCGGGCCCCTGCCGGTCCTTTGTGGTGGGGTCGTGGATCGACCAGAAGAGGTCGAGGAGCTCCTCGTAAGTGACGACCTCCGGGTCGTAGACCACCTCCACCGCCTCGGCGTGGCCGGTCCTGTCGGTGCAGACCTCCTCGTAGGTCGGATCCGTCGTGTTTCCGCCGGTGTAGCCGACGGCGGTCGAGATTACCCCTTCGACATCCCTGAAGGCGGCCTCGACCCCCCAGAAGCAGCCCGCAGCGAAGGTGGCCTTCTTCACCTTCGGGGCTTCAATCCCGCTCTCAACCTTTTCTCTCAAGTTGTATCTCCACCCAGACGTATTTGCCGATATCCAATTAGACGGCCAGCTCCAGCCAGGACCCTTGGACGGTGCCCGTCGTCGCCTCGGTAAGCTTCTCCATTCCTTCACGGCTCCGGATCGCTCTGTCTGGCGATATCACGCTAGATCGGATATATAGAGATGGCACGAGAATGGTGCGGCAGCCAGAGAGAGAAACACAGAAAAATTAAAAAGAATGTAGGACTTGGCGTCTCAACCAGTCCGGACAGGGTCTCCTTGGAGGTCCACGTTTATGGTATAGCTGCTGCCCGTCCAGTATGTGTAGCCGTACCAGTTCTTATAATAAAATATGGGATGAGTCAGCCTTATGGTATGCTGCTGGTTTCCCGCAACGTAGAACGTGTAGCTCCCGTCTCTTGGGTCCGATCCAGTCCCTTCGGTCCCGATTTGGACTCCGTCGACCTCGACGGTGTAGCCGTTATACTGGCTGGAGACGGTCGTCACCTGGGCGCTGCCGGAGGGAATCGTTCCCGTCATCGCAGAACCGGTCCCGGTGCCGGAGCCGGGTCCAAAGCCGGACCCTGTGCCAGCGCCCTGAGATCCGCCGGCCTGAGATCCACCTGTCTGGGATCCACCGGACTGGGATCCGCCAGCCTGAGGTCCGCCGGACTGGGACCCGCCGGTCGATCCAGAGGACGCGGTGCAGGACTCCCACCACTGCCACCCAGTGAACCAGATGTAAACCTCATCGCCATCTATTACGACTACATCCTCTGCTCCGTCGAATTGAGGAAGAAAGTCGTAATCGTATCCCTCGATGGAGACCGCCCAGAGGTAATCGTCCCAATTATAATACATCAGCTGATCCTCAAAGGCGATCTCCAGTAGATCCATGTCTGTCAGCCCGTCAAGCTCCATGTAGCTTGTGAACTCCTCATCGCACCAATCGTCCATGTTCATGTCGATGCAGAAGTTCACATTGCCCATCTCGGCCACAGCCGTGCCGGATAGAACTAAAACAAACAAGACCGATAGCAGAGCGTCGTATCTCATACCCTATCACCAATTACATCGCGTCGCTTCGAACCTTCTGCGCCAATGCTCATGATATGAAGCAGTGTCGTAGATAGTTCAAAACTTTATGGGCTAATATGATCCGAAGACCGCCAAATAGTTTTCGACACATCTCAGGGGATTTAGATCGGTATCAAGTCCATTGAACATAAAATAATAATCATCGTGAAAAAGATTAAATTCTGACTCCAGATTCTACCTCACCACAGGACACGTCGCCGATGACCAGCCGGCAAGGCCGCCGAGGATCACCGTAATCTCATCCAGCCCCTCCCTCTGGAGGATCGAGGCGGCGATCATCGACCGAAGCCCGCTCCCGCAGAAGATGTAGACGGGCCGATCCCTCGGCACCTCTTCGATCCGCTGGGGAAGCTCTGTTATGTGGATGTGGTGGGCTCTTGTGATCCTGCCCGTTGCCTCAAGCTCGTCCTTGCTTCTGACGTCCAGAATCCAGGCATTCTCCTTCTCCTCGCGGTCGAGGCGCTTGCAGAGGTCGTGGACGTTGGCGGTGGCAATGGGCCTGCTCTCCTTTCCGGCCGTATGCCAGGCCAACATCCCGCCTGCGAGGTATCCCTCCAGGTTGTCGAAGCCGAGCCGCCGGAGCCTCCGGACCGCGATATCCGGATCGCCGGTCTCTTCCACCAGAAGGATCCTCCTGTCGTAAGGCAAAAACCAGCCCGCAAAGCTCGGGGCCCCGTCGAGCCATATGCTGAGGGCACCGGGGACGTGGGCCGCCCCGAAGGCGAGCTCCATCCTGGTGTCCAGGACAAACTCCTCCTCGGCCAGGGCTTCGAACTCCCGGGGGGAGAGGGGAGCGGGGTCGGGAACTGTGCAGAGGAGGGGGGCTCCCTCGAGGTTCAGCCGCTCCATCTCCCTGAAGTAGGGGGGTCGCTCCAGCTCCACCGCCATCCTGGCCACGAACTCCTCTCTTCCATCAACCTGGAGCTTGGGGTTTCTCATCCTCTCGATCCCCAGGGTCGTCCACTTCCGATCGGCTATCGAAGCGGCACAGACCGATCCCGCTCCGTGGGCGGGACATGCGATCACCTCGTCCCCCAGGGGCAGAAGCCTCTCGAAGATGGAGTCGTAGAGCTGGTCCGCCATCTCCTCGGCCCGGTCCATCCCCAAAAGATCGACCCTCCCCAGATCCCCGGCGAAGAGGGCATCGCCGGTGAAGACGATCCACGGGTCGCCCCCAGCGTCCCGGAGGAGATAGCTCATCGATCCCGGGGTGTGGCCTGGGGTGGAGATCGCCTCGATCCTGAACCTTCCGACATTCCAGGCCATCCCGTCCTCGACTGCCTCACCGTACCGATAGTCGAGCTCTCCGTCGGCGTGCCAGACCTCGGCCCCGGTCCGGGCCGAGAGCTCCACCGAGCCTATGACATAGTCCTCGTTTCTATGGGTCTCAAGGACGGTGGTGATCCGCATCCCCTCCTTTGACGCCAGCTTCGGGTAGACCTCGCAGTCCCTCCGGGGATCGATCACCACAGCCTCATTTCTGTCGCCCACGATGTAGGAGTAGTGGGCGAGCCCCTCCGATTCAATTCTTTCAAACAGCATAATATCCAACTCCGTCCTGACAGATTAGAGGCCCTGAGAATGGGGAGTGTAATGCTCGTTCCGCCCCATCTCCAACCATCTGCATTTTTGGGAGTGGAGACTATATTAAACTTACTTCAAATAGAAATTTTGAAATAAGATTCATATCTCCTTCAGCTTGGCAAATAGCTTTTTGAGCCGCTCGACATACGCACCGTCGATGACGTACCTGTCACCTTCCTCGATATGCTCGACCTTCGATAGAGCCCTTTCCATCACGGCTCCCGCCTCCAGCAGCAAATTGTGCTGGGCGATGTCCTTTGTCACGATGTCGATGTACTCCCACCAGGCCTGGTCCAGGGCCTTCAGGGGAGCGCCTCGAACCCCCCGCGCCTTCATCCGGTCTAGGAGGTCATGGAGGGTGCGAGCCTCGGGCCACTCGCCCTTCTGGTGCTCCTGGAAGGCATCGAAAGCCGCGCGTCCGACGCGGTCATCCCTCTTCCGCTGCTCAAATAGCCAGATCGAAAAGTCGACCCTTCTTCCTCCCGTCGCCTTCAAAGCCTTCGCCTCTTTCACAAATTGATCGCTTATACGATAACTAGCTGTCCATTAAGGCCGCAGTGCGGCCCGGCGGACGAAAACTCAAAGCTGCCCCTTTTTCAATTTCCTTCCGGTCAGATCGTGTAGCAATCGAAGCGAAAAGTTTATTACTAAATAAGATGTAGTCGAATTGGCGTGCGTGAGAACCCATTTCGTGACCTTTCAGAGAACCGCGCCCGCCGCCCTGGGTGGCAAAGACGACAACAGCCTTCCTGACCAAAGGGTGCCGGCGTTCGGGGATGAGATCAAAGCCCCGAGTTCTGGCATCCCTTTTCTTCTGCCAGACCTTCTGATTCAGACAGCTTCGCCTTTGAGAGAGCTGATGGGGACGACGTAAGGCCGGTCCAGGTCCCTCATAACGACCGCCTCGACGCCGAAGATCGACCTTATGTTGTCCTTTGTAAGCAGGGAGAGGGGATCGCCGATGGCGTGGACCTTCCCGTCCTTCAGCATCACCAGGCTGTCGGAGTACCGAGCCGCCAGGTTCAGGTCGTGGATCGCCATCACAGCCGAGATCCTGGTCTTCTTCACCAGGGATCGGACCGTCTCCATCACCTCCAGCTGGTGCTTGACGTCCAGGTTCGACGTAGGCTCGTCCAGGAGGAGAACCTCCGGCTCCTGGCAGAGGGCTCTTGCTATCAGTACCCTCTGCTTCTGGCCGCCGGAGAGCTCCGAGTAATCCTTGAGGGCGAACTCCTCGACGTGAAGGAGCTTCATGATATCGACGACCTTGTCGATATCCTCGTCAGATACCCGCCACCCCATGTGGGGCTTTCTTCCCATGAGGATCGTATCGAAGACGGTGGTGGTGAGGACCCCGGTGGTGGACTGGGGGACGTACCCGATGAGTTTCGCCACCTCCTGGCGGCTGAGGCTCTCGAGGTTTCGGCCTCCATTGAGGAGGATCGCACCCTTGGGCTTGAGGATCCTGTCGATGCACTTGATGAGGGTGGTCTTGCCGGAGCCGTTGGGGCCCACAAGGCTGAGAACCTCCGAGTCGCCGACGACGAAGTTCAGCTCGTCCAGGATCCTGCGGCTGCCGTAGCTGAAGCTGAGATCCTTGATGGTGATCTTTACCAATAGTCTTTCCTCCTTTTCAAGAAGAGATAAATGAAGAACGGAACTCCGAGAAATGAGGTCATGATCCCCACCGGCAGGATGACCGGCGAGAGGACGGTCCTGGCGACGGTGTCGGCCGCGAGGAGGATGAGGGCACCGACGAGCCCCGAGGCAGGGAGGAGGAAACGATGATCTCCACCCACCACCATCCTGGTGATGTGAGGGGCTACAAGGCCGATGAAACCTATGGTCCCGGTGAAGCAGATGATGCTCGCGGTGACGAGGGACGCCAGCATCATGCAGAGGACCCTTACGAACTCGACGTTCACGCCCAGGCTCTTTGCGGTCTCGTCTCCGGCCCCCAGGGCGTTGATGTCCCAGGAGAAGGCCATGAGGATCAGGGTGCATATTACAGTTATCAGGGCTATGATCGCCACCTTATCCCAGGAGGATCTGCCGAGGCTTCCCATCATCCAGAAGACGACCTCGTGAACCTCCTCCGACTCTCCGACGTACTGGAGAAATGAGGTCATGGCACTGAATAGGTACATGATGGCAATCCCCGCCAGGATCATCGTCTCCGGGGTTATCCCCTTGTACTTGGCAAGGCCGTAGACCGTTAGGGATGCAAGCATCGTGAAGACGAAGGCGTTTCCGACGATCAGGTACTGTCCTCCTACGAAGCCCGCCCCGAGGATTATGGCGAGGGACGCCCCGAAGCTCGCGGCTGAGGCGATCCCCAGGGTGAAGGGGCTGGCCAGGGGGTTTTTGAGGATCCCCTGCATCGCTGACCCCGCGACCGCAAGCCCCATCCCCGCGAAGATCCCCATCAGGACCCGGTGGAGGCGGAGCTGCCAGACGATGGTGTCCGTGAAGTCGGTGGTCGCAAAGTTGCCTGGAAAGAACCTTGCCAGGATCGCCGAGTAGACCTCGACGGGGGTGATGTTTGCAGAACCAAGGGTCGCAGCGATCCCTGCCAGCACCACGATCCCGACGATGGAGAGGGTGATGAAGAGGACCTTCCGGCCGACAAACGAGGCGTACTCCTCTTTCAGCTCTGAGTTTTCGATTGCAGTATCCGTTGACATCGTCTCAGCTTCGCTCATAAACTTGATCCAATTTAAGTTTAATTGATCAAATGTAAATCTTCGCTTTATAACGCCGCCAGATACTGCCTCCTCGCGACCTGTTTGGGCCTTTGTGATGTGTCTTCTAGAAGGCAGAAGAGCAGCTGTTCGACCTGGGACCTTTCTCACGCCATCTCGGAGGCTTCGATATTGACGAAGCCTCCGAGGTTTTTGCACCCGATCGTTTGATCTAGGCTGAACCCTTCAGATCGCCGGGTAGACGAAGAAGTTCTCCTCGGGGTATTCGAGACCCCTCATCCCCAGGTACTCCTGGTAGACTCCCACCGGGTCCAGCTCCGCCTCGGGATGGATCATCTCGGCCCAGTAGGTCAGGCCGACGACGGCTCCCGTCCCCAGGGTTATGTCTCTGAAGATGACGTAGACCTTGCCGTTCTCAACGGCGGGGACGGTGTCGGCTCCGGGTCGGCTCTGGATCTCGGTGACGAAGGCCTCCATCTCCGTGGTGTTGCTCCAGCCGAGCTGGTTTATGGATGCCGGCACCTTTATTATAACCTCGGGCATCCCGGCGAGGACGGTCTCCCATTCCACCTTGGGGTTGGCCTCGTCAACGTCGATGATGTTCTCTCCACCGGCGAGGGTGATCATCTCGTCGAGGGCGGACCCCTGGCCGTAGGTCCAGAGAGCCCCAAGATCGGAGGCGGTTCCGCCCTCGACGTAGACCTTGGGCCTCTCCAGATCGGCGACCGCGAGAGATACCTCTGCCTTCGTCTCGCCGACCCAGTCGTTGTAGCTTTCGGCCTCAGCCTCGCGGTCCAGAACCGTTCCGAGGGTGGTCATCTCCTCCACCAGGGTCTCGGAATTGTAGAGGTCGAGGGCCAGAACGTCGATCAGCTCGAAGGGCGCCAGGTTCTCCTCCACCTCTCCGGCCTTGCTCGCATAACAGATCACCAGCATCCCGGGCGCGATCTCGCCGGATTCGTCCCTGGCGAGGTCGGCTATCTTCTCGTAATTGAACTCCTTCCACGTCCCCACCATCTCCCAGTCGTCAGAAAATTCGGTGAAATAGTGGGCCTTGTAAGAGATGTCCACCGATCCTGCGATCTTCTCCGCGTCTCCGAGGATGCTCACCGCATCCGCAGCATCGGAGTTGAGGACCACAATCTTCTCGACGGGCGAGTCTATCGCCACAGACTTTTTCGCAGAGTCGGTGACGGTTACGGGATAATCGACGGCGTTCGACGCCCCCAGGGCCAGGCTGACGCCCAGGGTCAACAGCAAAAAGAACGATATCTTCTTCAAAATTCACCCTCCTTTCGGTCATCTAAATGTATAGATGGGAGATCTTTGTTAACTAATAAGAATTTCGGTCAATAATTTGTAATTGAAGCAGGATTAACTGCAGCAGGACCGAAAACCGGATTAACATGCCTGCGATTATATCCCGCAGGTCTCGAGCCTTCTCTGGCACGACGGCCGAGATATCGAAGAGACGGATTGCGATGGACTGGGAGATCATAGGTTACGCCGCTGCGGCTCTGACGATGTTCGGCTTTCTGCCGCAGCTTGTGAAGATGGTGCAGACGAAGTCGGTGGACGACGTGAGCCTCGTCATGATGGTCCAGATGGGGTTTGGGGTGTTTCTCTGGATGCTCTACGGTCTTCACCTGGATAACTCCCCCCTCATCGTGGCCAACGTTGTCTCTTTATCGACTTTGACCCTGGGGCTTATTGTCTACTTCAGGTACACCACCAGAAGGTACTTCAGATAAGAACGCCAAAAATAAGGCCAAAGATGAGGCTGGAGATCTCGACTGCGGGCCAGCCTGAATCCGGAGGATTTCGATGATGGAGAGGTTGACGAAGTTCCAGAACGCCATTCTGATATTTCTCACCTGGATGATGGCATTGGTGGTGCTCTTGGCATCGGGGGAGCTATTTTACATCATCGCGAGGGAGATCGTCACACCGCCCCCCCTCCTTCTGGAGATCGACCAGCTCCTGGAGATCTTCGGCTACTTCCTCCTGGTTCTAATCGGGATCGAGCTTCTGGAGACCTTCAAGATCTATCTCGAAGAGAACGTCATCAACGTCCAGGTGGTCCTGCTGGTGGCGATCATCGCCGTGGCGAGGAAGGTCATCATCCTAGACGTAAAGATCCTTCCCAGCATGACCCTCATCGGAATAGGGGTGATCGTCATCTCCCTTGCGGCCGGCTATTACCTGGTGAAGAAGAGCCAGCAGGACGAGAAGGCGTGTAAGCTCTGAGCAATGGATCGACGTTCTCCTTCATCCTTCATCATCCTTCATGTCTCGATAGAGCTTCAGGATTCACCTTCTATCTGGCGTCCAGTGCTCAGGCGTCCATGCAGCCGGTCGGCGGTGGGAACCCTTTAATCCGATTGGAGCCTAAAATACCTGGAGGAGGAGGAGAGACTATTGATCCCCGACGAAAATTTTGCCGACCCCCCCGAGAGGGTCAAAACGGCTCTTGAGGAGGTGGCAGACCGGTACTCAGAGCTGGCCAAAGACCTTCAGGCGGACCTGGCCGCCGCCGGGGGTGCGGAGGAGGTCCTGGAGCTGGCCGAGAGGTCGACCCTGGAGATGCTGGCAAATCTGCCCCTGAGCCCGGTCTACTGCCCATTCTGCACATTCTACCAGCCGGGGTCCGAGGACTGCCAGGGCTGTGGATACGCCGCCAGGTACGGCCGGTGTACGGAGGCTGGAACCCCTTACAACCGGGCTATCGTTGCCCATTACGACCTGGTGGAGGCGGTCGAGAACCTCCGGCCGGGCCAGCCGGGCCGATCTCGGGCGAGGTCTTCGACCCCCACGGAAGAGGCGATCAAAGTCGCCCTCGGAGGTGAGGCGGACCGGGTCATCGATCTTGCCGGCCGATTCCAGAGGAGGATAAGAGGGGCCCGGTCCTCGGAGGAGGTGATGACCCTTAAGACGGAGTTCATGGCCGATCTCGTAGGAGACCTGCCGGCGGAGAGGGTCTGCAAAATCTGCGGTTTCGACCACCGGGATTTATCCGAGGCGAAGAAGGAGGCGCTTTTGAGGCTGAGACGGCACTGGCCCGCCGCCTGACGGGCTTGCCTGACTGGCTTTTTGGCAGGCCTCTTTTTCCAGAGGCCGAGGCTAAATTCAGCCCGGTCCCGGACCTCAGGGCCGACGGCGGCCGCTCGCGGCCGAGGCCACCAGGACCGCCAGGGGTAAGAGGCCGATGATCAGGACCGCCTCGACGGAGAGGTCGAAAGCTACTGCCAGGATCACCAGGATGATCCCCAAAAAGACGACGGTCCAGGAGCGGCGGGGGCCCAGGGAGCAGGCGCACGCGGGCCTTTGCGGCTGGGATTCGGATTTGGACTTTGACTTGCACTTGTCGGAATTTCGGTCGTCTTCGATCATTTCTCTACCACCGTATGTTCTCATCAGCGTCGTTTCCCCTCTCGGTTCTCGATCCAGAGGTTGATCAGCCTGTCCGATCTTGCAAGGGCCTTCTCTCTCCCCTCGAAGTGGTCGGCAGCGGCCTCCATCGCCTCCATGAAGCCCGCAAGGTCGCCGTCGTCGGCGAGCTTTGAGAGCCGTTCGCACTCTTCGATGTAGGCCTCTCTCACCTGCCCCGCTTCGGGGTTCTCCTGGATGCTGGCGTAAAGCTCCGGGCTCTGGGCGAGGATCCGGCCGACGAAGTCGATCATGATCTCGTAGACGGGGCTCATGAACCTCCTCGACCGGTCGACGTCGAAGTCCAGGGATCGGAGGGTTGAGCCGATGGAGATGTAGGCGAAGTGGGTGAGGGCCTGGACGACGGCCATGATCCGGTCGTGCTCATTTGCCTCCAGCACCTCCACCCGGGCGCCATCCTCCCGGAAGATCTCCTTCATCGGCGAGAGCCACTTCGCACACCTCCCCTCAGCCGGGACGAGGATCACCGTCTGGCCCCGGATGGTGGGGATGGTGGGGCCGAACATGGGGTGGGTTCCCAGGACCTCCACCCCCGCTGGGGCCCATCTCGTCATCGCCTCCATCGGCTCGGCCTTGAGGCTTGTGAAGTCCATGAGGAGGCTTCCCGGCTTCATCCGGGGGGCGACCTCTTCGATGAGCCTGATCGTCTCTTTGATGGGGACGCTGAGAACGACGACGTCGCTATTCGCCACCTCAGCCAGGAGGTCTGATGCAAACTCGACCCCCAGCCGTTCGGCGACATCGACTTTGCCGCTGGGGCCCCAGACCGTCACTTGAAAGCCGTGGCCCTTGAAGTAGCTGGCAAACCAGCTTCCCGTCCCTCCGGTGCCGCCGACGATCAGCATCCGATTCTTGCCTTGCAATTCCGTCATCTGTTTCTCAGCTCCTCCCTAACCGCATCCTCCATGACGTCGACGGGGGCTTTCCGACCGGTCCAGATCTCTATTGAGAGGGCCCCCTGCATGACGAGCATGGGAACGCCGTCGATGACCTGGGCCCCCGCCCGGGCGGCGTCTTGCAAGAGCTCGGTCTCCCGGTTGTAGACGATGTCGAAGACCGTCTGCCCCTCCCGGAAGAGCCGGCCGTCCACGAGCCTGGCATCTCCGGCCCTCATGCCGACGGATGTGGCGTTGATGACCACCTCCGCCTCGGGGACGAGTTTGTCCAGGTCGGAGAGGCCGTAGCCCCGACCGCCGACGGCGGCAGCCAGATCCACCGCCCGCCCCCGGTCCCGGTTGGCGATCGTCACCTCAGCACCCGAGAGGGCGAGCTGGCGGGCGATCGCCTTCGCCGCCCCCCCGGCGCCGATCAGTAGGACCCGCCTCCCATCGACCCGGACCCCGGCCTCCTCCAAAGCCAGCAGAGCTCCGAGACCGTCGGTGTTGTACCCCCGGATCGAGCCTTCGCCGAAGGCGACGGTGTTGACGGCGCCCATCGCAGCGGCGTTCTCGTCGGGGACGACGAACTTCAGCGCCTCCTCCTTCAGGGGTATGGTCAGGTTCAGGCCGCCAAAGCCCATCGCCTCCGCCCCCAGGATCGCGTCTCGGAGCCGCTCCCGTCGCACCCGGAAGGCGAGGTAGCGGGCCGAGAGGCCCATGGCCGAGAAGGCGGCGTTCTGCATCGCCGGGGAGAGGCTGTGCTCCACGGGGTCTCCGAAGACGGCGTAGACTAACATCTGGGGTAAGTTTGTCTTTTCGGGTAAATAAGATATGCTCCTCGCCATAGTCGTGCAGCCAAATTTTGTAGTCTCAAATCTCGGGGCTCTGTAGTGATAAATCTTAGATTTAGGATTCTGAGTTTGATGAAGGGTACTTCTTTCACCTCGTTAGTGATAACCGTAGCCGGCATTCGAGTGATCAACTGTGCTTTTCGAAATCTTGAACTTACGTATATGAAAAATAGAGAAAAGCTGACGAAAGTGATTTATAGGAATCACGTGCTTAGTAGGCTGGAGGTCAGAGAGGTCTTTATCCTTATAACCGACAAGCATCGATGAGTTTAGCCCAGGAGTCAAGCTAATGATGGCCAGATTTTACAATCAGTTGATTAGGTACTCTAAGGCCGCTTCAGTTTATAAAAGAGAAAATTTTATAACATCAATTTTTTTCTTATCAGCCCTCCTTTTCGTATTTTCTGTATCAGCACACGGCGAGTGTTTCGATTTTGAGGGTGGTGATATGGGGGAGGGATGGATAGATTGCACGACAAATAAATCCATCGACCCTTCATTAAAATGGGTATTCGATAGCTCTAAGAACGACAATGGACTTTGCTCTTTGATGTCGAATACGTCAGGTCGTCAAGGTGAAATTGTTACTTATGAATTATGTAGATATATAAAGCGCCCTGATAATGTCGAAGCACCTTATTATATAAATTTCTCCTGGAAATCAAACGAGGGTACATTTATATTTTATGATAATGATCGACAAGAAAAGTTCTTGAGTGGCGGGGTTGCTTATGATTGGACCAACGAAACTTACCCAATAAATGATGATGAGGTTCATCAGATCAAATGGATTTACTCAGATATGGGGTTTAAAAACGCTTTCGGATGGCTAGATCACATATGTATAGGCACCTATGATAATCCACCTATCGTTAATCAGAGCTCGCCAGTTGAAGGAGGAAGTTTCTCTGTAGATGATTTGATAAAATTCGATTATAATGCGAGCGACGATAAAATGCTCGAATACTGTGTCCTTTTGATTGAGAACAAGGCAGTAGGTCCAAAAAATGAAAGCTTGGTAGGCGTCGATAACTATACTCTTTATTACAATATAACTACTCCTGGTGAATACAATTGGAGCGTTCGATGTTGTGATAACAGATCACAGTGCGCGACGTCTTCAGTGAGACGTATATCGATATACGACCCAACTCCAACAGTCGAGCTGATATATCCACAAGATGGCGAAAACAGGGTCAGAGGGGAATTGGAGCTGAAATATAGGCCGTCAGATAACAACCTCAAAAATTGCACATTATTCATCAATGAGAGATCGGCCGAAGTTAATACCAATCCTGCTAACGGGACGGAAAATTGCTTCAAATACCCGTTTGATAAGCCCGGCATTTACCGCTGGTCCGTAGAATGCTGTGACAACTCGAGCCAATGCACCTTCTCTGAGACCTGGACAATAAACATCACGAAGAACGAGCCACCAAGGGTGAACCTGACCGATCCAGGAGATAACGACAGCACCCATTATGTCAACCAAACGATCTATTTCAATTTCACCCCCAAGGACGACAAAAAACTAGTGAACTGCACCCTTTTTATCGACGGAACCGAGAGGGGAGACAGAACCAACGAAACCCCTGTAAATGGGGTGGCTTGTGCCCTTAACTGGACTTTCGAAGAATGTGGCCATCACAATTGGACCGTCATCTGCCGCGACAACGAATCTCTATCCAATGACGGTCCCATATGAGATATTTTCATCAAGGCAGATGAGCATCCGATAGTTGGAAACGCTTCGCCTATAGGAGGAGAAGTGCAATTTGTGAATCAAACTATCAATTTTGAATACACTCCGACTGACGACTGCGGGATAGATCGATGCGTGCTATACATTGACGAGTCTGAGCGAGATCGGAACGGATCTCCAAGCGTCGGGTCCGTAGATTTTCTCAGGGCTGAGATCCCCCAACCCGGCAACCATACTTGGAAGATAACCTGCTGGGATAACTCAGGAAACTCGAATCTCTCTGACGGGACTGTATCGATAATCAGGCCCAGCTCTGCTTGTGTATATCAACCAAGCTTCAGCCAGTGCGAGCTGGAGGGATACGATGTGAAATACACGAACATCAGCGATGCGATCAGGGATATTCTTCCAGAAGGTAATATTAAGGTAATGCCTGGAAATTATTCTGAAAACTTGGTGATAGATAAGCCTCTTCATCTAAAGGGGATTGATAAACCTATAATATATGGCAAAGACAAAGATGTTTTGTGTATAAAATCAAGTAATGTCACGATAGACGGGTTTAATATTACTGGAGTTAATTTATCTGGAAAAGCATGCATCCTTATACCAAATGTGGCATGCCAAATAAGTCATATTTATTTAATAAATAATTATATTGGGAACTATACTCTTGGTAAAAATAAATATGGCATTTTTTCGGAGAACGCTTCAAATTTGAATATAACGAATAACACTATTTTTGTTTTTGCTAATTGCGAAGAAGAAACATTCGGAATTGAGGCTTTCAACTCTACAGGAGTTGCAGAAGGTAATAACATAATCCATGAAAAAATGAATTATGAACACTGTATATTATCAGAAGAACATGAAAACACGTGTTCTATTCATTGCAAAAAATGCGGAGGCTTTACTGAAAGGTTAAAATGCAGCACCAATGGTATGCATCTCAAAAGATGCAATAATATAACAGGATGGCCTACTATAGATGTTTGGGATGAAAATGGGGGATCTTGTTGAATTATAAAATTCTCATTTATATTGTTTTGATTTTTCTTTGCTTTATTCACCCCCAGTCATGTCAGATACCAGAACCGTACCATAAACCTAGGGTCAATTTGTCTATTCACGTATCTACAAACAACTGCATAAACAATTCATATGCTGAATATTACAGAGGAGATATTATTGAATTGGTGTATACTTTGAACGGAGAGGAATTTACAAAAAAGGGAAGCAGTAATAAATACACTTGCTATGTCGAAAACATCAACGGTTTAATTCATGTCCCAAATTATATAACTATAATTGATAAAAAAAATATACGAAATTATTTGGATGAAGGTGAACATATTATCGTATTCGATAGAGACGTGGGCACAAATAAATCTAAAAATATTAGTTATAAAGGAAAAATTTCGATATACGCGTCTCTAGGTAATCATAGTTTGTCTCAAGAAACTATCCGGAAAGAGGAATGGACTTGGAGACGCAAGCATGATTTAACTTGTAACGATAATATAATAATAAATATAAGAAATAATATACCGAGTGTTTCTTCGGCATATATAATTATTCCAAAAATGACCTCGCTTTCTTGTTTGCCGTGCAATAATACCAAAACATTAATATACAATAATCTCCAAGAGCCAATAAAACTAAATTTCGTTGTATCAGCATATGACAGAGATGATAAAAAATTGGATTATAATTGGTACTTAAAAGATGTAACAAAAAATAACGAAACATTTTTGTTTAATACTTCTTATCCAAATTTCTCCCACCTCTTAACAATCCCGAACTTAACGTCAGGTAGAAAATTTTCGTTTTCTGTTATTGCAAACGATAGAAGCGATAACTCTATTCCGTTTAATGCAACCTTTATACACGAGAAAGAGTTTTATGATACAATTTATATTCCTTCAACGCATCCTACCGTACCTATAATACTATATATATTCATAATATTTTTCTTAATAATCTTCGGAGTGAAAGAGAAATACTTTTACATTATATATAATACTATAAAAAAGAGACTTCATATCGAAGAAACGCCATTCGTGGATGAAATTGTTTTGTTTATTATTTTACTATTCATAACTTCTACATATATCTATATAAACAAATATGGATATTGGCTTCTCTATAAATTTTACGAGTCGGATGAGCTGATGGTTTATCTCAAATCTTTAAACTTGTTTGAGATATACATATACCTTATTGTATTCGTAGTTATAGTATATTTTACAGAGGTATGTTTTGGATGGGAAGAGCCTCCTAAGCTTATGAATAACGGCACAACATTCCTTGAGAGCTTAATTAAATCATTTAATTTAATAACTATCACATCTAAATTATGGATTATTAACTCGGTTCTCATGCTCATCGTTCTATTATCTTTTGATTCTATAGTTCTAAGAGCAAATTCCATAGATACACAAAATTGGTTGATAAACTACTACGGAGAGATAGGTGAGATATTTGCCACCATTCTTGCAATAATCGCTGCATTTTATACCGCAATACCAAAAAACGTTGTTAGCATAAAGCGGATGCGATACGGTGAAAAGAAAAAGACCTATAGCTATTTGCACACCAAAATATTACAATATTTCCTCGTATTGTATAGCGTGATAGTAGTGCTATCAATTTGGGGTTTCTCAGTCGGTATAATTGCTGATTTTCCGCCTATGGTGGATTTGAATAAGACAAATTTCTTCAATTTAATATCAATTGGGGTATTTGAAACAACCTTGCTACTAGTTCCCCCTGCCATAAGTTGTCTCTATGAGCTGCTCAGATCCATGCTCTTTACAGGAAGCATCAAGCTCAATAGCACACCAAAAGGTGCCAGGATATTTGTCGATGAACGTGACACTCGACTACAAACGCCGAACGTGCTTATGCTGCCTAAAGGTCCTCATAGGATCTCGATTGAAAAAGATGGATATTTGAAATACGACGTAAAGGGAGAAGGAGAAAACGGAGCGGTTTGTGTCAGGGCAGGAACGGAGCAGGAATACGAATGCAAGCTTAAAGGAATTGGCATCTTGCCTCCGAAATGAGCGCAGATATGAGCAGATGGCGAAGGATGAGTCGGCGCGCGAGGATGTCTGATAAAACGAGCGATCCTCAATCCGCCCTTCTTCCTTTTTGCGATCTCTTTAGCTGACCTTCACCCTCTCCAACTCGCCTTCATCTGCTCGCCCAGCTCCTGGCGACGATCAGCTCCCTTGAAACCGCATCCCGCTCGGCAGATCGGCGGCAGCTGGGGCATAGCTCCATCCACGACGCCGCGGAGCTCCTCGCCTGGATCTCCTCGGGGAGCCGATCCTGGATGTAATCCATCTCCTTCTCTGTCGCAAAGGGCGTCCTGCACCTCTGGCACCGGGCAAGCCTGAAGGTGAGGGCGAAGCTCTCTTCTTCTGGCCGATCGTCGGCGAGGGCGGCCGAGATCGCCCCCGTCGGGCAGACCTCCGCCAGAGACTCGGCGATCCTCGCCTCGAACTCCTCGAAGGCCGTGGGGAACTTTATCGTCCGCTCCGGCCCAGCCTCCGAGAATGATAGGGCGCAGGATATCTCGCGCCAGAGGTTGGAGCAGGCCCGACACCCGATGCACCTGTCCTCGTCGACGAGAAGGACGCGCCAGGGTCCGGGGCTTGGGCCGAGGTCACGGCCAGATTTGACATCAGCATCGACATCAACATCGGCACCGATCATGCCCTCTCCCTCCCGACGGCGGCGGCGTAGGACTGGGCAATCCTCGATGCCGCCCTCCTCCTGATCTCCACCGTCGCAAGGTCCCGATCCCCGAAGATCAGCGCCTCCGTGGGACAGGTGAGAACGCACGGCGGGACGTCCCAGTCGGGGCAGAGGTCACACTTCTGAACCATGGACGCCGGGTCGGCCTCCGCGGCTCCGAAGGGGCAGGCTAGACGGCAGAGGCCGCACCTTGTGCACAATCCTTCGTCGAAGGCGACCTCGCCCCCCTCCTGGCGGAGCGCCCCGGTGGGACAGACGATGGCGCAGGGGGCGACCTCACAGTGGTGGCAGGAGACGGGGACCGACGCCCGATCCTTCACCGCCTCCACCGATATCCTCGACTCGCCGTGCTCCCTCTCGCACGCCACCTCACAGGCGTGGCAGAAGATGCACCTCTCCAGATCAACGTAAATCTCCAATCCTTTTCACCCCTTTCACCCCTTTCATCTCGCCGATTCGAAAGCCATCAACCTCGAACTCCGACCGATCATGTCGATCCCAAAAAGTGGTCAGTGGTCGGTGGGAGGTCCGTCACCGGCTCCCGCCGGCGGCAACCCCCCTCGCCATCTTCAGGGCGGACTCGACCCTCTTCGACTCGGAGAACTCCTCCACCTCTTTGAAGACGAGCGCTCCCGTGGGACAGGCGGCGACGCAGGCGGGAACCTCCAGGTCCGGGCACCGGTCGCACTTGATGGCGATCCTCTCCTCCTTGTTTCTGCCGATCATCCCGTAGTTGCAGACCGAGGCGCAGGTCCAGCAGCCGATGCACGCCTCGGGGTTGTGGGTCACCACCCTCGTGAACTCGTCCTGG
>Ga0116152_10001578_pt1 | contig 18701 bp, 15 predicted proteins | sample AD_UKC119_MetaG_FD_89894 | JGI IMG/M metagenome (GOLD analysis project Ga0116152, IMG submission 89894) | Active sludge microbial communities of municipal wastewater-treating anaerobic digesters from Hong Kong - AD_UKC119_MetaG | ecosystem: Engineered > Bioreactor > Anaerobic > Digestate... | reverse complement strand
GATTATGACATTGACAAAGCACAGAAAGGCATTATTTATATCGACGAAATAGACAAAATCGCAAAGAAAACCGAAAATGTTTCAATAACGAGAGACGTTTCCGGCGAAGGCGTTCAACAGGCTTTATTAAAAATCATCGAAAGCACGGTTGCAAACGTTCCACCTCAAGGCGGAAGAAAGCACCCGACACAAGAAATGATTTCCATTGACACAAGCAATATTTTGTTTATTTGTGGCGGAGCGTTCATTGGATTGGACAAAATTGTTGAAAAGCGTATGGAAAAAAGCACCTTGGGTTTTGGCAGTGAAATAAGGGCTTCGGGCGAATTTGACGCTGTAAAACTTGTAGAAGAAGCTCAACCCCAAGACTTTATAAAATACGGTCTTATACCCGAATTTGTGGGAAGATTGCCTATCATCGTGGGACTTACACCCTTGGATGAAAATGCTCTTGTTCAAATTTTGACCGAACCCAAAAACGCTTTGGTGAAGCAATATCAAAAACTTTTGGGAATGGATAATGTGAAACTCGAGTTTGACCGTGAAGCATTGATAGAAGTAGCAAAAAAATCTATCAAGCTAAAAACGGGCGCAAGAGGACTTAGGTCTATCATGGAAAACATTATGCTTGACTTTATGTATGATGCCCCAAACGACAAAAGTATCGTTGCAATAAAAATTCACAAAGAATGTGTTACGGGCAACACAAAACCCGAAATAATTCGTAATAGCGATGTTTCTAAAATAGCTTAATAGTTAATACAACAAATTAAATGTCGAACCTTAAGTGGTTCGGCATTTTTAGTGACAAAAAAATTCTTGCAATTAAAATAAAAGTAATCTATAATAATAAAACTAAGATTATAAAATTTACTTTTTTGAGGTATTCATTTTGATAAAAGAATCAATCACATTACCTATGATAGCCCTTAGAGGAATGGTTATATTTCCCGATACGACTATTTCACTTGATATCGGGCGAAAAAAATCTCTCACCGCTTTGGACAAGGCTGTAAAAAATCAGAGTTTGATATTTGTTGCCGCACAGAAAGATTTGGCAACAGCGGATCCTGTACAAAAAGATATACACACGGTAGGCACGGTTGTACGCATTTTACAGGTTATGAAACTTTCCCAGGACAACGCCCGTGCCATTATCCGAGGACTGTATTCCGCAAAAATCGACGAATTTATTCCAAACGAAGAATGTTTGGAAGTAAAAGTGCACGAAGTCGATTACGTTTTGGCGGACAAGCTTGAAACCGAGGCGATGCTTCGTAAATCCCGTGATTTGGTGGCTCAGCTTGGGCTCAATAGCAATAAAATCACAAAAGACTCGCTCATTCGTGTTGCGGAAATATACGACCCAAACGTTTACGTAAACGTTGTGGCAAACGAAGTCGTTTACCGTGAAGCGGAAAAACAAGAACTTTTGCAAACCGTAGATACTGAAAAAAGACTTGAAAAACTTTCAAAAATTTTAATAAATGAAGTCGAATTGGCAAAAATCGACAAAAAAATCGCAGGCAGAGTAAAACGCCAAATAGACAAAGGTCAAAAAGAGTTTTACCTAAAAGAGCAAATTCGTGCGATAAGCCAAGAGCTTGGCAACGACGAAGACGAAATTTCCGAGCTGGAAAAACTTGTGAAAAAAAGCAAAATGCCCGAAGATGTGGCGGCGAAAGCTATGAAAGAAATTCGCCGTATGTCAAAAATGGTTTCGAGTTCGCCCGATGCTTCGGTTATTCGTGCATATATTGAATGGCTTACAGATATGCCGTGGGGAGTTTTGACAAAAGACAACAAAGATTTGATACTCGCTCGAAAAATACTTGATGAAGACCATTTTGGACTTGATAAAATCAAACAAAGAATTATCGAATATCTTGCCGTAATGCAACTTACGGGAGGACTTAACGGACCGATTTTGTGCTTTGTCGGACCTCCAGGCACAGGCAAAACTTCTATTGTAAAATCTATTGCAAGGGCATTGGACAGAAAATATGTGCGTATGAGTCTTGGCGGTGTGCGTGACGAAGCGGAAATAAGAGGTCACAGACGCACATATGTAGGTGCAATTCCGGGAAAAATCATTTATTTATTAAAACAAGCGCAGTCAATGAATCCCGTTATGCTTTTTGATGAAATAGACAAAATGAGCAGTGATTTTCGCGGAGACCCTGCAAGCGCAATGCTGGAAGTATTGGACCCCGAACAAAACTCAAATTTTGTAGACCACTATATGGAAGTGCCTTTTGATTTGTCAAAGACGCTGTTTATTTGCACTGCCAACAATATGGACAACATTCCGCCCGCACTGCTCGACAGAATGGAACTTATCGAGCTTACGGGTTATACCGAAGAAGAAAAAATGGAAATAGCAAAAAATTTCCTTGTGCCAAAACAAGAAAAGCTAAACGGAATAGAACCGAAGAGCGTGACTTTTACGGACGACGCTTTGCGTGCTGTGATAAAAAGCTACACACGTGAATCGGGTGTAAGACAACTTGAAAGAGAAATAGCCACTGTTTGCCGTAAAATAGCTTTGGAAATAGTCAACGAAAACATCAAAGAAATTCAAATCACTCATCAAAACGTTGAAAAATATCTTGATATTCCAAAATACAAAAACGATACCGTCGATAAAAAAGACGAGATAGGCTCGGCAACGGGTTTGGCTTGGACTGTGGTTGGCGGTACTACGCTCGTAATTGACGTCACACTATTTGAAGGTAAAGGCGAAATTTTGCTCACAGGAAAGCTGGGCGACGTAATGAAAGAATCGGCAAGGGCTGCAATCAGTCTTGTAAGAAGCAAAGCCTCCGATTACGGCATTGACCCCGAAAAGTTTTTGAAAACCGATATTCATATTCATATTCCCGAAGGCGCAATACCAAAAGACGGACCAAGCGCGGGCGTAACGATGGCAACGGCTATTATGTCTGCTTTTAGCGGATATCCCGTCAGAAAAAACGTGGCTATGACCGGCGAAGTCACGCTTAGGGGAAAAGTTTTGCCCATTGGCGGACTTAAAGAAAAAGCATTGGCTGCATATAGAGCGGGAATAAGAAAAATCATAGTTCCAATAGACAACGAAAAAGATTTGCGTGAGATTCCGAAAGAAGTTTTATCAAATATGGACGTAGTTTTGGCTGAAAATATCAAAACAGTCTTTGACAATGCCCTAAACACGAAAAAATGATACAAAAAGCTCGTTTTATAAAATCAGCGGCAAATTACGGCGACTGCATAGTTAGCGAATTTCCGCAAATTGCCGTCGTGGGAAAATCCAACGTTGGTAAAAGCAGTTTTATCAACTCAATTACGGGTTCGACGAAACTCGCCCGCACAAGCAAAGACCCAGGACGAACACGTCTTATAAATTATTTTTTGATTGACGAAAAATTCCTTTTGACCGACTTGCCCGGCTACGGTTACGCAAAGGTTTCGCAAACGGAAAAGCAAAAATGGGCGAATTTAATCGAAACATATCTCGAAAAAGAGCCGATGCTTACACACGTTTTCTTTTTGGTAGACGCAAGGCACAATCCCACCGCAGACGACCTGATTATGTATGACTACTTATTTCACTGTAATATTCCATACACCATTATCGCAACAAAAAGTGACAAAATTCCAAAAAGCAAACTTATAAATCACAAAAAGAATCTTGCTTCAATACTTAAAGTCGGTGTGGATAACATCATTGCTGTTTCATCGGTGACGGGACAGGGAAAAGACGAAACTACCGCAAGAATAGACCAAATAATAGAAAATACCCAAATTATAAAAGAAGACTAAGAAAAATTAGATTAAAATAATTATCAGAAAATAACTCGGAATCAAGGTTGATTCCGAGTTATTTGCACTTTTTAGTTACCCCAAAGCATATCATAGTACTAGCATTTTTTAGGGGAAAATAAAGTGAGTAATTGTAATACTGGTTGTGCCGACCGTGTTTGTATTCAGGCAAAAAAAGTAATAGACGCATGTTTGAAACAATTTACCGATTCGCAGGTGGAAGTCATACTAACCACAGTATCTCCGCCCGCTCCTACTTTGCCGCTAACTTTCATAAGCGGACGCAGTACCGCCGCACATGGCATTATAGAAGATTTGGTCGTCACTCGAATACCCGATAGACCCAGATACGGCAGAGTGCAAGGTACCGTAATCATTCCGCTTGAAATCAGATACACAGATGCTTTGGGAGTGGAAGGTAGCGGCGAAGGCGAAGTTGACGTTCCTTTTGATATAATTATGCGACTGCCTGAGGCATCAATAATACCGTATCAAATAGAAGCCCAGATTTCCGCCGTGTGTCCAAGCGGAGAATTTCAGACGACTACTGCGATTGTGGTGACTCAAGAAGAATACATATTTATCGTAGACGCATGCATTTCAATCATTTTTAAAGTTGTGGTGGAAACGCTATTGCTTATTCCGTCATACGGTTATCCACAGATACCGCCGTGTCAGGATTATGCGGCTGATGTCTGCAGCGGAGTATTTGAGTTGCCATTGTTCCCAACCGCAACATAAAAAAATAAATCTAACAATTTGAATTCCTTCAACATAGAATACAACAAATGTTTTTAGGAATTCAAAAAAGATGAAATACAAAAAATGTCCCGTTTGCGAATTGAATTACATCGAAGAAACGGAAAAGATGTGTGATATTTGTAAAAATAAATCTTCGTCATATGATGACGAAGAAGAATATATTTGTCCTATCTGCTACAAAAACAAATTGCGGTACGACGAAGTTATTTGCAAGAAGTGTATGGAGAAAAGGCTTTTGGGCGACCTAAACGATTTGTCATAGACAACAAAATAGTTTTGTGGTAGTATTTCCCTATGAAAGTTTTTGCAATATCGGATTTGCATTTATCAACCGTTGTCAATAAACCTATGGATGTATTTGGTGCAGGTTGGGAAAATCATTTTGAAATTTTAGCAGCGGATTGGCAAAATAAAGTAAGCGAAGGCGACGTAGTTTTGATGCCAGGCGATTTTAGCTGGGGCATGAGAATGGACGAAGCGTTGCCCGATTTTGCCTTGTTTAAAAATCTTTTAGGCAACAAAATTATTTTACGTGGAAATCATGATTATTGGTGGAATACGATAGGGCAAGTCAGAAATGCGATTCCGCCGAGTTTTTTCGCTATCCAAAACGACTCACTGCGATTCGAAAACATTTTGATATGCGGTTCTCGTGGCTGGGTGTGCCCCGATTATACTCCAATGGCGAAAGAAGACGAAAAAATTTACCTGCGAGAAATCGAAAGATTGAAGCTCTCTCTCGCCCATATGGAAAAGAACCGCAAAAATAATGACAAGGTTGTCTGCATAACACATTTTCCGCCCTTTAACTCAAGATACGAAGAAAACGAAGTCATACGCCAGCTTATTGCTCACGAAGTCAAAACGGTTGTGTACGGGCATTTGCACGGAACGCAATCCAGAGCCGAGCTTGTTGTAAAAAAATTTGGTATCACATTTTATCTTGTTTCGTCCGATTTAGTAAAAAACAAATTGACTGAAATCTTGTAAAAAAACAAATTGCTTAAAATAAAAAAATCTGATAAATGACATATTTTAATATTTTTCTTTTAATATAAATTCTTTCACCGTCGGGGCGGTTAAAGCTCAGGCGGTGGTTTTTTTATTATTTTTTAGATAAATTTTGTGTCTGAATACAAAAAAATATTTAGATTTTCCCAATATTTTGGTCAAAATTGGCAATTTTTTTAAAAAAGTGGTTAAAAAGGGTTGAAAATGGTTAGCCGATATGCTATACTGACTACAATAAAATCGGGAGTAGTCTAAATTGATGTATTGTTTTTACGGCAATTATTCATATCAGCTTGACGCAAAAAACAGAATGCGGATGCCTGCCAAGTTTCGTAATGAAATGGGTGACGAATATTTAATCACACCGGGCACAAGCGGCTGTTTGTTTGTGTTACATCAAAAGGCTATGGAAGAAATAAACGCAAAAATCGCATCTGTTCCTATCACGGATGTGGACGGCGGAAAAGCTTTACGCCAGTTCACAGCTTCCGCTATTAGGGTGGAGTGCGATGATCAAGGCAGATTCGTTTTGCCACCTGCATTGAAAGACTTTGCAAAAATAGACAAGAACGTTTGCATCGTGGGTGCGGGAAATAAGGTGGAAATTTGGAGTCAGGAAATTTGGGACAAAGAATTCGGCAATACCGATAACTTTGACAAAGTTTTCGACAATCTTGCAAAATATGGAATTTGACGCTTATCACATACCCGTAATGCTTAACGAGTGTATCGAAGCTTTGGAAATAAAGCCAGACGGAATTTATGTTGATTGCACTCTCGGCGGCGGAGGACATTCGCTTGAAATATTAAAGAGACTCAAAAACGGAAGACTCATCGGTATTGATAAAGACGGCGAAGCATTGAGTCATTGTGAAAAAAAGTTTAGCGAGTATCTAGACAAAGTTACATTTATTCGGGATGACTTTAAAAATATCAAAAATATTTTATCACGGCTAAATATAAACGGAGTGGACGGAATACTTGCGGACTACGGAGTGTCCAGCAGACAACTAGACGATCAAAATCGAGGCTTTTCATATATTAAATCAGCAAAACTTGATATGCGTATGGACACAAGCCAAGAACTTACCGCATGGAAGGTAGTAAACGAATACTCGGAACAAAAGCTTTTTGAAATAATAAGAGACTACGGCGAAGACAGATTTGCCAAAAATATAGCAAAAAATATAGCGATAGCCCGTACGTCAAAAACAATAGACACCACAACGGAATTGGCTGAAATAGTGGACAAGTCTATACCGTATGCGGTAAAAAAGACGGGCGGACACCCAGCAAAAAGAACATTTCAAGCAATAAGAATAGAAGTAAACGGCGAGCTAAGCGGACTCAAAGAATCCGTGGAAGCGATGATAGAATCACTGAACATAAACGGCAAACTTTCAATCATTACTTTCCATTCACTCGAAGACAAAATAGTCAAAAATGTGTTTAAGGATAAATCAACAGGCTGTATTTGTCCAAAGAGTTTTCCGATTTGCGTGTGCGGTCACGTTGCCGAAGTGGAAATTGACGGCAAAATGCGTACTGCAAGCGAACAAGAACTAGCAACTAACGGAAGGTCCGCAAGCGCAAAGCTTAGGACTGTAAGAAAAATTCATAAGTAATAAGACATAAGGAAGGTGAATACTATGTTAACAACCAGCAGAAGAGAGGTCTCCATTGACCGCTACAACAGATTGTCAAATAAAGACAGTCAAGACTACGCTACTGGACTTGATATTGCTAATGATGAGATAAGCGTCGAACAACCCGTAAGACGCTGGCGTGACATAAATAATAATACGGATGAAAACGAGTATTCTTTAGAGAGTATCGGCGCAAAACTCTATGGCGGCGTGGCTATTGATACCCCAGATGCGGAGCGTACTATCAGAAACGAAACATCTTTGCCTTCCGCAAGAACGCTAAACTACAAAAACCCAGCTTACTCTGAAAAAGATTATACGGAAAAAACGATCGTTCATTCCGTATCAAAAACAAAAGGTAAAATAGCTGTTGCTGCATATATCGCAATTATACTTGCTTTGGCGATTGCTATCGCTTTCACCGCAATAAGCGTTTCTTCAACTTTTGCCTCAACAAGCGCGCTTACCGAAGAAATAGCGGCGCAATCCGCTACCATAGACACATTGGCAGCAGAGCTTAGCACTGTTGATGAAGCGACATTGATTGCAGCAGCTCAAACAATGGGATTTTCATTACCGAACACAACAAATACGCTTATGTATGATACTCCCGTTACACGTGGACCGCAAACTTTTGACCTTAGTTCAAATTGGTTTGATAAACTATGTGACGGATTATGTAGGTTTTTTGGGGGGAATTAAAATAAATTGTTAAATAACTATTACACGGTTAAAAAAAGATTGTTGTCAATATTAGTGGCAACAATCTTTCTTTTTTGTGTCATAATTTTCAGACTTTTTTATATACAAATAGTTTGGGGAAAAAATCTCCAAGCCATAGCTATGGAACAGTGGGCAAGAAGTTTACCGCTTTCTGCGGAGCGTGGGAGAATACTCGATACAAACGGTACGATAATAGTTGACAATATGACAGCTTACACCGTTTATGTCAGGGCAAAAAGCGTGACAGATCCCGATCAAGTCGCCGAAACATTATCGAAGGTATTGGATTTGAATTACAATACCGTTTATTCTAAGGTGACAAATAAGGGCGTATCTGAAACAACCATAAAAAGGCAGGTCACTGCTGAAGAGATGAGCATCATTAGAAGCCAAAACCTTGACGGCGTGTATATGGCAAGTGAAACTACAAGGATTTATCCTTACGGGGATTTTTTGACACAGGTACTGGGGTTTGTTTCGGTTGACGGTGTTGGGCAAAGCGGTATCGAGTCATATTACGACAAATATCTATCGGGCATTGACGGAAAAATTTTGACTCAAACAGACTTAATAGGCGTGGAAATTGACGATGAAGAAATAATGTATCTGCCTGCCGTTGCTGGGTATGACGTGGTGCTGACCATAGATTACGCCATTCAAAGTGCGGTGGAGTACGTGCTTGATTTTATTATGCAGGCGCATTCTCCCATAAGTGCAAAATGTATCGTTATGGACGTCACATCAGGTGAGATTTTGGCTATGGCAATAAATCCAAGCTATGATATGAACGATATACCCCGAGACGATGTTGAAACTCTAATGGAGCTGTCACGAAATTCTTTAATCACAGATATTTACGAGCCGGGCTCAACTTTTAAGGTAATCACCGTCAGTGCGGATTTGGAGGAAGTAAGCCTTGGGAACACTAACGCATATGACGAAAATCATATTTTTTCGTCCAGCGGTGTTCGCTATGTTGACGGAGGAAAAATAAGCTGCTGGACAAAACACATAAACGGCAAACACAGCAACCAAAATATTGCAATGGCACTCAACAACAGTTGCAACCCCGTTTTTACCGACATTGCTTTGGCGCTCGGGGCGGATACTTTTTACGGCTATTTGGAAAAATTCGGGTTTGGGCAAACGACGGGCATAGATTTCGCAGGCGAGCAATCGGGGCTTTTGGTGTCGCTGGACACTGTTACACAAGGCGATTTGGCACGCATAGGATTTGGGCAGACTATCGCAATAACGCCGATACAACTGTGTACTGCGGTTGCTGCGGCTGTAAACGGCGGAATATTATATCAACCGTATTTAGTAAAAGAAATCGTTGACAGCAACACAGGTTCGGTTGTAAAAAGTTTTGGTTCTGTCGTAAAGGGAAGAGCAATAAGCGAAGAAACAAGCAAAAAAATAGCTGAAATGCTTGAAGGAGTAGTGACAAACGGAAGCGGTAAACAGTGCTATATCGAAGGTTATCAGGTGGGCGGCAAAACAGGAACGGCACAAAAATATATTGACGGAGTGGTTGCTCAAGGCAAAAATATTTCCTCATTTGTCGGATTTTTCCCTGCAAGCAGTCCGAAATATCTGTGCCTTGTTATGGTTGACGAACCTGTGGGAATTACATACGGGTCGGTGGTAGCTGCGCCATATGCAAAACTTATTTTTGAATTTATTATAAACTACTACGATTTGGAGCCTTGCGAATAGCATAATGGTAAATATTTTCTCGTAAAATACTTTGTACATTGTTACAAAGTATTTTGTTTTTAAGGAGGCTGGTTTTATGTTGTTGGCGGAGCTTATTAAGGGCGTAAAAAATGAAACGATAGGTCTTGATAATATCGAAATATCTTCGCTGTCTTGCAATACCACAAATATCAAAAAAGACAGCTTGTTCTTTTGCATAAAGGGTGGACAAGCAGACGGCCATGATTTTGCGGCAAAAGCCGTCTATGACGGAGCTATTGCGCTGGTAGTGGAGCGAAAGCTTGATATAGACGTTACGCAGGTGATTGTATCGGATGTACGGGCAGTAATGGCGATATTAGCAAAAAAGTTTTATGACAACGCCGCAGACAAACTTATTTTGATAGCAGTTGTCGGAACAAACGGAAAAACATCCACTACATATTTGATAAACTCGATTTTGCGTCAGGCGGGACATTCATCCGCTGTTATAGGAACAAACGGCGTTATTGTTGGTGACGAAAAATTTCAGACGGAGCTTACGACTCCCGACCCGATTGAGTTACACGAATGGTTTTGGAAATTTAACGAGTTAAAAATTAAATATGTCATTATGGAGGTATCCGCACACGCTATTTTTTACAAAAAAATTGAAGGTTTGCGGTTTGACGTGACAGTGTTCACAAATTTTTCTCAAGACCATCTCGACTTCTTCCACAATATGTCAGCATACGCCGAAACAAAAATGAGAGTATTTTGTGATAAATACACAAAAGTGGCTGTTGTAAATTCCGATGACGAACTTGGACGCCAAATAGTTTTGGAAAACAAAATTCCTGTCGTCACGTACGGATTTTTTGATGTAAGCGATATTTTTGCAATGGAGTACTCGGAAAACAAAGACGGTATGGAATTTGTGATAAATATTTATGACGAGGTTGAAAGAGTCTTTTTCAATTTACACGGAAAATTTAATCTTTACAATATTTTGGCGGCTGCAACCACCGCAAGAATCTTTGGAATAAAACTAAAAACGATTACACAAGGTATAAAAAATATCAAACGCATAGACGGAAGAAATGAAACTTTTTACGCTAAAGGCAAAAAAATTGTTGTGGATTTTGCACATACGCCCGACGGAATAACAAATATTTTGAGTTATTTGAAAGAATCGTGTGACGGCAAACTTATAGTAGCTTTTGGTTGCGGAGGAAATAGGGACAAATTCAAGCGTCCGCTTATGGCAAGAGCGGTATCAAAGTATTGCGATTTTGCCGTAGTGACAGACGACAATCCGAGATACGAAAATCCCGAGTCAATCGTAAACGAAATATTGGGCGGTATGGATTGCAATCATATCGTAATTCACAACCGCAGGCAGGCGATTGAATATGCGGTTAATATGGCTGAAAAGGGTGACACTGTGGCAATTTTGGGGAAAGGAGCGGAAACTTATCAAGAGATTATGGGCAGAAAAATACCGTTTTCCGATTACGACGTCTTGCAAAAGTTTATTGACGGGTAGAAAAAAATTTTGAATTTAATTTATTTTGCGGTGGCTTTCGCTGTTAGTCTTGTGTTATGCGGCATAACGTACGCAATTTTAAAAAAGACTAAGGCGAAGCAAGAGATTTTGGAATATGTAACCGAACACAGTGGGAAAAGCGGTACGCCAACTATGGGCGGTATAGGCTTTTTGCTGGCATTTACCATATGCTCATTTTTGAGTGTAAAAAGCAATAGTGATTTAGCCATTTTTAGTGTTATTGTTACGTGTGGTTTTGGCGTTATAGGTTTTTTGGATGATTTTATTAAGATAAAATTTAAACGCAATCTAGGACTAAGAGCATATCAAAAAATTTTGGCTCAGCTGTTAATTTCCGTAATCGTCGCAATATACGTATTAAAAAATCCGTTATTAGGCGGAGAAATAAAAATACCTTTTGCAAATTTGTCCGTAGATATAGGCGGCTGGATTTTTCCGCTCACCGTTTTCATTTTTCTTTCTTGCGTGAACGGCGTAAATTTGACTGACGGGCTTGACGGACTTGCCAGCTCGGTAACACTAGTTTATCTTATATTTTTTTGCATACTCACATATATTGAAATTCAAAAGTTAAGTTACAGCGGTTACTCGATTTTGGCAGGGGAATATGAAAATCTAATGCGAATAGGCATTATCGGAGCGGGGGTACTAACTGCGTTTTTGGTTTACAATGCTTTTCCGGCAAAGGTATTTATGGGCGACGTCGGCTCGCTTGCACTTGGTTCACTTGTGGCGTGTTTGTCGATATTCACACGCATAAGCCTTTACATTCCTGTTTTGGGTATTATGTACGTAGTGTCTTGCGTTTCTGTGATTTTGCAAGTCGGTTTCTTCAAAATCACGAAAGGGAAAAGAATTTTTTTGATGGCTCCGTATCATCACCATTTGCAAAAGAAAGGACTTAGCGAACCACGAGTTTGCATAATTTATACAGCGATTACTGCTGTCTTTGGCAGTGTTCTTGTCGCTTTGGCGGCGATGTAAAGTTGGCGGGGGTAAAATTATTTTGAAAAATATTTTGATATATGGTAAAGGCAAAAGCGGAAAAGCTGTCGCAAAACTTTTTGACGGGTGTTCTGTATATTTTTATGATGACAAATGCATCACAAAAAACGATTTGACCTTGCGTGATGCGCAAAACCTTGTAGCGGAAATGGATTTGATGATAATATCGCCTGGTATATCTTTCGACAGTCCGCTCTGTAGTTTTTATGAAGAAAACGGTGTGCCGATAAAAAGCGAGCTTGAAATCGCTGTCAGTTTTTTTGGGGGCAAAATAGCGGCAGTGACGGGAACAAACGGCAAAACCACAGTCTGTCGAATGCTGTATGAAATCCTTTGCGAGTCGGGCATAAAAGCAGTTTTGGCTGGTAATGTTGGCACACCTTTTTCCCAGATATGTCAAAATGCAGACAAAAATACTGTTGCAGTCATTGAAGCGTCAAGTTTTCAGCTTGAAAGATTTTACGGTTTTCAGCCTTTTTTATCCGCTGTTACTAATGTTTCTCCCGACCACCTTGATAGACACAAAAATATGGAAGGTTATATAAAAGCCAAACAAAATGTTTGCAAATATCAAACCGCCTTTCAGCATACTGTATTAAATTTCGGCGACAAAATAATACGGGACAATTTTGTATCATTTGCCGCGCAAAAACATTATTTTGGCTTTTCAAATACGCTTGATTGCTACATAGATAAAGGCGATATTGTTTGCTGGAAAAATCGAATAGAACTAAACAAAAATAATAATTTGCCTCACATACAAGAAAATATGATGTGCGCCGCTTTATCTGCAAGTATTTTGGGAGCAAATCAAAAAGCAATTGAAAATTCACTTAATAATTACATTCCCGCTAAACACAGGATAGAATTTGTTGCAAAGGAAGCGGGTGTTAGCTTTTTTGACGATAGCAAAGCGACAAATGTTTTTTCCGCCATAGCAAGCGTGAATAGTTTTTCCGATGCATTTGTTATCATGGGAGGCAGCGATAAGGGGTACGACTTTGAAGAATTTTTTGAAAAATGCTCGCCCAAATATATTTGTGCCTTTGGAGCAACGAAAAAAAAAATCTATGACGCTGCTATGCGTTGCGGTTTTTACAACATAGATTTAGCAGACGACTTAAAGCAAGCGACGGAAAACTGTTACAGACAGGCGTTAATCGACGGCGGAACTGTGCTTCTTGCACCCGCTTGCGCAAGTTTTGATATGTATAACGACTACAAACAAAGGGGAGAAGCTTTTGTCGAAATTGTCAAAAATATCGTTAAGAAAAAACTTTTGTAAATTTGATTACATATTGCTTTTCGCCGTTCTTGCTTTGGTTGGTATCGGCGTACTTTTTGTGTATTCCGCAAGTAATTATTCTGCCCAAAACGATTTTGGCAACCCGTATTATTTTGTAATAAAACAGGCTGTAGGAGCGTTTTTGGGACTCATAGCTATGATTGCGGCTTTTTTCATTGACGTTGAAAAACTAAAAAAAGTTGCTTTGCCGTTGCTCATCGTTAGTTTTGTTATGTTGGGACTGGTTTTTGTGCCCAAAATCGGCGTGGAAAACTATGGCGCTAAAAGGTGGATAAATTTATATTTTTTCACTTTTCAGCCCAGTGAAATCGCTAAATTCGCATATGTTTTGTTTTGCGCATGGTACGTCAGTTTGCCAAAAGTTGATATGAATAAGTTTAAGTACTCATTGCCTATCTTTGGCATAGGATTAATCGGCTGTGTCTTAATCATTTTGGAACCAAATATGTCAATAACAGTATGTTTTGGTTTGCTTATGCTTGTTTTGGCTTATGTCGGCGGTACAAATTTCAAAACGATGCTTTTAATAATTTTGCCGCTTGCGGTGGTTTTTCCGTTACTTATTATTATGGAGCCGTACCGTATGGAAAGGCTTTTGGCTTTTATTGACCCGTGGAAAAGTCCCAAAGACGAAGGGTATCAGCTTATACAGTCGCTTTACGCCTTAGGGAGCGGTGGCTGGTTTGGCGTCGGGCTATTTAACAGCAGACAGAAGCTGGAATTTTTACCTTTTGCCGAAAGCGATTTTATTTTTTCGATAATTGGGGAAGAATTGGGGCTTTTTGGCGCTCTCATCGTTACTCTATTATTTTTTGTAATTATTTATCATGGTGTAAGGCTTGCCATAAATGCGGAAACAAAATACAAATCAATGCTTGCTTCGGGTATTAGTGCGGTTATAGCACTGCAAACGCTCATAAATTTAGCGGTGGTAACGGGGAGTATTCCGCCAACGGGACTACCGTTGCCTTTTATCAGTTATGGCGGAACGTCTTTGGTTATGTTTATGTTTGCGGCGGGAGTGCTTTTAAATCTCTCAAAAACTCCGCACAACACAATTTGACGCATTTTGCCATATTATACTAATAAGAAGATATCAATCAGTCGCACAATGTCTTCAATTGTTTTTCGGTAACGGAAGCGTTCGTAAAAAGAGTTTTGCTTCCGTTATTGAAATTTTTAAACCAGAAAAAATTGGAGAGAACTAATGGAAAAATTTTTGATTGAGGGCGGTCGCAAACTAAACGGTGAAGTCAGCGTGTGTAAAGCGAAAAACTGTGTTCTCGCTTTATTAGCCGCATCGGTTTTGACTGACGAAAAAGTAGTAATAAGAGATTGCCCCAAAATCGCCGACGTCGTCAGTATGATAAACATTTTAGAATCCATCGGAGTAAAAACACAATGGATTGGCGGCGATATACATATAGACAGCTCAAATATCACAGACCACGAAATACCCGAAAAATACGCCAAAGAAATACGCAGTTCGATTTTTTTGGTCGGTTCGATACTGGGCAGAATTAAGCACGCAAAATCGGTTTTTCCTGGCGGATGCGAAATCGGCTTGCGTCCTATCGACTTGCATTTAAAAGGGCTCAAAGATTTAAATGTCAATGTTATGGAAGAAGGCGGTTTTATATATTTTGACGGAAAAAACGCACGAGGCAACAACATTCATCTGGATTTTCCAAGCGTGGGAGCAACGGAAAATATAATGATGGCGGCAGTGTTAGCAAACGGAGTTACGGTGCTGACCAACGCAGCAAAAGAACCCGAAATAGTAGCTTTGGCGGATTTTTTGCAGGTTATGGGAGCAAAAATCGGCGGTGCGGGCAGTAGCAGTATCATTATAGAAGGCGTTAAAAAGCTTAGAGGCGCAGTTTTTACTCCGATTCCAGACCGTATCGCAGCAGGGACGTTTTTACTAGCTGGAGCAATAACGGGCGGCGAAGTGTGTGTGAAAAACTGTTGTCCGAAGCATATGAGCGCACTTATCAGTAAGATTGACGGCGTTGCGGGAGATATCACGTCAAATCGCAATGAGATATATATAAAAGGCTACAAAAAACACAAAAGCATAAAAATGATTGAAACGCAGCCGTACCCGGGTTTCCCCACCGATTTACAAGCGCAAATCACTGCTTTGGAATGCGTTTCGGACGGCGCATCAATCGTTATTGAAAATATGTTTGAAACACGTTTTAAACACGTCACAGAGCTATTAAAAATGGGTGCGGATATTGTCGTAAGAGATAGAGCTGCATTTATCAGAGGTGTAAAAAAACTTCACGGAGCACAAGTTTCGGCGTCTGATTTGCGTGCGGGGGCGGCGCTTGTGCTTGCAGGAATAAAAGCCGAAGGTCTAACCGAAGTATCAAACGTTAAACAAATCGACAGGGGTTATTACAATTTTGAAGAAAGACTCCAAGCTTTGGGCGCCTCAATCAAAAGAGTAGATAACTAAAAATCTTATAGGCTATACTGAGGAAAACAGACAAAATGTAAGGTCAAGGCAAATATATGGGTAAATAAAATCGCATTAGTTTTGATTGCGGTATAGATTGCTTTGGTGATATAATCAACTTATGAAATCAATAAGAGAATTATTTAAAATCGGCAGAGGACCGAGTAGCTCTCATACTATGGGTCCCGAAAAAGCCGCAAAATTATTTATAAAAGAATATCCAAAGGCGGATAGTTTTTCTGTCACTCTGTATGGTTCGCTTGCAAAAACGGGAAAGGGACACGGAACGGACACAGTTTTGAAAAAAACTTTTGTTCTGCCAACCGAAGTGATATTCGACGAAACCACCGAAGTTGCTCACCCTAACACTTTTGATATGTACGCCTTTAAAGACGGAGTAAAACTTGGTAAATGGCGGGTTAGAAGTATAGGCGGCGGTGAGATAAAAATTTTGGGTAAAAAAACCGAGCAATCCCCCGAAGTTTATCCAATCAAGCATTTCAAAGAAATTGCCACCTATTGTCTTTTTAAAGAAATAAGATTGAGCGATTTTGTAGAGGAATATGAAGGCAGCGAAATTTGGAATTATTTGCAGATTGTTTGGAACTCAATGAAAAACACAATTCGTGAAGGATTGAACGCAACAGGAATTTTGCCGGGCGGACTCAATATCAGTAGAAAAGCAAAACTGCTTTTTGGTCAAAAACATATTGACGAATCTGCCGTTACAAAAGAACACAGGCTTGTATGTTCTTACGCTTACGCAACAAGCGAGCAAAATGCGTCGGGCGAAACGGTGGTTACTGCGCCGACTTGCGGAGCAAGCGGAGTTTTGCCTGCTGTTTTGAAATACGTTCAAGACAAACACCATTTTTCCGATGACAAAATATTAAGAGGTCTTGCTGCGGCTGGGCTTATTGGAAATATTGTAAAAACCAATGCGTCCATAAGCGGAGCGGAATGCGGTTGCCAAGCGGAAATAGGTACGGCTTGTTCTATGGCTGCGGCAGCTTTGGCGGAAATTTTTGAAATGGAAATCGACCAGATAGAATACGCCGCAGAAATGCCTTTGGAGCATCACCTTGGGCTTACATGTGACCCCGTTTGCGGACTTGTGCAGATTCCTTGTATCGAACGCAACGCCGTTGCGGCTATGCGTGCCATAAACGCTTTTTCTCTTGCCAATTTTTTGACAAATACAAGAAAGGTTTCGCTCGATATTATCATTCAAACTATGTATCGTACGGGTAAAGATATGAGAGCGATTTACAGGGAAACAGGCAAGGGCGGACTTGCAAAACTTTATGTCTCAAATGACTAAAATATCTGTATTTAAGTAATAGCAACTTAACTATTTATAAAAAAAATAACCACGCCATAAAGTCAAAGGCGTGGTTTTCTAATATTCGGAAATTCCTAGTATGTAATCTGACGAGACGCTGTAAAACTCTGCAAGCTTTCGTAGATTTTCCAAACTCGGTTCGCTTGTGCCGTATTCGTATCGTACATACGACTGCTGTCGTATTCCCAAAATTTCCGCTAATTGTTTCTGTGTGTAGCCGCTTTGAATTCGCAGTTCACGGAGCCGTTTGGCAGAAATATTGGTAATTTTTGGTAAAAATTTCATATTGACATTATACAGCACATAGCTGTATAATTAGTACATTACAGCAAAATGCTGTAAAAATACCATCTCTTTCAAAGCTCCTTGCTTTGAGATACCGCTTGTTTTTTCTTTTTTACGAGCGGTATTTTTTCTTTTTCGTTACATATTGTTTTATAAAATTATTTGTAAAAATGTTGACAAGCGTAAAAGAATCGTATATATTTTATTTATTAAACGAAAGGAGGCATAGTTAATAATGTTTTGTAATTTAGTGGGGGTAAATAACTAAATAGCCTTCAATTTTGACACAGCAATGTCAAAATTGATTTTGTGACCTTTCGAATACTGTAAATGTTTTAGCACGCTCGAGAGAGCGTATTTTTATTGCTAAATTTTTTTGACAGCCATAGATAAAGGCTGTCTTTTTTTGTTTTCGAACAGGGCGATAAGAACGTTAATTTTTTATAAATGGAGAAAAAAGAAAAATTTTTAAATGAAACTATTGCCGAAAACACATACGGCGAATTACTCAAATATGGTTACGACACTTTTTACGGCGGACAAGGCGATATCGGCAGAGTCATTTCAGCCCAAAAAGGACGTTTTAGCCTTATATCAGAATACGGCGAATTAATTGCAACAATAAAAAGTTCGGCGTATTACATCGATGATGAAAACGCTTTCCCTGCAGTAGGAGATTTTGTAGAATTTATCTACAACGAAATTGGCGAAAGCAAAATAACAAAAACACTGCCACGAAAATCGCTGCTAAGGCGTCTTGACCCGTCTTCATCGGGCAGAAAATATCAGCAGATAGCCGCTAACGTGGATTACGCTTTTATTTTAACATCCGCAAACAAAGATTTTAATTTAAGGAAAATACAGCGTTATTTGGCAGTTGTTATGGGTAGCGGAGTAACTCCAATCATAATTTTGTCAAAAGTTGATCTTGTGGAAAATCAGTCGGAGTTTATCGAACAACTGGTTGCGATCGCTCCCGAAACCCGAATAATAGCGGTAAGCTCGACTCAAAACACAGGATTGGAAGAAGTAAAAAGCTTTGTGAATATGGGTGTGACTTGCGTATTTATCGGTTCGTCAGGCGTGGGAAAATCCACGCTTGTAAACACAAT
>Ga0116152_10001577_pt1 | contig 18710 bp, 16 predicted proteins | sample AD_UKC119_MetaG_FD_89894 | JGI IMG/M metagenome (GOLD analysis project Ga0116152, IMG submission 89894) | Active sludge microbial communities of municipal wastewater-treating anaerobic digesters from Hong Kong - AD_UKC119_MetaG | ecosystem: Engineered > Bioreactor > Anaerobic > Digestate... | reverse complement strand
GTGCAGCTTTCGCTGAGCGGATATTCATCGGATTGGGAAAAAGAATATTGCTGAAAAGACAGTATTAATGCGACAATCAGAAAAATCTGCTTCATGTGTGTTTGATATTTGGATGTAACAAAACTAATCATTTTATTAAAATTACTAATCATTGTATTATCCTATCTTTGCATTATGGCACTAACAAAAAGTCGTAACCGCTGGAAATGGGTCCGCTGGCCCCGTATTATTTTGGCTAAAGCAATTCTCCGTTTATTCGGATGGAAATATAATTATGCTGTATCAAAAGATATTACCAAAGCAGTCATGGTGGTCGCTCCACACACGTCGAACTGGGATTTTATTCTGGGCCGCCTGTGCTACAATGCGCTCGATATCCGTGTTCGCTTCATGATTAAAAAAGAGTCTTTTGTTTTTCCACTGAATCTCATAATCCGCGCTTGGGGCGGCGTTCCGGTCGATCGCAAAAACCCGGGCAACATCGCCGAACAAATGGCGGCTCAATTTGCAAAATACGATGAGCTTGTGCTGGGCATTACGCCCGAAGGAACGCGAAAACCAAATCCGCATTGGAAAAAAGGTTTTTACCGCATCGCCATGCAGGCCAATGTACCGATGATTCTCACTTATCTTGATTATAAAAAGAAATTCGGGTTTGTTGGAAAAGTTGTTATTCCAAGCGGCGATTATGCAGCTGATATGAAAATTATGTCGGAGTTTTTCGCGGAATGCACCGCCTGTCATCCCGAAAACTATGTGACACCGCAGTTTTAGCAGCAGTCAGCAATCAGCAATCAGCAATCAGTTGTCAGCAATCAGCAATCAGCAATCAGCAATCAGTTGTCAGTTGGTCTATCTGACTTTTAAAGGTCACTTCGAAATTTACGAAGGTTGAGAGGCGTAAGTCATAAGGCGTAAGCAGACCAGCCGCCGGCATTGTGCATTGAGCATTGTGCGTTGTGCTCCGCATGCCGCATGCCGCATGCCGCACGCATTAACGTCGCCTTTTTGCTTTACAAACTTTACAAACTTGATGACTTCAATGTCGTTGCGCGTTGTGCATTGATCGTTGTGCGTTGCGCAAAAAAAAGGCCGCCCACAGTTTGCGAACAGCCTTTTCAGTAGCATTAAACTTGTTTAGTTCATGGCAACTACCTGTGTTTCTGAACCATTGCTGATGCTTAATTCATTTGCATCTTTATTGAAACGGAATTCATTTCTCATTTCATATCCGTTTGCGGTCAGCTCTTCGACAACGAAATAATTCTGCTGAGCAGTCATGCGGAACTGATGTCCGTCAACTGTCGCATACTGAACTTCGGTTTCGCCTGGAGCCATGGCAACAGGATTGCTGCCAGTCCAGAATTCAATGGTGTTGAAAATCAGCACATCGAGCATACCGGCTACTTCATACACCGGAATAACGCACATAGCCCAGAAAACAATCTGGTTTACAAATTTTCCGCCCACACCCTGATTGAATTCATATACTTTTCGGGTTAAACCGAATTCACCAAAACAACCGGTTTGTGAAATCATTACACCGGTTAATGCAAGAGCAAGGATTAGTTTTCTCATAAGATTTGTGTTTTAAAGGTTTTTTAATATGTTTAAGATGAGATTCCAGAATCGTTCAACTGTAGGAATAAGCAGTTTTTCATCGGGGCTGTGAACACCACGCAGCGTTGGGCCAAAGGACACCATGTCCATTCCCGGAATTTTTTCGCTGAACAAACCACATTCGAGACCTGCATGAATTGCGCGAACCACAGGTTTGTATCCGAATTGTTTTTCAAATTGCTCAACTGTGATTTTCAGAATGGCACTATTTGGATCTGGCGTCCAGCCCGGATATCCGTCACCATGCTTGTAATCAAAACCTGCCAGTCGGAATGAAGCAGCAACGGCATTGCAGATGTTTTGCTTGGCCGATGCCACAGAACTGCGCTGACTGGTGGAAATGGTAATGGTATTGTTGCTCATTTTCACCGATGCCAGATTGGTTGATGTCTCAACAAAACCTTCAATGTCCTGAGCCCAGGCAATGACTCCATGAGGCATGGCATATATCAGGTCAATCAGTTTATTGGCTGTTTTGCTGTCGATAACCTGACCAGGATTATTGGTTTTTTTGATTTCAACATGAACCAGCGGATCAGTAATTTTGAATTCGTTTTTGACAGTTTTATCCAGGTTTTCAATGTATGTAAATACCTCTTTTTCTTTTCCTGATGGAATCAGAAAAACCGCCACGGCATCGCGGGCAATGGCATTGCGAAGATTTCCGCCATCAAACGAAACCAAACGTGCAGCAGGGTGATCGTTACTTATTTCCCACAATGCCCGTCCTAAAATTTTATTGGCATTGCCCAGCCCACGGTGAATGTCGTCGCCTGAATGTCCGCCTTTAAGACCTCCGACGGTAATTTCAACCGCACTCATTCCTTCGGGAGCTGCTTCAGTTGTATAATAGCGTGTTCCAACAGTATCTTTTCCACCGGCACAGCCAATGAATATTTCTCCTTCGTCTTCGCTGTCAAGGTTAAGCAGGATGCGGCTTTTCAGCATTTCCGGCTTTAATGCAAAAGCTCCGGTAAGTCCGGTTTCTTCATCAACGGTAAATAGACATTCAATTGGTCCGTGTTCAATATCTGTAGCATCGAGCAAGGCCAACTGCGCAGCTACACCTATGCCGTCATCAGCGCCCAGAGTGGTTCCTGTGGCTTTTACCCACTCGCCGTCGATGCGAGGAATTATCGGATCGGTATCAAAATTATGCGTGCTGCCGGCTTCTTTTTCACATACCATATCAATATGACTCTGCAAAGCAACCCATGGTTTGTTCTCATATCCCGGAGTCGCTGGCTTGCGGATAACCACGTTGCCAACTTCGTCTGAAACTGTTTCAAGATTATGATGTTTACCAAAATTCAGCAGGTATTTGACCATTTTTTCTTCCTTCTTAGAAGGATGAGGAATTTCACATATTTCAGCAAAATATTGCCAGACTTTTTCTGGCTTCAGGTTTTGAAAAACGTTTTCCATATTCTGTTTTTTCTTTTTTGATTTTCAAATATACATCAATTTAACTGGTGTGAAGCATTATTGACTCTAAATTTTTTACTTTTGTCTGTTAATCAGATGAAATGAAGTCTTATTTTAACAGGGAAAACCGTCCTACTCGCTTCGGATTCGGCGAAGGAGTGCGCGATGCAGCACGTCGTAATCCGTCGGTAGTGGGTCTGGGAGCCGATATTACCAGCTCGGTGAGCATGAATTTTTTTGCCGGGGAATTCCCCGATCGCTTTTTTTCAATGGGAATTGCTGAGCAAAATTGTGTTGCTGTGGCTTCAGGTTTGGCTCTTACCGGATTAATCCCTGTTTTCAGCACATATGCTGTCTTTTCTACCTTGCGTGCTGCTGATCAGATCCGCGTTTCGGTGTGTTACAACAATCTACATGTTATTATAGGTGGCGCTCATGCTGGTATTTCGGTTGGCCCCGATGGTGCTACACATCAGGCATTGGAGGATATTGCGGTTATGCGCGTGCTGCCCAATATGTCCGTCATTTCTCCCTGCGATGCTACACAGGCCCGATTGGCAACCATTTGCGCTGTTAATGAACTTTCAGGGCCTGTTTATATCCGATTTGGCCGCGAAGCGGTGCCTGATTTTACATCCGAAGTTGATGGTTTTCAATTTGGAAAAGGACAGCTGATGCGTGAGGGCAGCGATCTAACTATTGTCGCAACTGGTCACATGGTCTGGCACGCGCTGCAGGCCGCCGAGCAAATGGCTGCTCAGCAGATCAGCACTAGAGTCATTAATATTCACACCATTAAACCAATCGACCGCGAAATCATTATTCATGCTGCACGCGAAACCGGTGCCATCGTTGCAGCTGAAGAACATCAGATTGCAGGTGGCTTTGGATCAGCTGTTGCAGAAGTGTTGGCTGAAGAATATCCTGTCCCGGTTGAATTTGTTGGAGTGAATGACTGCTTTGGTGAATCGGGACAGCCCGACGAGCTGATGCAGAAATATGGATTGAGTGCAGAAAATATTGTGGCAAAATCATTGAAGGTATTGAAACGAAAATGAAAAAAATAAACAGTATAATCGGATTTTTAGTGCTGCATTTCTCTCTTGTAGCGCAGGTTTCAGGTATTGACTCAGTTCTTGTAAATAAGGTGTCTATAGATTCCATTCAGAAAAGATTCCTGCTGGGAAAATTCAATCCTTCACAGGAAGCTGGTTTTTCTTTGATCAGCAGCAAATATACTTTGAAAAAAGGCATTTATTTACGTACCGAAGTGTACAACGCTTTTATAGCCATGCGCGACAGTGCGCTCAAGGATGGCATTACACTGACGATTGTGTCAGCCACCCGCACTTTTGAACATCAGAAAATGATCTGGGAAAACAAGTGGAATGGTCGCCAGTATGTGGGTGGAAAGCTGCTCAACACGGCTTATCCCGACGAAACGGAGCGAGCACAAGTCATTCTGAAATACAGCAGCATGCCCGGAACATCGCGCCACCACTGGGGTACCGATATTGATTTCAACAGTGTCGATCCAGCTTATTTCAAAACTGCCTATGGTATAAAAGTGTTGCAATGGCTCGAAACGCATGCGGCGCATTTTGGTTTTTGCAGACCATATACACCTTTTGGTGAAACCCGCAAAACCGGATTTCAGCCCGAAGAATGGCACTGGAGCTATTATCCCATTGCATATAAATTTCAGCAGGCCTACAAAAAACAAATTAATTACGTCGATATCGAGGGCTTCGATGGCGATGAAACAGTGTTCTCCGTACGCGTCATCGAAAACTATGTGCTGGGGGTGGATTCGGTTTGCTGGAAGTGATTACAGCAGCGATTTTGAAAGCAAAAAATCTTTGATATTCATCCAGCGTATGCCGTTTTTGTCGGTATCAAAGCCTTCATCCATTGATAATACATATTTTGGGAAATGACTTGTTATTATTGAATGATGTGTAGTGATTCTTGCTGATTTCCAGGTGCAAAGATGAAAGGAAAAAGTTTCAGATATAAATGAAACAATTGAAATTTATTTGCATAGATACAGTTATAACTGAAACTAAAATGATATATGTAAAAAGATTCAGGTATAACTGAAATGAATAGCAATTGTGATTATTGGCAAAAAATGTGAATGAAACACCGTTTTCCTTAGCGATATACTTTAGGCGTAATTCAATAACACACGCCAAGCGGGTAAAACGGTTATTTGCTTCTTTGATATTTTTATTTCTTCGCTCTGCGACATGGTTACTATGACACCTTTGTTCAGCCCGAAAAAATCCATGGCTTCAACCAGCCCCTTAATCTCTCGCTCCCTGTTGGTTTCGTTCAGAATATAGGTTACCTGATACGCAGCAATATTTTTGTGATTATCCATTGATATGAAATCACATTCGTATTTATCAGAGAAATAATAAATCTGATTATCAACAGCCAGATGTTGCGCCACGATATTTTCTAAAAGCCGCCCTCTATCTTCGGTCAATTGATTTGAAACCAGTTTTATAATGGCTGAATCAATAATATATGTTTTTTTCTCATTGGACAACTGTTTCTTGAGTGAATGGTCATATTTTGATACGATTTTCAGAAGGAATGCATTTTCAAGGTACGACAGATACGATTTTACTGTGTTTACACTACCAAATCCAAGTGCTTTCTGAAGGGAGTTATAACTAAACCTTCTTCCGAAATTGCTTACAACATAACGGCTCAACTCTCTTAAAGCAACTATATTGGTGATACCGTACCGTACAGCGATATCTTTAATCAGAATGTCTTCATACATCCGGGTAATAATTTCTGCCATTTTGAATTTATTGTATTCCGGCATTCCTCCGCTGTTGATGTATTTTTCAAAATTTGCAGATATTTTTGCTTTGTTTTCTGTATCAAATACATCATTTATGTCTGTTGAAATGCGATGATAATTCAAAAATTCCCGGAAATTAAAAGGATTAAGCTTTGTTTCGATATAGCGTCCGGTAATTTTCGTGGCCATTTCGCCACTTAAAAGATCAGCATTGGACCCTGAAACAATGAATTTGTATCCGGAATCAGTCAACCGCCGCAAAAACAATTCAAATTTATCAACATTCTGAATTTCATCTATGATAAATGTTTTCTGGCTTCCCCATAGTTCATTCTGCGTTTCGAGAACCAGATTGAAATCGGATGCATTGAAATTAAACAACCGTTCGTCTTCAAAATTGATAAAATAAAAATCCTTGTCGTTATAAAACGTATGTGCAATCTGCCGCAAGAAAGTTGATTTTCCGCAACGACGGATGCCACTGATTACATAAATATGAGGCAACTGTAGGAATTTCTCTGCTTCTGTGAGCTTTTCCCTGCTTACTCCTATGCCTTTCTTCAGAAAGTCTTTTCGTTGCTCGAAAAGTATCTGTTTGAGAACCTCTTTATTCATAATTGTTCATTTAGAATGCACAAATATACGAAATATTGTTCATTTATAATGCATAAAAACGTTAATTATTGTTCACTCACAATGCACAATTATTGCATACAACTTATTCTTTTCTCCTTTGCACGTCATCGAAAACTATGTGCTGGGGGTGGATTCGGTTTGCTGGAAGTGATTATCACAGCGATTTTGAGAGTGAAAAATCCTTGATGTTAATTCAGCGATAAACTATTTCGAAACTGTAATATCTGTCGACTATAATCGACAAAATGAGTTGAAATGCATAAAGTGTCGACTATAAACTAAACTCTCGAAGGGTTCAAAACCCTTCGAGAGTTGGTGTATAAAATAAAAAATGATTATATTGTAGTCCTATTAAGTGATTAAAAAATAGTCATTCAGTCAATGATCCTCCATTGCCGCTCATATTACAGTCTGCGATTTGGCATGATGGCGCCCTCAACCGTGGCCACAATGGCGGCGGCATGCGGATTTCCGAAGGTGCTGCTGGCCGATATCAATAACTGCACGGGCTGGGTCGATTTCATTAAACAATGTCGCAGCGAGCGTACCGAAGGCATGGTAGGCATGGAGCTCCGGCGCGGCAGCCGCTTGCTGTATGTGTGCATGGCCCGCAACATGAGCGGCTTTCAGGAGATCAACGAATACCTGACGGAGTGCAATATGACCGAATCCCAGCCGGCCGATTTTGCGCCGCCGTTCAATCAGGTTTTTGTGTTGTACCCGTGGAACGAAAATACGCCAAAGCAGCTCAGGGCCAATGAATACATTGCCGTGCGGCCGTCGCAGGTGCCGCAGCTGCGTGTGCTCAACGACCGCAAAGTGCGCGGACACATGGTGGCCTGGTGGCCGGTCACGTTTGAATCTGAACCCGACTACGACACGCATTGCCATCTGCGGGCTATCGACAGCAACACCTTGCTTTCGAACCTGAAATCTACGCAGCTGGCCATGAACGATGAAATCATGCCGGACCGGAAAGCCGCTTACGAAGCATTTTCTGAATGTCCCGACTTGCTTGCCAATGCCGAAAATCTGCTGCGCGACTGCGCCGCCGATGTGCAAATGGGCATTGTTCGCAACAAAAAAACATTCACCGGAAGTCGCTACGACGACAAATTATTGCTCGAAAAACTGGCCATGGACGGTTTTCCGGCACGCTATCCGGGCAAGCCAAAGCCAGTGCTGGAGCGCATCCGAAAGGAACTTGAAATCATTGACCGGCTCGGATTTTCTTCGTATTTTCTCATGGCGTGGGACATTGTGCGCTATTCCATGTCGCGTGGATTTTATCACGTGGGGCGGGGAAGCGGCGCCAACAGCATTGTGGCGTATTGCCTCTACATTACCAATGTCGATCCGGTCGAACTCGATCTTTATTTCGAACGCTTCATCAACCCGAAGCGCACCAGCCCGCCGGATTTTGATATTGATTTTTCGTGGAAGGACCGGACTTATGTGCAGGATTATATTTTCAAACGCTACGGATCGAAGCACACGGCGCTGCTGGGCATGATGCAGACTTTCCGCGACAAGTCAGTCTATCGTGAGCTCGGCAAGGTGTACGGACTTCCGAAAACCGAGATTGATGCGCTTGTCGAAGAGCGGAAGTCGCTCAAAGCCGATGACGATATTATTCGGAAAATTGTGTCTGTGGGCGAAGCCATTCGCGACTTTCCGAATCTGCGCAGCATTCATGCGGGCGGCGTTCTGGTGTCCGAAGATCCGGTAACGATGTATTCCGCGCTCGATCTGCCGCCCAAGGGTTTTCCGACGGTGCAGTGGGACATGTATGTGGCCGAAGATCTGGGCTACGAGAAGTTCGACATCTTGAGCCAGCGCGGCATCGGACATATCGGCGATGCGGTGAAATTCATCGCGCAGAACCGCCGCGAAAAAATCGACATTCACGATATCCCTGCATTCAAGCGCGATCCGGCTATTGCGGCGCAGATCGAAAAAGGGGAGACCATCGGTTGTTTTTATGTCGAAAGTCCTGCCATGCGCAGCCTGCTCCGGAAGCTCGATTGCCGCGATTACCTAACGCTGGTGGCGGCCAGTTCCATCATCCGGCCGGGCGTGTCGTCGTCGGGTATGATGCAGGAATACATCCGCCGTTATCACAATCCGAAGTCGTTTCACTACCTGCATCCGGTGCTCGAAGAATTGCTGCACGAAACCTATGGCGTCATGGTTTATCAGGAAGATGTGTTGAAAGTGGTGCATCATTATGCCGGACTCGATCTGGCCGAAGCCGATGTGCTGCGCCGCGCCATGAGCGGCAAGTACCGCAGTAAGGAAGAAATGATGCGCATTGTAAAAGGCTTTCACGAAGGCGCTGCGAAAATGGGCCGTCCCGAAGAAGTCACCAAAGAATTGTGGCGGCAGATTGAATCCTTTTCCGGATATTCGTTTTCAAAGGCGCATTCGGCCTCGTTTGCCGTCGAAAGCTATCAGAGTCTTTTTCTGAAAGCGCATTATCCGGTAGAGTTCATGACGGCTGTCATCAACAATTTCGGCGGTTATTACCGCAGCTGGGTGTATTTTTCCGAAGCGCGCCGCAGCGGGGCCAATATTCTGCTTCCCTGCGTCAATACTGGTGATTACATCACTACGGTGAAAGGAAATGACATTCGTATCGGCTTCATTCATGTGCAGGGTCTTGAAGAAAATTTCATTCGTCCGGTGCTCGAAGAACGTCTCCGCAACGGGCCTTTCGCAGGTATGGCCGATTTCATGGCGCGCATACATACCACGCGCGAGCAGCTCGTACTGCTGATCCGCACAGGTGCATTTGCTTTTACAGGTAAAACAAAACCCGAATTATTATGGGAAACGCTGGCCGGGCAGGATGCGCGTAAAATCCCCGAAGCATCGGGGCAGTTGTTTGCTTCGTCGCACCGGCTGCCGGAACTGCCGTCGCTCGAAACGTCGCAGCTCGAAGATGCCTACGATGAAATTGAACTGCTGGGCTTTCCGGTGACGTACACTTGGTTTGAACTGCTGAAAACCGGCTTCCGGGGCGAGATTCAGGCGTCGGGCATGGCGTCGGCAGAAGGAAAATATGTGCGTATGATTGCGCCGTTGGTCACCATTAAGCCGGTGCGCACAAAGAAAAATGAAAAAATGTATTTCGCCAGCTTCATTGATTTTGAGGGGAATTTTTTCGAGACGGTGCATTTTCCTGATAGTCTGCGAAAATATTCTTTCCGCGGAAACGGTGTGTATTTGCTGTATGGCAAGGTCATCAACGATTTTGGCGCTTTGAATCTGCAGGTGGAAAAAATGGCCAAGATGGAGCTGCGTGGCGACCCGCGGGCGTGACGTGTACCCAACATTCTGGCGTCCGACAGACATTGATTTGTGAAAAGGAGCGGTCCCGGAATCGTTGGGTGCTACAGACTCTGACTTCCCGACGTCTGCCTTGCCAGTCAGATAAAATTCCACGTCAGCAAAGCTGCAATGAAGACCTGTTCTTGCTGACGGTAGAATGTCGGGGGAAACACAACCTTCTGCAGCTATCTCGCCACCGCAATTTTCACTTTTTTCTTTTTCAGCGGCTCATCGCGGAGCAGGCGAAGTAATTCCGGGATTTTATTGCTTTTTACAGCGATAAACGAAACAAAGTCGAGCACATGAATCAACCCCAATTCGTCTTTTTGTAGTTTGCCTTTTTGCAACAAAAGTCCGACAATATCCACTTTGTTTACTTTGTCTTTTTTGCCGGCGCTGATATATAATGTTGTCCAACCAGAGGGTTTTGGAATGACTGTTTTTTCGGGCAATGGCTCTACTGGCGGCTTTTCAGTGATATATGCCGGGAGTTTTTCCTCGCCCGAAAGCAACAGAAACGCATTTCCCTGTGCGTGCATTCTGGCCGTACGTCCGTTGCGATGGGTAAAAGCGGTCTCGGTTGATGGCAATTGGTAGTGAATTATATTTTCAACCAGTGGAATATCAAGTCCTCGCGAAGCAAGATCGGTCGTAATAAGCACACGGACACTGCCATTGCTAAACTTAATCAGTGCATGCTCGCGCTTATCTTGTTCCAGACCGCCGTGAAAGATGTCATTTTCCAGCTGCCGCTCCGACAAAAACCGGCTGATTCTCTCCACTGCTTCGCGGTGATTGCAAAACACAAGCGAGGAATGATTTCCCAGATGACAAAGTAAACGAAATAATGTTTCTGTTTTTTCAATACTATCGGATATAACCATTTTAAGTGACAGACCTTCAGCTGGTCCGGTTGAAAGATAATTCAGCGTTGCCGGGTTGTTTAAGCCGGTAAAATCCGGAATAATCAACGATTGTGTCGCCGAAGTAAGTACGCGTTTTTTCAATTGATTCAACCGGCCAATGATAAAACTCATCTCATTTTCAAAGCCAAATTCCAGACTTTTATCAAATTCATCCAGCACCAGTATTTGGATTCCTGTGGTGTCGATGTGTTCGCGCCTGAGGTGGTCTGCAATACGGCCAGGAGTACCAATAAGTAGAGTGGGCCTGGCTTGCAGGCTTTTTTTCTCGACAGAAACAGCATGGCCACCATAACAGCACAAAGACCTGAAGCCGGTTTTCATGGATTTAAAAACCTTTTCAATCTGAATCGAAAGCTCGCGCGAAGGCGCCAATACAAGTGCCTGAATCTGGTCTTTATTGGTATCGAGCATTTTGAGAATGGGCAGCAAAAATCCAATGGTTTTTCCGGAACCGGTTGGAGCCAGCAGTATGGTGTTTTGATTTTTTTCAATGGAATCGATGGCATCAAGCTGCATAGAATTTAACTCTTTAATATGCAGGTTTTCAATTGCTGATGCAATCATGTTGGTCGTGTGCGTCATTCTGCAAAGATACTACGAAATTAAATGGAGGAATCGCAGCTAAATAAGCTGTCGACTTAAATAAAATAAAACATCACTTAAGAAATGAAAAATCAGAAGAAAACTGTCGCAAATAATTATTAGGCTGAAACCTGGCGTCTCAATCCTAACGCCTGTAGTTTATCCCGACGAAGGCGGGACCTTACGACTAGCGCCTTATGCCTTATGACTTACGCCTAACCCCTGATGACTAACGCCTAATTAAACTGCGGATCCGCCGGCAAATGTGTCCAGAAATGATATTCATCGCCGAGTTCTTTCACTAGTCCCGACCATACAAGTTCCGGTTTCATCTGAATAAGTTCATTCAGTTTCGGTACGGTGACAGCCCATGCATTTTTCTTTAATTCTTCTTCGAGTTGATTGGCATCCCAGCCGGAATAGCCAAGAAAAAAACGAATGGTATCGGGCGAAATGTTCCCGGCCAGGATATTGTCAACCACGCTGGTGATGCGGCCACCCCAAAATAAATTATCGCCGATATGCTCGCTGCCTTCTATAATGTCGCCGTGCGAATGAATAAAGAAAATACTTTTAGGATCAACGGGTCCACCAATGTATAAGGGAGCATCGAAATCGCCGAGATCCGGCATAATTTCGCTGATATTGGTTTTAATAGGTTTGTTGATAATCACACCAAAAGAACCATCGTTGCCATGATCAACCAACAAAACGGCCGAGCGGCGGAAATAAAAATCCTGCAGCAGCGGCTCTGAGATCAGAACCCGCCCGGTGGCCGGCGCAACTGCATTGGATTTAATTTCAAACATGTCTTGTGTTGTTTACTTGTGATTCTTTATTACTTTTGACACCAAATCCTCTCAAAAGTTGTTCCAAAATGGAAACTGTTGATAAAAATGCCAGTTTTGTTGAATTCAGGGAAAAATACCCTGTATTTACCTATGAGTCATTTGATTACAAACTGACAGAGCGGGGCATTTCATTCAGTTTTCATTTTCATATTGGTGACGAATGGCTTTTTCGTCCGACTTCGGAGATTGATTTTCAGCAGGTTCCGCTTTTGAAAAATATTCCGGAAACTGAAATTGAAAATCTGGTTTTTCATATCGGCATGATTGAGCTGATCAGTTACTGGAAGCCAACCTGTTCTCCATCGGTGGTAATTAAACCGTACAAATTGACTGAAGAACAAATCAGGTGGTGGAAAAAACTTTGGTATAACGGTCTCGGTGAATTTTTCTACATCAATTCAATTCAGACTTCGGCGAAGGATTTTTTATGGATTTCGTCCGGAGAAAAAGAACTTTCCAAATGTAGATTCGATGTTGAAAATCTTTTATCAACGCTGGTTCCCATTGGTGGTGGCAAGGATTCGCCGGTGACGCTGGAATTGATTAAAAACAATGGCCGGAATGTTATTCCACTCATCATCAATCCTCGGGGAGCCACTCTGAATACGGTAAAAATGTCAGGTCTGCCCATGGACGCATTTGTCTTGGTAAAACGCAGCATTGATCAGGTATTGCTGGAAATGAATACCCGGGGATTTCTGAACGGACATACCCCTTTCAGTGCTATGCTGGCATTCTACACGCTTCTGATAGCGCGGATGACCGGAGTTTCAGATATTGCATTATCCAATGAATCAAGCGCCAACGAAAGCACCGTGCCTGGTACTGATGTGAATCATCAATATTCCAAATCGTTTGAATTTGAGCAGGATTTCAGAGATTATTACAAAAAATATATTTCGGAAGAATTCAATTATTTTTCATTTTTGAGACCCTTGACTGAATTGCAGATTGCCGGATTGTTTTCACGAATGACGGCTTACCATGCTGTTTTTCGCAGTTGCAATGTTGGGAGCAAAGATGATAAATGGTGCGGCCATTGTCCGAAATGTTTATTTGCAAACATTATTTTATCGCCGTTTTTATCCCCGCAAGAACTGATAAAAATTTTCGGTGAAAACCTGTATGAAAAAATGGAGCTGAAGTCTGCATTTGATGAGCTTACAGGCCATGTCCCTGTAAAACCTTTCGAATGTGTTGGCACGGTATCAGAAGTCAATGAGGCCATTCAGCTTGCCATTCAGAAGTATTATACAGGAGCCGGCACATTGCCGTTTTTATTGTCAATATATGTTAAACGGCATTCAGAGCTGGTTGTGAATAGTCCAGGTTTCTGGAATAAAGAACATAACCTGTCGTCATTTTACGAAAAAATATTGCATCATGTATCAGGAGCTGAATAATCTAATTGACTATCTTAAAGGAACGAAAATCCTGATAGCTGGCTTTGGGCGCGAAGGAAAGAGTACTCTGCGTTTTTTATTGAAGCATGTTCCCGACGTTTCGGTCAGTGTTGGGGATGAAAATGTATTTGATTTCAATGATGAATTTGCAGGATTGGATATTCCCATAATGAGTGGTGAAACTTTTTTCGGCAATCCTGATGACTTTGATCTGATGATTAAAACGCCTGGCATCAGTTTGAAAAAACTGCCCGAATCATGGTTGAAATCAGATAAAATAACTTCGCAGACGGATTTATTGCTGAAGTTTTTTGCGAACAAGGTGATTGGAATTACAGGAACCAAAGGTAAAAGCACGACAACAAATCTTGTACATCATCTATTAGTGAGCAATGGTGTAAAGGCCATACTTGCGGGCAATATGGGCATTCCGTTTTTTGATGAACTTGAAAATGCTGATCATAAAATGATTGTGGCTGAATTGTCCTGTCATCAGCTTGAAAACGTGTATTCATCGCCGGTTATTTCGGTTATACTGAATATTTTTCCAGAGCATCTCGATCATTATGAATCATTTGAGGCCTATGCTCGTACGAAATGGAATGTCGGTTTGTATCAGAAGTGGGGCGGACGCTTGTTTATACCCGATGATTGGCTGAAAAAAGAGTGGCTTGTTTATCAGAAGCAGTATTCAGGACAACTGACAGGTTTTGGAGCCAAAGACGATGAAATAATATATAAATTTGATGAGACCTGTTTTGAACAAAAGCTTGATTTGGACAGGATATTGTTGCAGGGATCACACAATTTGAAAAACATTGCCGCTGCACTGGGTGTAGCAGTTGAAGCCGGGGTTTGTCTCAGCGATGCCATTGTGTCACTCTACAATTTCAAACCTTTGCCACACCGGCTTGAATTTATTAAAGAAGTCAATGGTGTGAAATACATCAATGATTCTATTTCGACCATTCCTCAGTCTTCAATTGCTGCTATGAAAGCATATCCGAAAACTGAAACAATTATTCTCGGCGGAATGAACCGTGGCATTGATTATTCGGCACTTATTGATTATCTGTTGAAAAGTGATGTTCGAAACGTCGTTCTCATGGGCGAAGTAGGCGATATTATCGGAAAAGAAATGGAAGTACGGCAAAGCCGTATTTCGCTTCATTACGCAGGAGATATGCAACAGGCCGTTGAATTTGCATCGTTGAATACTACGGCTGGAGGTGTTTGTTTGCTCTCTCCGGCAGCAGCAAGTTATGATAAATACATAAATTTTGAATATCGTGGCGACGATTTCAGAAAATGCGTTGAATCATTGAAATAACGATGAGGAGCTAATTGCAGTCCAAACAATTCTATGGGTATTTGCTTATATATGAAACATAAGCAATTTCTCCGGACTGTTATATTTCAAATTAATAAAAAAAAAACTCCCAGGTCTGGTGACCAGGGAGTTTGCGTTGAAATTATCCGGAATTATTTTCCTTCAGGACCCTGAGGGCCAGGTTTGGCAATGTTTTGCCGCATGTCGGTATCGGCCTGGATATTTTTCATTTTGTAATAATCCATAATGCCCATATTGCCACTTCGGAAAGCTTCAGCCATGGCTTTGGGAACTTCGGCTTCGGCTTCAATGACCTTGGCGCGGGCTTCCTGAGCTTTGGCAATCATTTCTTGTTCCTGAGCTACAGCCATTGCGCGACGTTCTTCGGCTTTTGCCTGAGCAATATTTTTATCGGCCTGCGCCTGATCCATTTGAAGAATGGCACCAATGTTTTTACCAACGTCGATGTCGGCAATATCAATGGATAGAATTTCGAAAGCGGTTCCTGCATCAAGGCCACGGGCAAGCACTACTTTAGAAATTTTGTCAGGATTTTCGAGCACTTCTTTGTGGCTAAAAGAAGATCCGATTGATGTTACAATACCTTCACCAACGCGGGCCAGAACAGTTTCTTCGCCGGCACCACCCACCAGTTGGCGAATGTTGGCACGGACCGTTACACGGGCTTTGGCAATCAGCTGAATACCATCTTTAGCTACAGCAGTAACCGGAGGCGTGTTAATCACTTTTGGATTAACACTCATCTGAACGGCTTCGAATACATCGCGGCCAGCCAGATCGATGGCGGTAGCCGATTTGAAATCAAGCGGTATATTGGCTTTATCGGCCGAAATCAGTGCGTTAATAACATTTTTTACCCGTCCACCGGCAAGGAAATGGGCTTCGAGTTCGTTGCGATTGAGTGGAATTCCTGCTTTGAAAGAAGTAATCAGCGCATTGACTATGATTGCGGGCGGAACTTTACGCCAACGCATAAGGATGAGCTGAACAAGCGAAACGCGGACACCTGACAGTAAGGCATTGAACCACAGTCCAACAGGAATCAGATAGAACAGAAGCCATAAGGCAATGAGAGCTCCAATACCGATGGCAAAATAAATGCCTACTTCAGCATTGGATTTAAGCATGACGAAAAGTAAATTCATGGTTTATGTGTTTTTGGGTTTGACAAAGATTTTATAACCTTCAATTTTTGTAACAACAATATCGGATTCAGCTTCGATGATTCCACTCAGACTTTGAACTTCGTAAATATTGTCATTGATTTCAGCTTTACCGATAGGATAGAGCCGGGTGATTGTTTTGCCCTCGTCGCCGGGATTGAGTTTATCACTTTCGGTATTCATTCTGCCATCTATGGCATTATCGAGGGCGGCTTTTTTCCACGTTTTCGACCTGAATAATAAAATGAGAAGAACTACGGTTAGAGCCAGGGTAACAACGGTAGTGATTATTCCTGCTTCGGGACCATATACAGCGTATGATTGATAAATACCAAACAAAGTGGCAGCTCCGCCAAGAATACCTGCAACCATTCCCGGAAGCAGAAAAATTTCCAGTAAAATCAGCAGGATTCCTGTTGAAATCAAAGTGATGATGAGGGTCCAGTCCATAGTTTTTTATTGAGCGGGCTTAAAATAAGTTTTTGCAGTTGGCAGAAATTCTTTCATGGCAGCAATTCTGTTTGCATCGCTGGGATGGGTGCTGAGAAATTGAGGAATATTAGCACCTGCACCGCTTGCCGACATGGTTTCCCAGAAAACAATGGATTCGGCTGGATCATAACCCGCCAGAGCCATGAAAACCATTCCGATTTTGTCGGCTTCGTATTCATGTTTTCGGGAGTAGGCAAGAATTCCAAGATTTCCACCGATTCCATATACCGAATTGAAAATACTCTGTGTTTCCTGAGGATTGTTTTGAATCGCTACCGAAAGAGCTACACCTCCCATGGCTACTGCCAGTTGCTGGCTCATGCGTTCGTTTCCATGACGGGCAACGGCATGGGCAATTTCGTGACTCAGAACAGTGGCCAAACCTGCATCGGTTTTGGTGACTGGAAGAATACCCGAATACACCACTATTTTCCCTCCGGGCAGACAAAAGGCATTAACGGTAGGGTCTTCAACCAGTGTGAAAGCCCAGGAAAATTGTTTGACCCGTTTGCCATAACCATGTTTTTTGAGGTACGTGATTGTGGCATTTTGTAGTTTCTGACCAACATTGACAACCTGCTGTGTGCGTGAATCGGTGGTGCCTACAACCTGATTGGAAGTAATAAAGTCATTGTATGCTGTAAGACTCATGCTGTTGATCATGCTTTCGGGCAGCATCCTGAACTGCTTACGCCGCGTTACGGGCACACGGGAACAGTCGGCAAAAAGAATTGCCAGCACAATAAGCAAGGAAATACGTTTAATCATAAAAAAATGGATTATTATTCACTGATAACTGTTGAAAGCATGCGGTCTGAAAGCTGTTGTTTGATATGAAGCAATTCATTACGCTCGCCTTTTCTGATTGGACATTTTCCTTTTAAATGTGTAATCAGTGCGCATTGTTCTGCCTGTTCTTCGTTGTGATTGCAAATCTCAATGAGCGTTTCAATAACGTGATCAAAAGTATTCACATCGTCATTGATAAGAATCAGACTTTTGGGCAACTTTGTTGTGCTTTCCGAGTCGGGTATTGTTTTTTCTTTTTCCTTTACCACAGTTGTAAATCTTTTTTTCAAAATTAAAAAAAATAATCATCTAAATCCATCATTTTTTTAAATCTCCGGCATTTTAACATTAGAGTGATTTGCTGTTTGTGTGAAAAAATGCTTATGTTAAATTCATTATATTTGTATTCAGCGACATATAAATGATTTTAATCCCTACTGCAATGAAAACTTTATCTATCTCTGGATTAGTGCTTGCCCTTTTGGGTATCGCTGTTGGAATTTACAATCAGCTTACCTATGTGGCGGCTTATCATGCCCACATGTGCAAGACCGATATGCTGAGCCGTGCCGATTGCGAGACAACTCAGAATATGCAGGTTTTATTGGGTCAGACATCTGTTATTCTTGGCGCACTGGCCTTTGTTATGTGTGTTTTACCGGCTTTCAGAAATAAAAAGGATCTGTTGGCTTTTTTTGGCATCTTCTTTTCCATCGTTTCCATTTTAATTGGTTTGATGCAAGCCACACATATTTTTGACTATACCGGTTATTTTGCCAGATAAGCAGTTGCTGGTTAAAAAAAACAATAGGTCTGACCATGATAATTCAGACTTATAGTATTTGATTTTGGTCATTATTTACATATCAACGATGTAAATTAAATTACTAAAAGTTGTTTTGTATAGTTAAAAATATTTAGCTTTGCAGAATCATTTGTCATAAATTCCTGAAATCATGAAAACTCTTTCTCTTTCCGGTTTTATTATTTCCTTGCTCGGTTTTGCAGCAGGTTTATACAATCAGTTTACTTAGGGTCTGCTGAAAAACACGTAACACTCACAAAAACAGAAATATATTCAGCAAATTCAGCAATGCAAATGCAAGTGTTTTCATCAGGTCAATGAAATAACCTTGCCCATGAGAAACTGTTGGTGAAATTTTTGAAGTTGAAAAAACATTATTGAATGGTGGCTCATCATTTCAATAAAACCACAAATATTGCTGTGAGTGTTTGTTAGTCTGATGCACGCCATCTTCTTCGTTGCCTTCGACTCGAAGTATTACTATACATCTTCGTCTTGTCGCCTCAAATCTGGCGCGCC
>Ga0116152_10001576_pt1 | contig 18717 bp, 14 predicted proteins | sample AD_UKC119_MetaG_FD_89894 | JGI IMG/M metagenome (GOLD analysis project Ga0116152, IMG submission 89894) | Active sludge microbial communities of municipal wastewater-treating anaerobic digesters from Hong Kong - AD_UKC119_MetaG | ecosystem: Engineered > Bioreactor > Anaerobic > Digestate... | reverse complement strand
TTTTGTAACCAGTAATCATGGGTGTTCTGCGTCGGCTTCATTTCCAAATTACATTCAGGCATATCCGAATCCGATAGCCTCGTTTTATTATTTTCCGACCAATCCGAGTCTGAGCGATCCGGGTGTAAACATGGTGGACATTAGTGTTGGAGCCAGCAGCTGGAACTGGGATTTTAGTGACGGTGAAAGTTCGACAGAACAAAGTCCGATGCATGAATTTCCCAATCACGGAAATTATGAAATTACATTGATTGCCGGAAACAGCTTTGGATGCTATGATACGACGTCATTGCCGATACATGTTGCCGCTGATGAATTGTTGTATATTCCGAATGCCATTACACCCAACGGTGATGGTCGTAATGATTGGTTTATGCCTTTTGGCGCAGGATGGTCGGTTGAGCATTATGAAATGAGAATTTACAACCGCTGGGGACAACTGATATTTGTTACTACCGACATAAATCATGCGTGGGACGGTACGATGCAGGACACCGGAGAGCTTGTTCAGACGGGCGTTTATGTGTGGAAAGTGTGGTATGTAGATCTCGAAGGGAAAAAGCAAAATCTGATCGGAAGAGTCACAGTGACGTATTGATAGCTGTCAGAAAGCCAGTGATCTGTTATGATAAGGCCAGAATTTGGCACTGAACGATGATTGAACGCTATTCCTCTTTTTTATTTGTGCGGATAATATACAATCCTGCGAAAAGCGCTCCCACAGCTGAGAACAGATGCCACAGCCAATGAACTCCCTGCGCCATTGGTTGCACAGGATTGTCATCGTACAGACGGAAAAAAAGTGACAGCGCCAGAAACAGAACAGCCGCCAGCAGATGTCCGATGGCTTTCCATTGGCTGCGCCAGGCGTAGAGCAGTGCCGGGACAAATATTACGATTCCTACTATAAAATAACCGATGTTGATGGCTTGCTGAATGGGGAGTGTGTTGAAAAAATATCCGCGGATTAACCCTGATGCAATGATGATAATCAGCGGCAGATACCAGTTGCGGAACAGTCGCTGCATAAAGAAAAATGCAACACCGACTGACAATAAAAACATAGGTAAAACATCGAGCGCCATCAGCCAGTGGTGGCTCCGGAAAGCGTGATAAAGCGTACTTCCGATGCCGCCTGTGAAAAGAAGCGGCAGTGTATAAAACACCACAAATCCTTGTTTGCGGTATTGACCTCGCAGAATGATCAGAAAATAAATGACCGGAATCAGAAATACCAGCGATGAATACGCATTCCATGGTTCCACAACAAAGCGACCCGGCTGGGTTTCATGATATATGGGTCCGCCGTCGGTGATAAAAGAATAGTCTGTTTCCGGTCGGGCTGCCATCAGTGAATGCCTGTATAATTTTCAGGAGTCAACGTTTTCAATTCTTTTTTTACCGCGGCACTCACCTTGAGCGTGTCGATGAATTTATGCAGACTTTCGCGCGTTACATGCGCGTTCCCGCGTGTAAGATTTTTCAGTGCATTGTATGGATCCGGGTATTTTTCGCGACGAAGAATGGTTTGAATTGGCTCAGCCAGTACAGCCCAGTTAAGATCGAGATCGCTGCTGATTTTATCGGGGTTGATAAGTAATTTTCCCATTCCCTTCTGCAGCGATTTTAGTGATATGAGCATGTGTGCGAGTGGAACACCAATATTTCTTATAACAGTTGAATCCGTCAGGTCGCGCTGCAAACGTGATATCGGAAGCTTTTCGGAAAAATGACGCAATAAGGAATTGGCTATACCGAAGTTCCCTTCTGCGTTTTCAAAGTCAATCGGATTAACTTTGTGTGGCATGGCCGATGAGCCGACTTCATCTTTTTTTACTTTCTGTTTGAAATATTCCATCATGACATACATCCAGATGTCGCGCGAATAATCAATCAGAATGGTATTGATGGCGGCAAGAACACTGAATGTATTGGACATAATGTCGTAGTGTTCAATCTGTGTTGTTGTTTGCTGTCGGATAAGACCCAGATTGTTTTTCAGAAAGTTGTTGGCGAATTTTACCCAATCTGTTTTTGGAAAAGCTGCATGGTGAGCGTTGAAGTTTCCGGTGGCGCCACCAAATTTTCCACTGGCGGGAATTTTTTTGAGAAGTGTAAGTTGATTTTCGATTCGCTCTGCAAAAACAGCCATTTCTTTTCCGAGGGTGGTGGGCGAAGCCGGCTGTCCGTGCGTGCGTGCAAGCATCGGAATTTTATTCCATTCTTTTGATTGAGTTTTGAGAATTTTAAGAACGGATTCGATTTCGGGTACAACGGCATTGTTTAAGGCATCACGCAGCATTATCGGAAACGCGGTGTTGTTAACGTCCTGAGAGGTAAGGCCGAAATGAATGAATTCTTTGTAATCTTCCATTTTAAGCTCATCGAATTTTTCACGAAGGAAATATTCAACTGCTTTTACATCGTGATTGGTGATTTTTTCAATATCTTTGATGCGTTGAGCATCGCTCTGGCTGAAGTTCTTAACGATGTCGCGAAGTGCAGAAATTTTCTTTTCTGTGAAACTTTTAAACATCGGTAATTTGAGCGATTGAAGCGCAATAAAATACTCAATTTCGACCAAAACACGGTAACGGATTAAGGCAAATTCGGAGAAATACTGCTGAAGGGCTCGCGTTTTATCGCTGTAGCGGCCGTCAACGGGCGACACTGAAAACAGGGATGCTTCCATGCGGATGGTTTTTTGCAAAAATACAATTTAATGCGCTGATTTGAAAATTTGAAAAAGTGCTAATTTGAAAAAGCACTTTCTACTAAGCACAACGAGTCAGCTTAGAATCAAAACTGTTTGTTGATTATTCCGTGCCTTGCGGACGGGACTTCGCTGGCTGCTGTTTTTACAGTTTGCGCTGGACTTCGATTTCGGCATAGGCCTCAATGATGTCGCCAGCTTTCAGATCGTTGAAATTTTGAATTCCGATACCGCAATCCTGTCCAGGCAAAACTTCTTTGACGTCATCTTTAAAACGTTTCAAAGAAGCCAGGGTGCCGGTATGAACAACAATACCATTTCTGATGAGGTGTATTTTGCTGCTGCGTGAAATTTTGCCATCAAGCACCATGCAGCCGGCAATGGTTCCCAGTTTTGAGATTTTGAAGACTTCACGTACTTCGACACTGGCAACGACTTTTTCTTCAATTTTTGGTTCAAGCATACCTTCCATGGCAGCTTTTACTTCTTCAATGGCATCGTAGATGACAGAATAGGTGCGGATGTCGATTTCTTCAACTTCGGCTAATTTACGTGCAGCAACGCTGGGTCGAACCTGGAATCCGATAATAATGGCGTTTGATGCTGTTGCCAGCAACACGTCAGATTCGGTAATTCCACCAATGGCCTTGTGAATTACATTGACTTGAACACTGCTTGCACTGAGCTTGAGCAATGAATCGGACAAAGCTTCAACAGAGCCGTCAACGTCGCCCTTAACAATAATATTGAGTTCTTTGAAATCACCAATGGCAATACGACGCCCGATTTCATCGAGAGTAATATGTTTCTGTGTTCTGAGTGATTGTTCGCGCAAAAGCTGCTGACGTTTGAGTGCAATTTCTTTTGCAACTTTTTCGTCTTTATGGCTGGATAGTCTGTCGCCCGCAGCAGGAGCGCCGTTGAGGCCAAGAATGAGTACCGGAGTGCTAGGGCCGGCTTCTTTTACTGGTTGATTCCTTTCGTTGAACATGGCTTTTACGCGGCCATAAAAACTACCAGCAAGTACCATGTCGCCAACATGAAGTGTACCGGCATGAACAAGAACTGTAGCTGTATATCCACGTCCCTTGTCCAGTGACGATTCAATAACAGAACCCGTTGCGAGTTTGTTGGGATTTGCCTTGAGATCGAGCATGTCTGATTCGAGCAATACTTTTTCAAGCAAAGCATCGACATTGACCCCATGTTTTGCATCAATTTCCTGACTTTGGTATTTGCCTCCCCAATCTTCGACCAGAAGATTCATATTGGCAAGTTGTTCCTTGATTTTTTCAGGATTTGCACCGGGTTTATCAATTTTGCTGATGGCAAAGACCATTGGAACTCCGGCTGCCCGTGCGTGGTTGATAGCTTCGATGGTTTGCGGCATCACCTGGTCGTCGGCAGCAATAACAATAATGGCTACATCTGTGATTTTGGCTCCGCGGGCACGCATGGCCGTAAATGCCTCATGGCCGGGAGTGTCGAGGAATGCTATTTTTCTGCCGCTTTCTAGCGTTACTTCATAAGCACCAATGTGCTGTGTAATTCCACCGGATTCACCGGCAATGATGTTGCTTTTGCGGATATTGTCGAGTAAGGATGTTTTTCCATGATCAACGTGACCCATCACTGTAACCACTGGCGCGCGTGGAATCAAGGTTTCATCAGTGTCATCATCTTCTTCTTGTGGCAATTGTTCATCTTCGAGTGAGATAAAACTCACATCAAATCCGAATTCAGAAGCAACAATCGTGATTGCCTCGGCATCGAGACGTTGGTTGAGTGACACAAAAAGACCCATACTCATGCAGCTTTGAATGACTTTAACTGCAGGTACATTCATCATGGAGGCAAGTTCGCTTACTGTGATGAATTCATTTACTTTAAGGATGCTTTGTTCTTTTTCCAGCTCTTCCATTTCCTCCATGCGTTGCTGTTGGAATGCATCGCGTTTTAAACGGCGGTATTTGGATGATTTTGATTTTGGCGCACCCTGAAGTTGTGAAAGAGTTTCTTTGATGTGTTTTTGGATATCTTCTTCAGAAATAACCGGACGCGGTTCATTGCGTTTTGGTTTCGGAATTTTGCTTTTGCTTTTTTCAGGTGCTTTTATGTCGTTTGAACCTGGTGAAACAGATTCTTTTTTCTGAATGCGTGGCCGATGTTTTTTATCACCTCGTCCCTGACGGTTTTTGTCGGATCCGGTTTCTTCTTTGGCAGCTGGTTTTTTCTCAAACTGGGTTACATCGATTTTTCCAACCTGTTTTGGACCAGTCAGGACAACAAATTCTGTTTTGATGTAACGATCATCTTCGGCAGGAGCAACTGTTTCCGGTGTTTTTTCTTCAACCGGAGGAATTATCTCAGGTTCAGGAGTGATTTCCGGAGTTTTTTCAACAACAGGTTCTTCTTTTTTTACTGTTTGTTTTTTTGAATGATGTCCTTTTTCTTCTTTTTTCCCTTTGGTTTTTTTCCCCAGGTTTTCAACTTCAATTTTACCGACTAGTTTAACGCCAGGCAGTTCAACTTTGACTTTATGTTCTTCCGGAGCAGGTTTTTGAACAACTTCCTGAATCGGTTTTTCGGGCTCTGGTTTTTTAATTTCTTCAACCGGTTTTTCTTCAACCGGTTTTTCTTTCTTTACCGAAGATTTCTTTTTTCCTTTTGCCTGAATTCCTTCAAGGTCAATTTTTCCAATAACCTTTGGCGCTACCTTTGTTTCGGGAGCATCTTCCATTTTGGGAGCGATTTCTTTTTCGGGTTTTATTTTTTCTTCGGCAGGTGTTTCTTTTACAGCAACTTCTTTTGCAGGCGTTTCTTTAACGGGTTTTGTTTCTTCAGGAACAGCAACTTCTTCTTCTTCCGTTTCTTTTTTTGAAGAAAGTGAAATCTTCATGCTTTCCTGTTTTTCTGTCTTATCCAGATAAAATTCTTCGAGTAATGCATTGTATGCATCCTGTCCGATTTTCGCATTGGGATTGTCAACAGGAAAACCATTCTTATTCAGAAATTCCATGATGGTTTGTACCCCAACATTGAATTCTGTTGCGACTTTTGCTAATCTTTTTACTCCCTGGTTATTGTCCATATCTTGTTTTTCGGTTCCTGAAAACGCTGCAAAATTACAAAATTTTATTCACTGGCTTAAATAACAGGGGTTTCTGAACAATGATGATTTTCAAAAAGCCCCTGTTTAGTTGATTATTCAAATTCACTTTGCAAAATCCTGATGACTTCATCAACGGTTTCTTCCTCAAGGTCGGTACGCTTAACAAGCTCTTCGCGCGGAAGTTCAAGTACACTCTTTGCGGTATCGCAACCAATCTTTTTGAGTTCTTCGAGAATCCATGGATCTATTTCATCTGCAAATTCCATCAGGTCAACATCGTCCTCTTCGGCGTCCACATCACGGAATACTTCGATTTCGTAATCAACAAGTTTAGACGCCAGCTTGATGTTTTGACCGCCTTTGCCAATGGCAAGTGAGATCTGGTCTGGCTTGAGATATACCTCGATGGTTTTTGTTTCTTCGTTGATGTTGAGTGAAGATAGTTTGGCGGGACTCAATGCACGGCTGACAAAAACAGACAGGTTGTTTGAGAAATTAATCACGTCAATGTTTTCGTTGCGCAGTTCGCGAACAATTCCATGAATACGTGATCCCTTCATTCCAACACAAGCTCCTACAGGATCAATACGGTCGTCGTAGGATTCAACGGCAACTTTGGCTCTTTCGCCCGGCTGACGAACAATTTTGCGGATGGTGATGAGTCCATCGAAAATTTCAGGCACTTCCATTTCGAACAGACGTTCGAGGAAGGCCGGAGAAATGCGAGACAGAATAACGAAAGGGGTGTTGTTTTTGAATTCAACGCGTTCAACAACAGCACGAATGGATTCACCTTTTTTGTAAAAATCGGAAGGGATCATTTCTGTTCTGGGCAGCACGAGTTCGTAATCTTCATCATCAAGTACTAGCAATTCTTTTTTCCATACCTGATTGACTTCACCTGTAACGATTTCACCAATGCGGTCTTTGTATTTCTGGTAAATATTTTCCTTTTCAAATTCCATCACCTTTGCTTTCAACATCTGATGAATGCTTTGAATGTCGCGACGGTCGAATTGTGTGATTCCAAATGGTTCAACTACCTGTTCGCCAACCTCAAAGTCAGGTTCTATTTTCACTGCTTCGCTGTAAGCAATTTCCATATTTGGATTGGTTACATCTTCGTCGGCAACGATAATTCGGCTACGCCATATTTCAAGGTCTCCGGTCGATGTATTGACAATAACATCGAAATTGTCGGCCACTTCGAATTTCTTGGCAAGGATATGTTTGAAAATATCCACCAGGATTTTCATCAACGTTGGCCGGTCAATGGCTTTGGAGTCTTTAAATTCGCTGAAGGATTCAACCAGATTCATTGTTTCCATAACACAAAGGGTGTTTTTATTATTTAAACGATACAATTATTTGCGTTTTCAGGCAATCGGTATATGCGATTTCCCTGTTTTGAATTTCTTTCTTTTTGGGCGGAATTTTCACGGCAATCGTAAAGGAATTTTCATTGGCGGCGACAATGGTACCGGTGATTACGGACTGATCGTTCAATGTTACTTTTGCACTGCGGTTAATATTGTTGATGTACTGACGAGGCAAAACGAGCGGATTGCCAACGCCAAAAGATGATACTTCGAGTTCGAAATCTTCTTTTTCACGGTCAAGCCGGTTTTCAATGAAACGACTTACCCGAACGCAATCGTGAATAGTAACGCCGGTATCGCCATCAAGCAATACCAGAATGCGATTGCCCTGCCGGATGTTTACCGACACCGGGAAAATCTTTTCATCGCCGCAGCATTCGCGGGCCAGATCAATTATGGTGTTTTCTTTTATCATTAATTCCGCTTAATAATCGAGGGGACAATTGTCCCCTCGCAAAGTCTCCTGTTGTCCGACCAGGACTCGAACCTGGACCAGCAGAACCAAAATCTGCTGTGCTGCCATTACACCATCGGACAATTTTGAAACAGGGTGCAAAAGTACGAATTATTTCAATATCAGCACCATTTTTATTGATATTTGACTCAATCCGGATTCACATTGCGTTGAAAATGGCTTAGAATGGTACTTTCAAATGATAAACATCTGCATTTGAAATAAAATTGTAATTTCGCAGTTTATTCACGGAACAACACATTGAATATGCAAAACTTCAAGCGACTAAACACTTTGATTGGATGGGCTGTATTTGCCATTGCAGCCGTCGTTTACACTCTTACCGCTGAACCTACAGCCAGTTTTTGGGATTGTGGTGAATATATTGCCACCTCTTTTAAACTTCAGGTGGGTCACCCCCCCGGAGCACCTACTTTTCAGCTGCTTGGTCGTTTCTTCTCCCTGTTTGCTTTTGGCGATGTAACTCAGGTTGCTTTCATGATAAACATGATGTCTGTGCTTTCCAGCGCCTTTACTATTTTGTTCCTGTTCTGGACTATAACGCATTTTGCGCGCAAGATGATGGGTGGAAGCGTTGATACTGCCTCTCAATTATGGACTGTTATCGGTGCAGGTATTGTAGGAGCTCTTGCTTATACTTTTTCTGACTCATTCTGGTTTTCAGCGGTTGAAGGCGAGGTTTATGCCATGTCTTCGATGTTTACAGCGCTTGTTTTCTGGCTTATGCTAAAATGGGAAGAAGATGCCGATGATCCGCGTTCATTTCGTTGGATTATTTTGATTGCTTTCCTTATGGGCCTGTCTATTGGCGTTCACCTTTTGAACCTGCTGACTTTGCCGGCTCTTGTAATGATTTATTATTACCGTCGTTACGAAGTTTCAAAAAAAGGAGTGTTCTACGCTTTGTTGCTTTCTGTTGTTCTGCTCGCTTTTATGTTTTATTTGCTCATTCCGGGTATGGTTTGGCTGGCAGGACATTTTGAACTGTTCTTTATTAACAGTATTGGCCTTCCGTTCAATTCAGGAACCATCATATTTTTTGCCCTGCTCATCGGACTTATTGTCTGGGGTCTTCGTTGGTCCAAACGTAAGGGGCGGGTGGTGATAAACACCATTGTGCTTTCTTTTACATTTCTGATGATTGGTTATTCAACATTCTTTGTTCTCATTATTCGTTCCAATGCAAATACCCCCATCAACGAAAATTCGCCGCGTGATGCCATTAGTCTGCTGGCTTATCTGAATCGAGAACAATATGGAGAAACACCTCTTATTACAGGTCAGTATTTTAATGCTCCGCTCAATCAATCCAAAGAATGGAAAGATGCCTCACCTATTTATGAAAAAGATGTTGAAAAAGGTGAATATGTAATGACAGATCCGCGCGAAAAATCGCGACCGACGTATAATAAAGGTTATACTACATTTTTGCCCCGTATGTGGAGCAGTCAGGAAAATCATCATATTGCCACCTATCTGGAGTGGGGTGGAATTAATGAAAAGAATGTGTATAAAAATGTTCCTGTCACTTCGCGTGGTGATAAAATATACACACAGGGTACACCAAAGAACCCACCGACGTTTACCCAGAATATGCGTTTCTTTTTCACCTATCAGGTGGGACATATGTATTTCAGGTATTTTTTCTGGAATTTTGTCGGTCGTCAGAATGACATTCAGGGGCATGGAAATCCAACCGAAGGAAACTGGTATTGTGGAATTCCGGCCATCGATAAAATGCATCTCGGAAATCAGGAAATGGTTCCGGAACACATGAGTAAGAATCCAGGCCAAAACGCATTTTATTTTCTTCCATTAATACTTGGTCTGGTTGGTTTGTTTTTTCATTTGAATAAACACACCAAAGATACACTGGTAGTAACATTATTATTTTTGATGACCGGCCTGGCCATTGTTGTGTATCTCAACCAGTATCCCTATCAGCCGCGTGAACGTGACTACGCCTATGCCGGTAGTTTTTATGCCTTTGCCATCTGGATCGGACTTGGTGTTATGGCTTTTGTACAATTGTTGAAGAAACTTTTTAAGGAAAGCATTCTGGCTCCTGTTACAGCAACACTTATTACGCTTCTTCTTGTTCCCGGCATTATGGCCAGTGAGGGTTGGGATGATCATGACCGCAGCAGTCGTTACACCGCAAGGGATTTTGCCAAAAACTATCTGGCTTCCTGTGCGCCCAACGCCATATTATTTACCAATGGAGATAACGACACATTTCCTTTATGGTATGTTCAGGAAGTTGAGGGTTACCGCACCGATGTGCGTGTAGTTAATCTCTCACTTTTCAATACCGACTGGTATGCCGATCAAATGAAGCGTAAAGCGTATGATTCAGATCCTGTGCCGATTTCCATGGAGCACAAACAATACCGGACAGGAACCCGCGACATTATTTATCTTTTGCAGGATGAGGGAATGGGGTATGTAAACATCACTGAACTTTTTGATATTCTGCATAAGAATCCTGCGAAACTGCAGCAGAAAGTTCGGGAATATACGCTGGATTTTTTCCCGTCACGTAATTTCTATTTGCCGGTTGACACCAATAAAGTTGTTCAGAATGGCATTGTTCCGGCATCGTGGAAAAATGATATTACCGATAGTCTGAACTGGACAATCAACAAAAATGTAATTCAGAAAAACACTTTGTTCTGTCTTGATATTTTAGCTCATTTTAACTGGGACCGGCCGATTTATTTTGCCATAACAACGGGTGATGATGCCTATATGGGTCTCGAAGATTATTTTTCTCTTGAAGGCCTTGTTTACAAGCTTGTCCCTGTAAAGACTGTCAATCCGGATGGTAGTACCGGCCGTGTGAATACAGAGGTAATGTATGATAACATGATGAATAAATTTGCCTGGGGCAATCTGACCGGTGAAGGAGTTTATCTCGACGAGACCAATTTGCGTATGTGCATGAATTTCAGAAGTAATTTTGCACGATTGGCAATGTCATTGCTTGATGAAGGGCAGAACGAAGATGGTTCATTCGATGCAGAAAAGAAGAAAAAAGCCGTTGCTGTTCTTGATCGTTGTATGGAAGTCTTTCCTGAATCATCGGTGCCGTATAACTATTTTGTACTTCCGGTTGCTGAAGCATATTATCGTGCCGGAGAAATGGAAAAAGCAAACAATATCGTTTCAAGATTGATTGATTTGTACGATTCTGAGCTTGCATATTATTTTTCTCTCGACAGCCACCGAAGCGAATTGCTTGATTCAGAAAAACAGCAGTCACTGTATATTTTGCAGCGCATTATTGTGTTGACCGAAGGGTTGAAACAGGAGGTTGTCTTTAAAAAGGCAGAACCTGTTTTTGCAAAGTATTATGAACTCTTTACCGGTGTTCCTTATAATATGCCAAGGGATACCACGAAATAGGCATGTATGTCGTAAGGCCTTATATACTCAAGGATCTCAATACCCGGAATTGCATCTGGCGCATTCCGGGTAATGAGAAAATTATTTACCTGACTTTTGATGATGGCCCAATTCCAGAGCTTACACCCTTTGTTTTGGAAACGCTTGAAAAGTATAATGCCCGTGCAACATTTTTCTGTGTTGGAGATAATGCCCGAAAACATCCGCAATTGCTGCGCGAAATTATTGCTCAGGGGCATTCCGTAGGGAATCATACCCATAACCATTACGATGGATGGAAAAAAAACTCGGAGGAGTATGAACAAAATATCATAAAAGGATTTGATTATATTCCCGGAAACATGTTCAGACCTCCATACGGGCATATTACACCCTGGCAGATAAACCGCATGAAAGATCAGGTTTATATTGTTTTGTGGACCGTTCTCAGCTATGATTACGATCAGAATACAACACCAGCACGTTGTTTGCGTAATGTTTTGCGTTATACCAAACGTGGATCTATTGTGGTTTTTCACGAAAATAAAAAAGCCATTCCCCGTATCAAATATGCGCTGCCTCGTTTTATTGAGCATTACTCAGCACAGGGTTATCGCTTCGAAGCTTTGACGGAGCCGGTGTTGCAGAAAGCGCTTCATCACAACTGGATCAATGCTTCAGGGAAATTTATGAATAAAATGATTGGCTCATTCAATATTCCGTTTATCGGATCAAAGGAAGCCGGACGAAAAATATCAGGTTAAACTTCCTGTTCACCATTTAAAACAGATTAGCATGACATTTACAAACGAAAACATTCAGAATGAAATCAGTAAAATACTGACTTCATGTGCTGTTGATCAGCAGATAGCGTACAGACGTATAATCAATCATATCGATCTGACGACGCTGGAGGGAAACGATAATGATGAGAAAGTGCGGAAACTCTGTCATTCTGCTTATGAAGTGGAGAATGCAGAAAAACAAATTCCGTCGGTTGCTGCGGTTTGCGTTTATCCTGTTTTTGTTAAGACCGCTCGGGAATCATTGGCTGGAAAAAACATCAATGTTGCAGCTGTAGCCGGTGCTTTTCCATCGGGTCAAAGCCCGCTTGAGGTGCGGCTTGCAGAAGTTCGTTACGCCGTGGAACAAGGCGCCGATGAAATTGATATGGTGATTTCGCGGGGCCGCTTTCTGGCCGGCGAACGCGATTTCCTGCGCGAAGAAGTTTCGAAACACAAAGAAGCATGCGGAAATGCGCATTTGAAAGTGATTCTGGAAACAGGAGAATTGCTCGAACCAAACCTGATTTACGAAGCATCTATGATTTCGATGGAGGCCGGCGCCGATTTTATTAAAACATCGACCGGGAAAATACAACCCGCTGCCACACTCGAAGCAGCTTATGTTATGCTGACTGCAATCAAGGCCTATTACGATAAAACAGGAAAGAAAATCGGCTTCAAACCTGCCGGCGGCATCAGCGATCCCGAAACCGCTGTTCAATTCTGGAAGCTGGTGAAACACATCAACGGCGACGAATGGCTGAACAATCAGTTGTTCCGCTACGGTGCAAGCCGCCTGCTGAATAAGCTGGTGGATGCCGTTGTTTAAATAGGGCCTGCGGAAAAAACACAGGGCAATCAGATCAGTATTTCTTCATTGCCGGTGGGCTGCTATCAATTGCTGTAGAAAAATGACGGGAAAATGTAAAGGAGCGGCGTCTTTTGATAATGCTTGTTAACATGCGATCCGCCAGCCGGCGGATCGTGTATGCGTTATTGGTTTTCTACAGATATGAGATGCCTGCCTGTTTGTCATGTAAACCTCTGGCATCAGCCACCAAAATAAAATACGATAATATGTTATTATAGGATCATCCGATAATTCACTTTGGTATTTATTTCAATCGAAATTTTCTTACTGCAGACTTAAGTGATTTTTTCAGGGACACCCTCAAACCCTTTGATGTTTTTTACTACTGTTGCTGCTTCATGGTGGTAATCGTGTTCGAAAATCAAACCGATGTTTTCTTCTGTGGCTTTGTGCAGAAAAATTTCTTTTTCTTCGAGTGCCAGAATCGGCATTACATCGACTGATGCGACCCATACAGGAGAAATGTGCGAAATGGAAGGAATGAAATCGGCGGCGTAGAGCCATTTCCGCGCAGGGGTGTTTATGAGTGGCAGCATTTGTCCGGACGTGTGACCGTCGCGCAGCAACACCGAAATGCCGGGAATAATTTCTTCTTCTTTTTCAACAAAACACATTAGTCCTTTTTCGTGCAGCGGCAGCATGTTTTCGGCAAAATAGGCGGCGGCTTCGCGTTTATTGGGCTTCATGGCCGATTCCCATTGTTTTTTGCTTACCCAGTGTTTTGCATTCGGACACACAGTTTCTGATTCACCGCTCTGAGAGCGGTTTACAGCTCCACCGCAATGATCGTCGTGCAGGTGAGTGAAAATGACATCCGTCACTGAACCGGGCTTGTATCCTGCGTTTTGGATAGCCTGTGCAAGCGAAGTGCGCTCTGAAATATATTTATACTGATAATATTTTTCATCTCTTTTATTTCCGAATCCGGTTTCAATCAGCACAAGCCGGTTCGAAGTCTCAACCAGCAGACAACGATTGCTAAGCGGAATGAGATTGTCTTCGCCTACAGGATAAAAGCGGCTCCAGATTGAGCGGGGGATTACACCGAAAGCAACGCCTGCATCTATTTTCCAGACTTCGGTAATTATTGGAATGATTTTCATGCTGCAAAATTAATCAACTGAAAATAATTTTCCACACATCCTGCAAACGTGATACAGGCTTGATTTTTATTGAAAAATCTTTTTGTGGAAGCGATTTGTTGTTGGCAGCGGCAATGATTATGGTTTTGAATCCGAGTTTGTCGGCTTCTGAAATGCGTTGTTCTATGCGGTTTACAGGTCTTATTTCGCCGGAAAGTCCAACTTCTGCCGCGAAGCAAATCTTGCCGTCAATGATCATGTCGTGATACGAGGAGGCAAGTGCACTCACAACGGCCAGATCGACCGCTGGATCATCGACACGGATGCCTCCGGTGACGTTGAGAAAAACATCATTCACACCCATGCGGAGGCCGCTGCGTTTTTCGAGAACGGCCAGCAGCATGCCCATGCGGCGCTGATCGAAGCCATTGGCGCTGCGTTGCGGATTTCCGTAGGGGCTCGGGCTCACCAATGCCTGTATTTCGAGCAATAATGGCCTGACTCCTTCCATGGTTGTTGCAATGGCTGTTCCCGGCAAATCGATGGCGCGGTCTGAAAGAAAAACCTCCGAAGGATTGGAAACTTCGCGGAGGCCACCGGCGGTCATTTCAAATATACCAAGCTCAGAGGCAGATCCGAAGCGGTTTTTCAGCGTCCGAAGAATTCTGTATCCATGATGCCGGTCGCCTTCGAACTGCAGAACAGTATCGACGATATGTTCCAATACTTTGGGACCTGCAATGCTTCCGTCTTTTGTAATGTGACCGATGATGAAAACAGGCACGCCGCTTTTTTTGGAATACTGTTGCAGTTCTGCTGCGCATTCACGAACCTGACTGATGGTGCCGGAAGACGATTCAATGCGGGCTGTGTGCATGGTTTGAATTGAATCAATGACCAGGCAGTCGGGTTGTATTTTTTCGCAGGCACCAATAATATTCTGGACATCGGTTTCGGAAAGCAGATAGGTGTTGTCGTTTTTCACTCCCAGACGCTCTGCACGCATTTTGATCTGGTACAGACTTTCTTCACCGGAAACATACAGGGTTTTGATGCCGGGATGCGTAATGGCCACCTGTAGCATTAGTGTTGATTTGCCGATGCCCGGCTCGCCACCAATAAGAATGACAGATCCTTCGACAACTCCGCCGCCAAGCACGCGATCGAGTTCGGAATTGTTGAGTGATTGGCGTTTACCTGATGAATACTCGATTTCAGAAAGTTTTTTCGGAGCGTCGAATTTTGCAAATGCAGTTGTTTTAGCAGGCTGAGCTGCAATGACCTCTTCAACCAGAGTATTCCATTCGCCACAGCCCGGACATTTGCCGTTCCATTTTGGATATTGAGAACCGCAACTCTGACAAACAAAGGCGGTTTTGGTTTTTGCCATTTTTATTCTTTAATAAACTCCCTGTAAACAAACTCCCCGTCTGTTCTGTTAAGCAGAACCAGCATGTCCTTGTTCAGGGTGAGAACTTCCCAGTCGCCGTTGTAAAGTGTGTTTGAGCATTGCTGCATGGTAAGTGTGGTTTTTGAAACACCTGACTTTACAGTATATTCAGCTGAATATAAAGTATCGATTGCTGTTCCGCCTGATGGGCGGGTAATCATGTACACCATTTCGCCCTGAAACTGCCAGATTTCAAACCAGGAAATCGTAGAGTCCTGATCAACCCTTATTAGTCGCCAGTCTTCATCAAGTTTGTCTTTTTTCATTTTTGTACATGAGCTGAAAGCTGCAGCGGCAATGATGATGACAATTACTACGAAACTGTTAAAATATTTCATTGAGGTCATGGTTTTATATGCAAACATACAAAAATAATTTATTTCGTAAAACAGAATATTAAAGGTCAGCAAGCTGAAAATGAGGTCATGGACAAGGTTAAGGTCGAGGCCGAGGTTAAGCACCTTCGGTGACCAGCGAGCAGTGAGCGGCGATTGGTGAACCTTGCTGAATAAGCAAAGAAGCTATTTCTACATTCGAGCATCATTTCAGATTTCGATGTTCGGTGTTCACTGTTCAGTGTTCCATGTTCTTACGTATCTTTGTCCCGTTTTTAAATAAATACATGAAGATTTCCCTCCGGTCTTATTCCGAATTGCATTTTGTTGTTCTTTTGCTTGGCTTCACCGGAATCCTGGGTAAGCTCATTTCATTACCTGCGCCGCATCTGGTTGTTTTCAGGGTTTTTATTGCTTTTGTTACCTTATTTTTATTTCTAAAAATCCGTCGTCAGAATATTGTTTTGACGCGGCGTCAGTTGATTTCGTGTATTTCGATCGGATTGGTTGTGGCTGCCCACTGGACTACCTTTTTCTATGCAATTAAGCTTTCCAATGTGTCTGTTGCTCTTGGATTGCTTGGGGTTGGTTCATTGTTCACAGCATTGCTTGAACCGCTTATTTTGCGACAGCGGTTTTCGTGGCTTGATATTATCACCGGTGTTTTTATTATTATAGGCATTTATATTATTTTTCGTTTCGAGAGCCGTTATGTCGAGGGTATTATTTCGGCTATTGTTTGTTATTTCCTTTCATCGCTTTTCAGTGTGCTTAATAAAAAGCAGCAGGAAAAAATCAATCCCACGGTGTTGAGCATGTACGAAATGCTTTTTGCATTTGTATTTGCGCTGGGTACTCTGCCATTTCTTTTGCCAAATGCCTTTACTCATTTCTGGCCGGGTTCTTCTGATTTGTTTTATCTGATTTTGCTCGGAAGCATTTGTTCGGCTTATGCGTTTACTGCTGCCATAAGACTAATGAAGGAAATGAGCGCTTTTTTTGTTGTTTTGCATATTAATCTTGAACCTGTTTATGCCATTATAATTGCGTTTTTTATTTTCGGCGAATCGGAGCATATGTCTTTAGGTTTTTATGTTGGTGCTGCCATTATTTTTGCAGCTGTGTTTATTTATCCGTTTTTGAAAAAGAAAGGGATGATAAAAAAAGTATAAATATTTTTATTGACTTTTAAACTGATAGGTGAATTTCATATCTTAGTACAAAAATCACCTTATGAAAACTCATAAATTTCTTTTTTTGCTCTTGCTTGTTGCAACACCGCTTATTGCTTTTTCTCAGGTATCCTGGGTGGACTATGAATGGAAGGATTACAGTACGGAATTCAAAATTCCGTCTGATTTTGAAGTTACTACTTCTTCTGTTGAAAAATTCAGTGCTACCAATGGGGCAATAACAATGACTATTTATCCAAGAACCGAAGAATATCTTACCTGGGAGGAAATGAAAACAATGCTCAGAACCTGGACAGTGGATAATGAAGTTGTTGTGTCTGGCGAAATTGTCGAGCTTGATGAAGAAAAAATGAACGGCTATTGGGGCGTTTTGCTCGAAGGAACCAAGTCTGATTACCAGGTTGGCACTATGCTGATTGTTGACCCCGATTACACAGAAATCAGTCTCTACATTTGGGTTGCCTACGATGCCGATCAGGTCGATACGGTAATTGAAATGCTGATGTCTTTTACTCCCATGTGACAGAAAGAGTGTTTTCTGTATTTATCACTTTTCTTGGATAATCGTTTTATCAGATCATGTTGATTTGTTTTTTTTGTAACACATAACAAATCGGGTGATAAAAACGTTTATCTTTATATCAAAATTTATTTGTTATGGTGAATCCGAAGTTTATTATTGGGGTCATTGTTTTTATTTTTGCGTTTTTTTGTGGTGTTTCCATGGCTCAGGAACTTGTGCCTACCGATGAAATGGCGCTGATAATTGTAGTGGTTCATCCGGAAGGTAAGCCCAATGCTGTTGGTGAAACGGTTACTTTTAAAAGTCGGAAAACCGGCAAATTGTATAGAGTTGTAACGGGTGCTGATGCGCAGGCCAAATTGCTTTTGCCGGAAGGTGACATTTATGAAATGTCGTATAAGGATTTTTTGACTGAAAAAGATTACAGCATGATGGAAGTGCCTTCCGAACCGGGAATGGCTACTTATGAAGTTGAAGTGATATATCAGCCGGCAAAGGTGTTTAAACTTGAAAATGTTTATTTTGATTTTGGCAAAGCTTCTTTGCGCGCCGAATCATATCCGTCGTTGAATGAACTTGCTGAAATGCTTAAACTGAAGCCAGCCATGGTGATTGAAATTGCTGGTCATACTGACGATGTGGGCGACGATGCATCTAATCTTACCTTGTCGCAGCAAAGAGCCGAATCGGTCAGAAATTATCTCATTAAAAAAGGTATTGCCGCCAACCGTATTATTGCCAAAGGTTATGGCGAAACCATGCCTGTTGCTGGTGGTACCAGCGACGAAGCCAGGCAGAAAAACCGCAGAACCGAAGTGAAGATTATTTCGCAGTAGCGAAAGAAATACGAAACTCTTTCAGCGGTGAGTAGTGAATGGTGAGCAGCGATTATGTGGAAATGTGCGCCTGCGGCGATGTTTGGCTTCGCCTATGTGCAAAACCAGATCAAAAATCACATGTTATCGATCTGATATCTTATATCGCTCAGTTCCACACAAACAACCACTTTACTCCTTTATACAGTCCAATGAATGCATAGCCCAGAATGCCTGGTTGGGTGCGCTCTTCAAGCGACACAGTGATGAGTGAATAATTCACCTGCTGAGTGATATTGCGAATTTGCATTTCGAGCAGATCGATTTCCTTATTCAGTCGTTCCAGTTCTTTTTCCACTTCCAGCGCGGCTTTCACATCTTCGGCCTTTGCGAGAAGTTCGAGGTATCTCTGACGTGCCTTGTTGGCGTTGTCGAGGCGGATTGTCAAATTGTTGTATTCCATAGTCACATCGTCGCCACTGATGTTTTTGTATTTTAGTTTACCCAATAATTCAATTTCTTTTATCGCTTCATTCAAATGCTGCGATTTCACACGGACTGAAACGCTGTTCTGGCTGGTTGAAACCACGTATCCTTCGT
>Ga0116152_10001575_pt1 | contig 18725 bp, 14 predicted proteins | sample AD_UKC119_MetaG_FD_89894 | JGI IMG/M metagenome (GOLD analysis project Ga0116152, IMG submission 89894) | Active sludge microbial communities of municipal wastewater-treating anaerobic digesters from Hong Kong - AD_UKC119_MetaG | ecosystem: Engineered > Bioreactor > Anaerobic > Digestate... | reverse complement strand
CGGCGCGCCGAGCCATGCGGTCGTCGCATGGCAACTGCTGCACGTGGTGGCAAATGCCGCGGCCGCATGCGGCGGCGCCGTCGTGCGGTCATAGTCCCCGCGGTGACACGCCTCGCAGGTCGATGGCGTCCCGGCGTACGAGCCGTCCGCATGGCAGGATGCGCAAGTCGCGGCCTGGTGCGCGCCGGTGAGCGGAAAGTTGGTGGCGGCGTGGTCGAATGGGGCGCCTCGCCAGGTGGTCTCCGTGTGGCAGCTGGCGCAATCGGTCGGGAAGCCCGCGCTCGCGTGCGGCGGCTCGAGCGCGGCCTGGTAGTCCGGCTGGTGGCAGCCGACGCACCCCGTCGGCTGGCTGGTGAACTGCGGTTGGCCGGCCGTGGTCCGCGCGTGGCACGATTCGCAGCGGGTCGTGACGTGCGCCCCGCGCAGCGGGAACCGGGTCTCCTCATGGAGTCGTGCGAGCCGGGTCTGATCGGTGAAGTCGCGGCTGGTGTGGCAGCGACTGCAGGTCTGCCCGAGCTCCCCGCGGTGGACGTCCTCGTGACAGCTCGCGCAGGAGGTGGCGGCCTCGCTGAAGACCAGCGACGCGTGGCATGACACGCAGGTCGCCGTGGCGTGGGCACCCTCCAGCGGGAAGGTCCGCTCCGCGTGCCGGAAGCTCGGCGCGATGCGCACCGGCGTCCAGCCGGTCGGCAGGTGACATGTTGCGCAGGCGGCCACGCCGTCGCCGTGGGGATTCGCCGTCCCCTGGGCGTCGAGCCGTCCGGCCAGCAGGCTGGCGGCGGCGAGGATCCCGATGGACAGTCGCATCATCGCGTCCCCCCCGAGGATGTGGCGTGACAGTCTTCGCACCGGTGCGGCACCGGGCGATACACCGTTCGCGGCCCGTCCGGCGTCGACTCGGTCCGGTGGCAGCGGTCACAAGCGACGCTGGCGTGGGCCCCTGCGAGAGGGAAGGCGGAGCCGCGATCATGATCGAACCGCAACGTCCCGGCGAAGGTCGCGCTCACGTGGCACGCGTCACAGGCGCCACCGTCCGGTCGCGCCGCGAACTGGCCTCCGTGCGGACTGTCGTGGCAGGCCGCACAGGTGGTGCCCCGCACCGCGTGCAGGTCGATCCGGGGTCGCGACGTCGCGCCGACGAGGCTCCACCCCGCACCGGTCGCCGTGGCTGGCGCCGCCAGACCGGTGTGGCACTCCACGCACGGCACGGCGCGGTGTCCGCCGTCGAGGGCGAATCCGTACGTCGCGTGCTCGGCGACGCCGAGCTGCGCCGGACGGAACGAGGCGCTCCCGTGGCAGGCGGCACAGTCCGCGGCGGTAGTGGTCGCCGGATGCGGGTCCCCATGGCAGGCGGCACACCGCACCTCGGGAATCCGGAACACCACGCCACCGGTGCCAGCCACTGACGCACCGGACGGGAGGGCGGGCAGGCCAGGCCGTTCGGGCCCGTGGCAGCGTGCGCAGCTGATCGTGGCGTGGGCCCCCTCGAGCGGAAGCGCCGTCGCGGCGTGGGCCGCGCTGTCAGGCCGGATCGCCGACCACCCCGCATCGGCGTGGCAGACATCGCACCGGCGATCGGCCACTTGACCCGCGTGGGGGTCGGCATGACAGGTCACGCACCCCGCCACGGCCAGCCGCAGCGGGACGATCGTGTCGCCGGTCGTCGGGGACGCGCCGGCGACATGACACGCCGCGCAGCGAACCGTCTCGTGCTTGCCCCCCAGCGGAAAGCCGGTGTTCGCATGCTGGGCCACGGTGTAGGTCGCGGGGCGGAACCCCTGCTCCCGGTGGCAGGCGGCACAATCGGATGTCGAGTCGCCTCGCGCCGTGGTCTCGCCGTGCACATCCGCATGGCACGTCGCACAGCGACCGAACGCCGGTCGCGGGGTCGCCATCGCCCGGCCGTGGCAGGCCTCGCACCCGGTCGAGCGGTGCTTCCCGAGCAGCGGGAACCGGGTCGAGGCGTGGTTGAAGCCGCGGGTGTCAAGCACGTCGAACCCCCGCGTCACGTGACACGAGCTGCACTCGCCCTGCAGGCGCCCGCGGTGCGGATCCGCGTGGCAGTCGGCACAATCCGCGAACCGCAGCGGCCGATACCTCGCCGCCCGCGTGCCGTCGGGACCAGGCGCGATGCCGAGGGATGACGCGCGATGGCACTGGTCGCAGTCCACCTCCCGGTGCGCCCCGGTGAGCGGGTAGCGACTGTCGCCGTGATCGAAGCCCGGGGCCGGCGACCAGTCGCCGACCTCGTGGCACCGGGCGCAATCGGTCCCCAGCGCGTTCGCGTGCGGATCGTCCTGGCGGTGGCAGGAGACGCACGTGGTCTCCAGCCCCGTCCACCCCGCCCCGCCGGTCTTCCGGGGCGAGAGCACCGCCGCCGGGCCGGTCCGGAAGGCCGCGGTGTGACAATCGGCGCACGCCGCCTCGCGATGTCCCCCCTCCAGTGGCCACCCCGCCTCGCGGTGATCGAGGCGCTCGGGCGAACCCGAGGGCCAGGCGATGAGGTCGAACTCCCGGCCGGCATGGTCGGGATGGCACGAACCGCAGGTGCGACCCGCCATCGCGCGGGGATTCGCGTGCAACCCGCGCCGCGCCGACACCAGCCAGCCCACCTCGCGATGGCAGTTCTGGCAGAGTCTCGGCATCGCCTCGGCGGAAGGGCCGTGGCAGCTGCCGCACTTCGTCGGTCCCTCGAGGGACTGGTGCGCCCGCGCCAGCGGGCCCGGGGAGATCTGCGCGCCGAGCGGGGCGGCCGCCAGGGCGAGCAGCGCGAGCAGCCACGCGGCGCGGGGCAATCAACTCACCTTCCGATCGGCCGCAGGCATCGGGATGTCCTTCTGCACGATCCGCACGCCGATCCGCTCGAGGAACGGATACGGCGCCTCGCCGCCGATCCGGATCACGACCTCGTCGTTCGGCAGCAACTGGCTGCCGTCGGCCCCCTCGAGAACCACGACGTCCTCGCGGATCTCGCGCACGACCGATTCCAGCAGCAGGGTGATCCGCCCGCGGGCAACCGCCGCCTCGAGCTTCTCGATGTTGCGCGGCTTCACCCGGGCGAAGGCGGCGTTGCGGTAGGAGAGGTGGACGGTCGTGCCGCGCTGGTTGGCGAGGCCGACGGCTGACTCGATCGCGCTGTCGCCGCCACCGACGACCAGCATCCGCCGGCCGGCGAACTGCTCCATCTCGATCACGTCGTAGTACACCTTCGCCAGGTCCTCTCCCGGGACGCCGAGCTTCCGCGGCGACCCCCGACGTCCCATCGCGAGCACCACCCGGCGGGCATGCAGCACCTCGCGCCCCGTCCGCAGCCGGAACAGCCCGCCCACCGGCTGGATTTCCTCGACCCGTTCGCCCGTCCGCACCTCGAGGCCGGAACTGTCGACGATGGTCTCCCAGATCCGCAGCAGGTTCTCCTTCGAGGTGTCGGCCACCCACAGGTCACCGTACAGGGGCATCGTGACCGGCTCGGCGAGCAGCAGCTTGTGGCGCGGGTACTTGCGCACGCTGTCGGACAGTGACCCCTGCTCCAGGACCGCATAGCGCAACCCCGCACGGTGGGCCACGATCCCGGCGCTCAGCCCGGCTGGCCCCGACCCGACGATCGCCACGTCGAGCGTCGCCGCATCGCCATCGGTCCGCGGGGCGCCGGGCGGGAGGGCGGCGACGACATGCTCCATCGCCATCCGCCCCTCGTTGATCGCATTCTTGATGAGGCCCCGACCGCCGAGTTCCCCGACGATGTGCAGCCCGGGCACGTTGCTCTCGAAGTTGGCATCGACCAGCGGCACCGCCACGCGGTTGACCGCCTCGCCCGTGGTCACGGCAATGGCGCCGAGCGGACAGGCCGCGACACACGCGCCGTGCCCCTGGCACCGCTCCTTGTCGACCACCGCCAGCTTGCCGCGCATCGTGAGCGCCCCGGGCTCCGGGCAGGCGGCGACACAGGTCCCGCATCCCACGCACATGTCGGAGCGGACCATCGCGCGCGGTTCCCCGGCGGTGGCACTGGCCCCGGCGTCCGCCGCCGCCTCGGGCGCGGCCACCAGCTCGTACAGCTGCGAGGGCGCCTGGCAGTCGGGGCAGGCCATCGCCCCCTGCGGCACGGCCGCATTGCAGCGCGGGCAGGGTCGCGTGTCGCACGCCGATGCGGCCGCCGGCCTCGTGCGCAGCTGGGCCCAGACCGCCACGGCCGAGACCAGCGTGAAGCCGAGGATGCTGAGGAGGGTGCCCATCGCTAGATCCGCACCACGCCGACGGCGAGGACGACCACGATGTGGATCACGACCGCCACCAGGGCGGTGATCGCGAACGGGCGGTGGGCGATGTGCCAGAAGCGGAACACGCGATGGGTGGCGGTGAGCATCCGGGCCTGCTGACGCAGCGAGAGCTCCTGGCTGGCGAGCCGCACGGCATCCCGCAGCGCCTCGCGGGAGAGCGGCTCGCCGGCCGGTGCAACAGCCGCCCAGCGTCGCCGCACCTCGGCGATCCGTCGGCGGCGGAGCAGGTCGTCGGTCAGCATTCGGCCTAGTGCGCGGAGGATGCCCTCCGAGGCAGCGGGTGGCGGCGCCACCTCGAGGGTCCGTTCGATCACATCGGGGCTGAGGCCCGTCGTCAGGGAGAGCGAGCCGAGGAGATCGCGCCGCTGCGCGGCGACCTCCTCGCGGGTCAGCTCCACCCCGTTGCGGGCCCGGGGGATGCGGACGTACAGGTAGCGACCCACGACCCCGGAGAGGATCACGATCATCATCGCCAGCAGCCCGAGCCCGATCAGGCCGTCGGCCCGCCACGCGGAGTGAATTGCCAGCAGGAGGGGCAGCGCGAGGGCCGACGCCACGTGGACGTCCATCCACCTGCCGAGGGACCCGAGGAACGCCAGCCGGCGATACTTCTTCCGCAGCGGATACAGCCAGAGGAAGACGAAGATGAGCACCGCGACGATGCCGGCCGCGAGCCCGACCGTACCGGAAGGGCGGAACAGGTGGTGGAGCGGGTGGCGCACCCGGGTCGCCATCGATCCGAGGTAGTACGGAGCCGCAATGACGTTGACCACCGCCAGTGGCAGTCCGATCCCGAGCAGCCAGCCCCAGAAACGCCAGCGGTCTCCCCGGGATGGGCGGACGGCCGTCGCGGCGGATGGGGGCGAGCCCGCACCCGCGGACTCCCCGGATGGCCCCGGGGTCGCCGATACTTCGGCGAGCCCCGGAAGGGGCGCACTGGTCACTGCTGCCTCGATTGTGGGGGACACGGGCCGAATCAGGAGCCTGGGACGCTCCGCACTCCTGATCCCGACAGGGTCTTGATCAGGCAGTATCGGCGGGGACTTCCGTAGAATTACGGACGGCGAGCCGACCGTAGCGAGCACAGTAGGGGATCCCCCGTCGCAGCGCAACTTCAACCGAGGACCCGGCATGACGACCCACCCCGACCCGCGCTGCCCCGACTGCGGCACTCCCGCCTCCGGCCGGTACTGCTCTGGTTGCGGCCGGCCGTTGGCCGCCGCCCCCTGCGCCGATTGTGGAGCGACCCTGGCTCCCAACGCCCGCTTCTGTGCCGCCTGTGGCCGACCGGCCGCCACGGGGGTGGCGAACCCGGGACGCCCGGCACCCGCCCGCCTCGGCCGCCCGGTGGTTCTCGGCGCCCTCCTCTTGGTCGTGGCCGCGGCCGTGACCATCGTCGTCGCCCGGTCGGCCGGGACCGACTCGTCCCCGCCGGTGCCCGTGGCGCCGGACCTCTCGAGCATGACGCCGCGGGAGCAGTTCGCCCGACTCGCCGATCGGATCGAGCGGGCCATGGCGGCCGGCGACACGGCAACCGTCGTGCAATTCTTCCCGATGGCCGAGGCGGCGTTCGGCAACCTGCTCCCCGGGGATCGGGACGCCGATGCCCGTTTCCACGTGGCCCTCCTGCGCGCGCGCATCGGGCACGCGCCCGCGGCCCTCGCGCAGGCCGACAGCATCGCGGCGTCCGACTCGACCCACCTCTTCGTCGACTACCTGCGGGCAATCGTGCACGACTTCGATGGGGACACCGTGGCGGCCGCGGCCGCGCGGCAGGACTTCCGCGCGCACTATGCGACCGAGATCGCCACCGCCCGCCCCGAGTACACCGCGCACCAGCAGATGCTCGAACAGTTCCTCGCCACCGTTCCCGTGACGCGCTGAGCGGCGCGACCCCGCGCGACGCACGGGGCGTGGCGTGCCTCGATCGCCGGGCCAGCCGTCGTCGCGGTCCAGCTGAAACCCTTGTTCCACAAGGGTTTGCGAGTGATTGTGTCGGCTTTCGTCCCCCTTGCGCGAAGCGTTCCCACGCCACAACGTAGAGGCACGACTCCGGATCGACCGCGCGAGCGACGCGCGTCCGACGCTGTGGGCACGCGGCGCATCCCCGATCGGATCCCGAGCGCGACGTCACCCGTTGCCTGCACCCGGGACGCGCCCCATGTCGATGCCGACACCAGCCACCCGCACGCCTCCCCGTCACGGGGCGGCGTGCGGGTGTTGCGCGTCCCCTCCACGGTCGGCGGGCCCGGCAGGCCCGCAGGAGGGTTGATTCCGTGTTCTCCTCCCTTGCGCATCCCTGGACCGCCGGCGAGAGCCTCGGCGAGCACCTGGAGCGACGCGGCGTGTCGCGTCGCGACTTCCTCGAGTTCTGCGGCGGGCTCTGTGCCGTCCTCGGCCTCGGCAAGGCCGCCGGCGTGCGGATGGCGGAGGCGCTGCAGGCGGTCAAGCGCCCGAGCGTGGTGTGGATCCAGCTCCAGGAGTGCACCGGCTGCGTCGAGAGCGTGATCCGCACCGCCGAACCGACGATCGGCAACCTGGTGCTCGACACGATCTCGCTCGACTTCTCACACACCCTGATGGCCGCCGCGGGCCACCAGGCCGAGGAGGCGCTGCAGACCGCGATGGCGGAGAACATGGGTCAGTACCTGCTGATCGTGACCGGCTCGGTGCCCCTCAACGATGGCGGCGTCTACCTCACGATCGCCGGCCGGACCGCCCGCACGATCCTGGAGGAGGCGGCGGCGGGAGCCGCGGCGGTGATCGCCGTCGGTGCCTGCGCCCACTGGGGAAGCGTGCAGGCCGCGCGCCCGAACCCGACCGGCGCGGTCGGCGTGTCGGACATCATCAAGGACAAGCCGGTGCTGAACATCGCGGGCTGCCCGCCGATCGGCGACGTCGTGACCGCGACGGTGGCGCACTACCTGATGTTCGGGCGGCTGCCGGCCACCGACGGAGACGGGCGCCCGCTCTTCGCGTACGGGGCGCGCATCCACGACCAGTGCCCCCGCCGCGCCAACTTCGATGCGGGCCAGTTCGTGGAACAGTTCGACGACGACAACGCCCGCAAGGCGTGGTGCCTCTATCACGTCGGCTGCAAGGGTCCGGCAACCTTCTCGCCGTGCCCGATCTTCCAGTGGAACGGCGGCACCGACTGGCCGATCGGCGCGGGGCATCCGTGCATCGGCTGCACGGAACGGAACTTCTGGGACACGATGTCCCCGTTCTACGATCGGCTCCCCGACGTCGGCGGCTTCGGCATCGAGCAGAACGTCGACCTGATCGGCGCGGCGCTGGCCGCCGGCGCCACCGCGGGGGTCGCGACCCACGCGGTGATGACGGCGATGCACCAGCGCAAGCTCCGGCGCGAGCTGCCGGTGATGGACGCCCCGGGGGCCGGCAACGTCCCGCCCTCCACCACGCCCAGCGGGAAGGAGTGAGGTCATGGCCGCCACGAAGATCGTCGTCGACCCGATCACGCGGATCGAGGGCCACCTCCGGATCGAGGCCCAGGCCGAGGCGGGCCGGATCAGCAACGCGTGGGCGTCCTCGACCCAGTTCCGCGGGATCGAGATCATCATGCAGGGCCGCGACCCCCGCGACGCCTGGGCGTTCACCCAGCGCATCTGCGGGGTCTGCACCGTCGTCCACGCCGTCGCGTCCTGTCGCGCGGTGGAGGATGCCCTGGGGATCGTCATCCCCCCCAACGCGAACTTGATCCGCAACCTGGTCCACGGCATGCAGTTCATCCAGGACCACGTGATCCACTTCTACCACCTCCACGCGCTCGACTGGGTGGACGTGGTCAGCGCCCTCGACGCCGACCCCGCCGAGACCGCGCGGATCGCCCGCAGCATCTCGCCCTGGCCCAACAACTCGGCCAGCTACTTCGCGGACGTGAAGGAGCGGATCCGCACGTTCGTGGCCAGCGGGCAGCTCGGCATCTTCGCCAACGGCTACTGGGGGCATCCGGCCTACAAGCTCCCCCCGGCCGTCAACCTGCTCGCGGTGGCCCACTACCTCGAGGCGCTCGACTGGCAGCGCGACGTCATCCGGCTGCACACCATCTTCGGCGGCAAGAACCCGCACCCGAACTTCCTGGTCGGCGGCATGGCCTGCGCGATCAACCTCGAGGACACCGGGACCATCAATGCCGAGTCGCTGGTCGACATCCAGGGGATGATCCGCCGGGCCCGCGCGTTCGTGGAGCAGGTGTACTGGCCCGACCTCGTGGCGATCGCCGGCTACTACAAGGAGTGGGCCGCGATCGGTGGGGGCGTGCGGCACTTCCTCTCGGTGGGGGAGTTTCCCGAGGGCGATCTTGCCGACCTCGACAAGCTCTACTTCCCGCGCGGGATCATCCTCGACGGCGATCTCTCGACCGTCCACCCGTACGACCAGCAGCAGGTGAAGGAGTACATCACCAGTTCGTGGTACGAGTACGAGGCCGGGGACGCGGCGGGCCTGCACCCGTGGGAGGGCGAGACCAAGGCGAAGTACACCGGGCCGCCGCCGCCGTTCGACTACCTGCAGGGCCTCGACAAGTACACCTGGATGAAGGCCCCGCGCTACGAGGGCCGGCCGATGCAGGTCGGGCCGCTCGCACGCATGCTGGTCTCGTTCGCGAGCGGTCACGCCGAGGTGACCGAGATCGTCCGCGCCACGCTCGGCGCGCTCGATGTCGGGCCGGCGGCGCTCTTCTCGACGCTCGGGCGGACCGCCGCCCGCGGCATGGAGACGGTCCTCCTCGCGCGCCGGATGGAGGCCTGGTTCGACCAGCTCATCGCGCGCATCAAGGGCGGCGACACCGCGACCTTCACCGGCGACCACTGGGATCCCTCGACCTGGCCGAGCACCGCGCAGGGCTACGGCTTCCTCGACGCCCCGCGCGGTGCGCTCGGGCACTGGGTGCAGATCCGCGACGGCAAGGTGTCGCGCTACCAGTGCGTGGTGCCGAGCACCTGGAACTGCTCCCCGCGCGACGGCGACGGCCAGATGGGACCCTACGAGGCCTCGCTCGTCGACAACCATCCGCTGGTCCGCCCCGACCAGCCGCTGGAGATCCTCCGCACGATCCACTCCTTCGACCCGTGCATGGCCTGCGGCGTCCACGTCCTCGACGCCACGGGCCAGCCGATCGTGGAGGTCAAGGTCCAATGACCACCGCCACCGCCCGCCCCCGATCGCGGCGCGCCCTGCCGCGCGAGGGGGACTTCCGCTGGGTGCTGCTCTGGGGCGTTCCGCTCCGCGTCATGCACTGGCTCGCCGCCGCGAGCATCGTCGTGCTCGCCGTGACCGGGCTGTACATCGGCAAGCCGTACTTCATCGCCGGCGGCGACACGGCGGACCACTTCCTGATGGGCCGGGTGCGCTTCGTCCACTTCGTGGCCGGCGCGGTCCTGGTGATGACCGGCATCGTCCGGATCTACTGGCTCTTCGCGGGCAACCGGTTCGAGCGGTGGCACGCGCTCTTCCCGGTCAGCGCCAAGGCGATCCGCCACATGGCCACCCAGGCGTGGACCTACCTGACGGTCACCCCGGAGAAGGCGCCGCGCTACCTCGGCCACAACCCGCTCCAGCAGATGAGCTACACGTCGCTCTACCTCGTGGCGATCGTCGAGGTGGTCACCGGGTTCGCGCTCTACGGCCAGTCGAACCCGAGCGGGATCTTCTACGAGACCTTCAACTGGATCGGCCCGCTGCTCGGCGGGATGCCGAACGTCCGCTTCGTGCACCACACGCTCACGTGGGTGTTCGCGATCTACGTGCCGATCCACATCTACCTGGCGATGCGCGCCGACGTGCTCGAGCACGACAGCACGATCTCCTCGATCATCAGTGGCGGGCGGATGGTGCCGCCCGAGGAGCGGTTCGAGGATGACTGAGCCCGGCCGCCGCATCCTCGTCATCGGTCTCGGCAACCCGCTGATGGCCGATGACGGGGCGGGCCTGGCCGCCCTCGACCTCCTCGCGCGCACGTGGCAGTTGCCCGACAGCGTCGAACTGCTCGATGGCGGCACCTGGGGCATGAACCTCCTGCCGACGATCGAGGCCGCCGACACGGTGCTCCTCCTCGATGCGATCCACACCGGCGGCCCACCCGGCGCCCCCGTCGAACTGGAGGGTCCCGAGATCCCGGCGATCCTGCGCCACAAGCTCTCGCCCCACCAGATCGACCTCGGCGAGGTGCTCGCCCTCGCCGCCCTGCGCGGCACCCTGCCCGAGCGGTTGGTGGCGATCGGCGTCGAGCCCGCGGAGCTGACGATGCGCACCGCGCTCAGCGCGCCGGTCGCCGCGGCCCTGCCGGGGATGGTCGCCCGCGCGATCGCGCGCCTGCAGGGCTACGGGGTCCATGCGGTCCCGGCGGAGCCGGCGGCATGCACGAGCTGAGCCTCGCCCTCGAGGTCTGCCGCCTGGCGGAGGTGCACCTCGCCGAGGCCCCGGCCACCTCGCTGCGGAACGTCGCCGTCGAGGTCGGCGACGATGCCAATGTCGAGGTCGAGAACTTCAGGTTCTGTCTCGAGGCCCTCCTGTCGGCCCCGCCGTTCGGGGCGGCCCGACCGACCATCCTGCGCTGCGCCGGCCCCACCCTGCGCATCGCCTACCTGGAGGTGGACGATGGCCGTCCGGATCATTGAGGTCCGCGAGCGGGTGATGGCGCGCAACGACGAGCTGGCGGCGGGCGTGCGCGAGCGGCTGCACGGCGCCGGCATCCCCGCGTTCAACCTCGTCTCCTCGCCCGGCGCCGGGAAGACCGCCCTGCTCGAGCGCACCCTCGATGCGCTCGGCGACGAGCTCGGCATCAGCATCGTGACGGGCGACGTCCAGACCCAGAACGATGCCGACCGCCTGGCCCGGCGCACCGAGCGGCTCGTCCAGGCCGTGGTCACGGGAGGGGCATGCCACCTCGATGCGCGGCAGGTCGACACCGCACTCGATGCGCTCGACCTCGCCGCGACCGGCCTCCTCTTCATCGAGAACGTCGGCAACCTGGTCTGCCCCGCGAGCTGGGACCTCGGCGAGGAGGCGAAGATCGTCCTCTTCTCGGTCACGGAGGGCGAGGACAAGCCGCTCAAGTACCCGAAGATGTTCCGCGAGGCACGCTATGCCGTCTTCACCAAGATCGACCTCCTGCCCCACGTGCCGTTCGACCTCGAGCGCGGGCGGCGCTGTGCCCTGGAGGTCAACCCCACCCTCCAGCTGTTCGAGACGTCCGCGCTCACCGGCGAGGGACTCGAGGAGTGGTTCGCCTTCCTGCGCCGCGCGGTGCATCCCGCGCCGGTGCCCGGATGAGCACCCCCACACGGCAGGTCGTGGCCCAACGGCTCACGGTGACCGGGGTCGTGCAGGGCGTCGGGTTCCGACCGTTCGTCCACCGCTTGGCGGTGCGCCTCGGCCTGGCCGGTTCGGTGGCCAACGTGGGTGGTGAAGTCGAGATCATGCTCGAGGGGGAGCCGGAGCGTCTCGCCGCCTTCGTCACCGCCCTGCGCGCCGAGGCACCCGCACTGGCGGTGATCGAGACGGTCTCGGCGACGACCGTGCCCGCCACCGGCCGTGATCGGTTTCGCGTCGCGGCGAGTCGCGACCCGGTCGGCCGCCGACAGCCGGTCCCGGCCGACGCGGCGATGTGCTCCCGGTGTGAGGCCGAGCTCCTTGACCCGGCCAACCGCCGCGCCGGGTACCCGTTCGTGACCTGCACGGACTGCGGCCCGCGCCACACCGTCATCGAGGCGATGCCGTACGACCGCGAGCGGACCAGCATGCGACACTTCCGCATGTGCGCGCGCTGCCAGGCGGAGTACGACACGCCGGGGGATCGACGCTACCACTCCGAGACCAACAGCTGCCCGGCCTGCGGCCCGACGCTCTGGCTTGAGGGACCCGGCGGCACGGAGCACCGCGGCCCGGCCGCCGACATCATCTCGGCGGCCGCGCGCCTCCTCGCCGGCGGTGCGATCGTTGCCGTGCGCGGCTTCGGCGGATTCCACCTGGCGGTGGATGCGACCTCGCCGGCGGCGGTCGAACGGCTGCGCGCCCGGAAGCGGCGCGACGCCAAGCCGCTGGCGGTGATGGTGCGCACGCTGGAGGAGGCGGGCACCCTCGCCCGGATCGGCGCGGTCGAGGCGGCGATGCTGCGCTCGAGCGCCCGACCGATCGTGCTGCTGCCCGCCCGCGCGGACGGCCCCCTGGCCCCCGGCGTCGCCCCGGGGCTGGACACGATCGGGGTGATGCTCCCGTCCACCCCGCTCCACCACCTGCTGCTGGCCGCGCTCGACGGGCCGCTCGTGATGACGAGCGGCAACCACAGCGAGGAGCCGATCGCGATCGGCAATGCGGAGGCCCGGACCCGGCTGCGGGAGATCGCGGACGCGTTCCTGCTCCACGACCGCGAGATCATCACGCGCTACGACGACTCGGTGCTGCGGGTGGTGTCGGGCACGCCGCGGTTCCTGCGCCGGGCTCGCGGCGTCGCGCCACTCCCGCTCGCGGTGCCGGTCCCGTCGCCGATGCCGGTGCTGGCCGTCGGGGGCGACCTCAAGAACACCTTCACGCTGCTCGACGGCGCCCGCGCCTACGTCTCGCAGCACCTCGGCGACCTCGCCGACTACGACACGCTGCTGCACTTCGACGAGACCCTCGCGCGCTACCGCGACCTGTTCGGGGTGACCCCCGCCGCGGTGGTGCGCGACCTCCACCCGGGATACCACTCCAGCCGGATCGCGGAGTTGCACGAGTCGCTCCCCTGCCTCGCGGTGCAACACCATCACGCGCATGTCGCCGCGGTGCTCGCGGAGCACGGGCACACCGGACCCGCCATCGGCATCGCATTCGATGGCACCGGCTGGGGCGACGACGGGACGGTGTGGGGCGCGGAGATCCTCCTCGCGGACCTGACCGGCTACCGACGCCTGGCGCACCTGCGCGAGGCGGCCCTGCCCGGCGGCGACCTCGCCGCCCGGACGCCGTGGCGCGCCGCCCTCGGCTACCTCGCCCTCGACCCGTCGCTCGCCCCGTCGTTCCGGCTCGCGTTCACGGCGGTCGCTCCCGCCGTGCGGGAGGTGGCCGAGCAGCAGGCGCGCCGCGGGATCAACGCGCCGCGTGCCTCATCGATGGGACGCCTGTTCGACGCCGCGGCGGCGGTCCTCGGCCGACCCGGCGAGATCGCCTTCGAGGGCCAGGCCGCCATGGAGCTCGAGGCGCTCGCGGGCGACCGTCCCGGCAGGGCCCGACCCTTCCCGGTCCACCCCGACGGCCTCGGCGGCTGGCTCCTGGATCCGCTCCCCCTCCTCGCGGTGCTCGGGAACGAGCGCCAGCGCGGGGTGGAGATCGCCGATCTGGCGGCCGACTTCCACGACAGCATCGTGCGCGCCACGGCGGAACTGATCGAGGCCGCCTGCGACGAGACCGGGATCCGGGTGGTCGCCCTCGGTGGCGGCGTGTTCCAGAACGCCCGCCTGCTCGCCCACCTCCAGGCGGCGCTGGTCGAGGCCGGCTGCACGGTACTCGTCCCGCGGCGACTCCCGCCGAACGACGGGGCGATCAGCTACGGGCAGGCCGCCATCGCGGCGGCCCGGCTGGCGGCGGATCACCACCCCACGGCAGGAGGAGCGTGATGTGCCTCGGCATCCCCGGCCGCATCATCGCGGCGCACGATGATCAGGGCCTCCCGATGGGCACCGTCGATTTCGGCGGCGTGCGGCGCGACGTCTGCCTCGCCTACGTCGCCGGCGAGGTGTCGGTCGGCGACTACGTGATCGTCCACGTCGGCTTCGCGATCTCGCGCGTCGACGAGGCCGAGGCACGACGCACCTTCGAGGCGCTGCGGGAGATGAGCCAGCTCGATGAGCTGGAGTGGATGCGCGCCACCGCGGATGCCGCCCTCGACACGCTCGGGGAGGACCCGACGTGAAGTACCTCGACGAGTACCGCGATGGCCCCATCGGCCGGGCACTCGCCGCACGGATCCATCGGGCCGCCACCCGCCGCTGGACCCTCATGGAAGTCTGCGGCGGGCAGACGCACACGATCGTGCGGCAGGGCATCGACGCGCTCCTGGACGGGGCGGTCGAGATGATCCACGGACCCGGCTGCCCCGTGTGTGTCACCCCCCTCGAGCAGATCGACAAGGCGCTCGCCCTCGCCGCGCGGCCGGAAGTGATCTTCACCTCCTTCGGCGACATGCTCCGCGTGCCCGGCAGCGACTGCGACCTCCTCGCCGTCCGCGCGCGCGGCGGCAACGTGCGGATCGTCTACTCCCCGCTCGACGCCCTCGAGCTCGCGCGCCGGCACCCCGATCGCGAGGTCGTCTTCTTCGCCGTCGGCTTCGAGACCACCGCACCGGCGAATGCGATGGCCGTCTGGCGCGCGCGCGAACTCGGGATCCCGAACTTCAGCATCCTCGTCTCGCACGTCACCGTGCCACCGGCGATGCGCGCCATCCTCGCCGACCCGGCCAACCGCGTCCAGGGCTTCCTCGCCGCCGGCCACGTCTGCGCCGTGATGGGATGGACCGAATACGAGCCGATCGCGGCGGCGCACCGGGTGCCGATCGTCGTCACCGGCTTCGAGCCGCTCGACATCCTCGAGGGAATCGCGATGGCCGTCGAACAGCTCGAATCGGGACGGCACGAGGTCGAGAACCAGTACGTCCGCTCGGTCACCCGCGAGGGCACCGTCCCGGCGCGGACGCTGGTGGAGCAGGTGTTCGAGCTCGCCGATCGGCGGTGGCGTGGCATCGGGACGATCCCGATGAGCGGCCTGACCCTGCGCCCCGCCTTCGCCGACTACGACGCCGAGCGGCGCTTCGACCTCGGCACCATCCGGGTCAGCGAGCCGGCCGAGTGCCGGGCGGGGGAGGTGCTCACCGGCCAGCTCAAGCCGCGCGACTGCCCCGCGTTTGGTCGGGCCTGCACCCCCGAGCACCCGCTCGGCGCCCCGATGGTCTCCTCGGAGGGGGCCTGTGCGGCGTACTTCAACTACGGTCGGTACCGGGCGGCCGAGCCGGCGGAGGCGGGATGACCGACGCGAACGGACTGGCCAGCGGGCTGGCCTGCGCCATCCCCCACGCCCCGCACGACAGGGTCCAGCTCGGTCATGGCTCGGGCGGGAAGTTGAGTGCGGCCCTCGTGCGCGATCACTTCCTCCCGCACTTCGCGAACCCGATCCTCGACCGCCTCGGCGACGGCGCGACCCTCGCCCTCGGGACCGGCGACATCGCCCTGTCGACCGACACCTTCGTCGTGCACCCGCTCGAGTTTCCCGGCGGCAACATCGGATCCCTCGCCGTGCATGGCACCGTCAACGACGTCGCGATGGCGGGCGCCACCCCGCTCCACCTGACCGCCGGATTCGTCCTCGAGGAAGGCCTTCCCTTCGCCCTCCTCGACCGGGTCGTCGCCGCGATGGGTGCCGCCGCGCGCGCGGCCGGCGTGACCCTCGTGGCCGGCGACACCAAGGTCGTCGAGCGCGGGAAGGCCGACGGACTGTTCATCAACACGACCGGGATCGGCATCCTCCACCCCGGCTTCCGCCCCGCACCGGACCGCGCGCGCGAGGGCGACGTCGTGCTGGTCAGCGGCCCCATTGCCCGCCACGGCATGGCGATCATGGCGGTGCGGGAGGGCCTCGCCTTCGAGGCGGACATCACCTCGGATTCGGCGGCACTGCCCCCGCTGGTGGCGCGCCTCCGCGAGCAGGTCGGCCCGGAGGTCCATGTCCTTCGCGACCCGACCAGGGGTGGCGTCGCGAGTGCGCTCAACGAGATCGCGGCCGCCTCGGCCGTCGGGATCGAGCTCGCCGAGGATGCGATCCCGATCCCGGGCGCCGTGGCGGCGGCGTGCGAGATGCTCGGCCTCGACCCGCTCTACGTCGCCAACGAGGGCACCCTGCTGGCCATCGTGCCCGCGTCCCGCGCGGACGACGCCCTCGCCGCCCTGCGCCGGGAACCGATCGGTCGGGACGCCGCGGCGATCGGCCGCGTGGTGCGCGATCATCCCGGCATGGTGCTGATGCGCACGCGACTCGGGGGGCGGCGGGTGGTGGACCTGCTGCCGGGAGACCAGCTGCCGCGCATCTGCTGAGCGCGGCGGCAGGCCACCTCAGCGTCGGGTCGCCTCGAGTCGGTCGGCGATCTGGCGGGTGAACGGGTGGTCGGCACCGACCGCCGACTCCGCGATGCGCAGCGCCTCCACCAGCAGCGGCCGGGCCCGCGCCGTGTCGCCCGCGCGCAGGAGCGACTTGGCGTGCTCGTGGAGCGCGCGCGCCAGATAGGGGTTGTCGGCCTCGAGGGTCTCGCGCGCGATCGACACGGCCCGACGATGCAGCGAGTCGGCCTCGGCGAATCGCCCCCGTGCGGCGATCAGCTCGGCGAGGTCGGATGTCGTGTATGCCACGTCCGGATGGCGCTCACCCTTCACGGCACTGTAGGCGAGGATCGCCCGCCGCAACTCGCGTTCGGCCGACACCGAATCGCCCTGCGCCAGTTCCAGCCGGCCCAGCTCCTCCAGCGCCCCGGCCGCCTCGATGGAGTTCGTGCCGTACCGCCGCTCCGCGATGCCCAGCGCTTCGGCGATCACCGCCTCCGCCTCGTCGAGCCGACCCTCGAGGACGAGGGATTGGCCAAGACTGGTGAGGATGGTCTCCTCGCCCTCGCGGTCCGCCTCGGGCAGCGTGCGATAGATCGCGACGGCCTCGCGGAGCAGCCTCGTCGCGGCGGAGTCCTCGCTCCGTGTGGTCCGCAGCGCGGCGAGGGTGGACAGGGCGACCGCCTCGGCGCGCGAGTCGGGCGCCACCTCGTGGAAGACCGCGCGGGCCTCCTCGAGCAACGGCGCCGCCTCATCGAAGCGGCCGGCCTCCTTCAGCGTGACGCCGAGATTGTGCAGGGCGGTGGCCTCCTGCTCCGACCCCGGCACCGCGGCATGGAGGATCGCCAGCGACTCGCGGTGGGCCGCTTCCGCCTCGTCATACCGGCCGCGCTCCCACAGGACGTTGCCCAACGCATCGAGCGCATCGGTGTAGCCGACCTCTCCCGGGACCCAGCCACGCGCCTCGAACCCCACCCGGTGCTGTGCCACCGCCTCGCGCAGCAACGCCTCCGCGCGCTCGAGATCGCCGACCCCGCGGAAGGCGTTCCCCATCACCAGCAACAGCCCCGCCTTGGTCTCGGGGGCCACCTCGAGTGAGTCGATCCGCGCGGCACCGCGCTCGAAGAGATCGGCGACCGAGACCTCGCGCCCGAGCACGCGGTCGGGATTCGCCTCGCTGAAGACGTCCTGCAGGAAGTCCGCGATCGCGTTGGCGCGCGTCGCCTCGGCCCGGGCGAGGTCGCGTTCGTCCGAGAGCCGGCCGGTGTAGAACATCACCGCTGCGGCGAGGCTCGCGACGCCGAGGCCGCCGGCGGCGACCGCCGCGCGATGCCGCCGCACGAACTTCCCCGCGCGGTAGCCCCAGGGCGTGCCGCGGGCCAGCACGGGCCGGCCGTCCAGATAGCGGCGCAGGTCCTCCGCCATCGCCGCCACGGAGGCGTAGCGGCGATCCGGCTCCTTGCGCAGGGCGGTCAGCACGATGTTGTCGAGGTCGCCCACCAGCAGCCGCGCCAGGCGGGCGGCGGTGGTGTCGCGCGCCGCGGCGATCGCGGCGTCCACGCGGGCACTCGGGCGCGAGGGCTCCCGTTGGCAGATCTCGCGTTCCATCTCGGCGGGCGTCGACCCGGTGACCTGCTGCGCCTGCTGCCCGGCCAGCAGCTCGTAGAGCAGCAGGCCGAGGGCGTAGACGTCGGTGGCGGTGCTGACGCGCTGCCCGCGGACCTGTTCGGGGCTGGCGTAGGCGGGGGTCATCAAGCGCAGCGGCGCGGTCGTACTCGGTCCCGGCCCGCCGCTGTCGACCGCTTCCGGATCAAGGAGCTTGGCGATCCCGAAGTCGAGCAGCTTCGGGACTCCGTCCGCCGTGACCAGGACGTTGCCCGGCTTGAGGTCACGGTGCACCACCAGCCGCCGGTGGGCGTACTCGACGGCCTCGGCGACGAGGAGGAACAGCGCGATGCGGTCGCGGACCGACAGCCGTCGCGCGTCGCAAAAGCGATCGATCGGCTCGCCCTCGACGAACTCCAGGGCCAGCCACGGGAGGCCGGCCGCCGTCGTTCCACCATCGAGCATCCGGGCCACATTCGGGTGGTCCAGGCCCGCGAGGATCTGGCGCTCGACCCGAAACCTCGCCACCGCGAGCCCCCCGACCGGCCCGCCCCGAATCACCTTGATTGCGACCTGGGCATCGTACTCCGCGTCGTCCCGCGCGGCGAGGTGGACCGACCCCATGCCGCCGCGTCCGATCTCGCGGATCACCCGCCACGGTCCGACCAGGGTTCCCGGCACGAGATCGGGCCTGGCGTCGAGGAGGTCGCGCGCCGCGTCCCCGACCGCACCGGCCAGCCAATCCCGCGTCGAGGGT
>Ga0116152_10001571_pt1 | contig 18740 bp, 17 predicted proteins | sample AD_UKC119_MetaG_FD_89894 | JGI IMG/M metagenome (GOLD analysis project Ga0116152, IMG submission 89894) | Active sludge microbial communities of municipal wastewater-treating anaerobic digesters from Hong Kong - AD_UKC119_MetaG | ecosystem: Engineered > Bioreactor > Anaerobic > Digestate... | reverse complement strand
CCTTTATAGGGTTCAATAACCTCAACGATAAATCGCACTACCGAGGTTGGTGTAAAGAACTCTCCTCCCTTTTGGCCTTCGCTCATTGCAAACTTGCCTAAGAAGTATTCATAGATCTTACCAAAGATGTCACCAGAGGCATCCTTGGGGATGTCTGAGAAGGTTTTTAGCAGTTGAGGTAGGATATCGTCCTTTTTCTTTTCAATATCAAAATACGCTTCCATAGGTAATACATCTTGAAACTTGGCATCTTGGTACTTTTCTATACCTTTCATGGCATCTCTTAATGCTTCTGCAACTTTACTACCTTTGAGATGCAAAAGATAATTGTATCTGGCATTATCAGGCAGGTAAAATCCACATTTGGCTAATGCAATTTCTTGAATGGTACGTTCTGTCCTTGATCCTTTATTCTTTTGATACTCTTCCAGTATCTCGGCTTCGTACTGGCTGTATTTATTCTCGGCAAATTTTAAAAATATTAAGCCTAATACGGGTACTGCATAGTCAGATGCTTTGAGTCCACCATACGCTCTTAAAGCATTAGCCGAGTCCCAGAGTTTATCTTCAAGTTCTTTAAGTTGTTGGTTGGTCATTATTAATTGGTAGGTTTTAAGATTACGTATTTTGAAAGTTTAATACCCTTGCTTATTTCTGTTCCAAAAGATTCTGGAATATCTGCCGCTCTCGCAATTTCTTTTTTATTAAATCTATTTTCCTTTAATTCTTTGGCATATTTAATACCGAATAGATGAATCATAGCCACCGCTTCTCCTTTTGGTGCGTTATGGTACAAGTCAGATAATGCTTTTCCTAGATCGTTAATAGTCATAGTTCTATTCTTTTAATTCGTCAAACTTTTTTTTCATTGTCGGGTTATTATAAGTAAGTTTTTTAATAGTTAGATCCTCAGCTTTGTTATTGGCTAGTCTCAGATTATTCTCCGAAGATAATAAAGCGGCTTTTGTTTTTTCCAAATGGGAAATTGTTTTGTCAATTTCCTTTATTGCAGTCATAAATTTGCGACTTGCCAAATCGTAGTTTCTTGCGAACCCTGTTTTGAAATCGTTCATTTTTTCTTCAAAGTTTGCTATGTCAATGTTTTGGTTTTTTACGATATTCAGTTCTGCTTTATACTCCAGAGACTTCATGCCTGCATTTCTTAAGAGCGTTATCATAGGAATGAAGAACTGAGGTCTTATCACAAACATCTTTTCATACCTGTAGGATACATCAACAATACCCGTATTGTAAAGCTCATTATCCGCTTCTAATAAGGTCACAAGAACGGCATATTCACATCCTTTTTCTCTACGATCTTTGTCCAACTTAGCAAAGAAGTCCTCATTTTTCTTTTTGGTAGCCGTATTATCGTTTTCATTCTTCATATCGAACATAATTGAAACAATTTCGTTATCAAGATGATCGGTTTCTTTAAAAATGTAATCCCCTTTAGTTCCGCTAGACGCATCATTGTCCTTTTCAAAATAAGCGTTTGGAAAAGCTGTTGCTCTTAGTTTGTTGAATTCTATTTCGCAATGCTGCTCCAAAGTCTCACCAAGCATTTTGGTAGATAGCTTTTGCTTATAGTTTTTTAGTCGTTCAATTTCTTCATCTCTATATTTAATGATCTGCTCCTTTGATTCAATTTCTCTTTTAAAGTCTGCCTGTAATGATTTTTCTAACAACTCCTTCTCGGTTTCCTTGGCCTTAACATCATTGGTGAGTTGATCTTTTTGTTTTTCCAATTCCCTAACCGCTCTGGAGAGCTCTAATTCCTTTTCAGTTTCTGCCTTATCAATTTTAGATTCCAGCTCTCTTATTTTAGCATCTTTTTTAGAGACCTCCTCTATCAACTCCGACTTGGTTTTCTCCCTTAAAACATCTATCTCCCTTTGCTTTTCAGCCAAATCCTGTTGAAATGCATTCTTAAGTTTTTCCTCGGCTATTTCAACAGCAGCGTTCTTCTCCTTTTCTGCAATAGCCAAACGACTATTCAACTCATCTTGGAACTGCTGATCCCTTACTTGCTTAACAATATTTGTATAGACCGAATCGTCCACTTTAAAGACTTCTTTACATTTCGGGCATTTTACAGTTGTATTCGTACTCATGATATATTATTTATATTATTTGAAGCAAATGTATGCGCGTTATGTGCACCTTATTTGCGTACTAATATTTTCTTGACTCTTCTTCTATTTTCGTTCGTCCGGTTGTCAATATAATCTTCTATTTCAATCGATATTTTATCACCATCTTTCAAGTTATTTTTTAAAACTAGATGAGATGGAATAAACACATTTTCAGAACCATCCTGTGGTTCACAAAAGGCAAAACCCTTTATCGGATTTAATTGAATTACAGTACCCTTCTTTGACTGACTTTTTTCCTCACTTTTTGGACTGTCAACTTTAGTCCAGTTTTCAGTTTGCGGATTGGAATCCACATGCTCCTTGAACCAAATTATTAAATCCAGCAATTGAAACAACACACTTTGCCCGAGATATGGGGTATTTAGTGATTTCACATGGGCATCTATTCTTGACCTGTGGGAGCCATCTTGCGTGATATTCAAGATATTCCAAAGCATTGATGATATCTGTGCTGGTAAATGTGTTCCGTCGAGGTGCTGATAGCCTTTCTCAGTAAAAAGTTCTCCTTTGTGATTTTTACCTGACAAAAATTTACTAGTCTCATTTAACGATACCGAGGGTGTAATAAACTCGGCAGGCAATAATTGATACTTATTGAAGGCAATGAAGATATCCTCGACAATTTTTCTGATTGCAGTGAATTGAGTATTAAGGTCGCTGCTCTCTTTTGATTTCAGCAAATTCAGTAAATCTTGGGCTGCATATTCACCTATGTATTTTTCAGTACATACTTCAAAAACACGATTGTAGGCATGTCGTATCCGCGTATCTACCATGGAACTAGCGGAGTCCTTGATGTCATTCCAAAGTTGGGCATATCCCTCGTCACCTTTTATATAAACCTTGGTGAATGCCTTTTTAAAGGTTGAATCCTTATAAGCCTCAGCTTGACCTGTAAGTACAAAAATCTCAAACTTCTTTTGCATCTGCAGTAATCGTTCTTTGGCCCGATGAACATTATAGGTGTCCTCAGATCCCTTTTGATCATCTTCATTTTCAAAGAACTTAGCATCAAGTAAAATTCCATCGTAGAAGGCACTGTTGCGCTCTAATTCAGCCATACCACCATTCAATGACTTAAACGGAACTAGATTAATCCCATTTCGTTTTGCACGACCTTTTGTTCCAGCCAGTGATTCATGCTCATCATCAATCCAAAGAATATTGTAGGTTATATTACTCATGTAAGACAATTAAATGTGTTGGAAAATTAAATTTGAATTTCACTCTATAAATCGGATCATCATTGAGAATTAACTCCCAATCAGGATTTCCAAATAATTCTGCTATTCGATGCACATCATATCCTCCCAAACCAGTTCCCGATTTAGTATCCGCAGTAGAATATTTTGAGATGAAGTTTTCTTTATCAAAGTTTTTGGGAAATGGAGCTCCATTGTTTTTGACTTCTATTACCAATTCTTCCTCAACCTCGGTCAAATTAATTACAACTTCGTTTCCTTTTTCTTTGCTTTTAAAACCATGCTTGTGTGCATTCGTTAGAATATTATCAAATAGGGTTTTTAGAAGCGTTTTATTTCCATAGATTCCTCTTTGATTCAATTTTTCTCCCTCAATAAGTTGTTTATTTAATTTGAAATTAAGGCCGTTTGCGGAAAGTTCTCGGATAATTTTATTAACCTCAGAAAAGGGAATAAAGTCTTTTTCATAGTCCTCTACCACGAATCCTTTCTCACCCTTTTCCAGTACTGATGTCATGAAATTGACATCCCTCTTGATTTCTTCCAATGCGGAAATCATATCCACACTATAGAAATCAACAAATTTTTTGTTGTGACCATCCAATTCTTCCTTATTGGAATTCATAAAATCTAGAAGATTATCTGCCCAATCAAGTATGTTTTGCCTCGGTCTACCTAAAGTATGCTTTAAGGAAGCGAATTCACTAAAACGACTAACCTCTTTTCCATGAGCTAAAGCGTTCCTTTCCTTTTCGAGTTCCTTAATCCTCTCCGATAGTTCAATTATACCTTGAATCTTTGTACGCTGAGCTTCTAGAGAAGGGAGTTTAATCTTTACCTCCAACAAATCATCCCTTTTTATGAACGGTATTCTTGCTCCACCCGTTCTGTAGGCATCAACCTGTTCTTCAACATATTCTGCATAAAGCTCATTTATGAGATACGATACATTAACTTTTGATTCGTCAACCTCAAAAGAAAGTATGTTTTGATTAGTATATAACGGCTCACCAGTAAATTCAAAATAGGTAGGTTTTAATGACCGAAAATTTCTTGCCATTAAAATACATGACTTCGTCAATGCACGAACCACTGTCTGTCTTGGTATAATAGATTCCAATTTGGAACTATCCAATCGATATTGAATATTATTATCTGAAAGGTCTTTAATCCTAATAAATTTAACCGAGTTATTTATTTCACTTCGTTCACCTCGATAGTAGGTCAGCAAGTTTTTTAGTGAAACTCCTTCCTTGACTTCCTTTATAAAATATCTGGAGACATTTAGATCATAATTTTGCTTCTTTACTTGGTCTATACTTACAAACCTTGTAATACTGTCATTTTCAGCGACTTTCAACAAATACTCACTTAGTTGATAGTCATTCAATTTGTTTTGAATTCTAGTTTCTGGAGTAAAAAATTGTTCGGCATCAACTAATCGTATTCTTCCAGGGATTTTTTTAGACTTATTTATTACTACAAGTGCTAAAGGAATTCCAGTATGATACATTATCCCACCTGGTAAAGAAATTATGGTGTCAATTAGATCCCTATTAATTAACCTTTGACGCAAACGTTCATAAACTCCACCTTGAAAAAGGAACCCCTGGGGTAAAAGTGTAATTAGTTTTCCCCCAGATGCTAGAGAATTTATTCCTTTCTCAATCAAAATCTGCTCAAGTGTTTGTAAATCTTGATCAATGTTTGGATATTGCTTTCTATTGATTCTTATTCCATAGGGTGGATTCGCTATAATCAGATCAAATCTCCTTGAATCATCTGGCCAATTGATCAAAGTATCTTCGCACTTATAATCTGTGATTCCTGGTCTATTGTAAGCCATTAAACGTAAAGCACCCAATGCCCATGATCTATGGTTTATCTCCTGACCAAAATAATATTGGCCTTCATTCATCAATACCCCAAATGATGCTAATCCAGCAAAGGGATTATAGACCCTCGCACTTTTAGGGAGACTGACCATATTTAACATCAATCTCGTTACCTCGATTGGCTGTATAAACTCTCCTGAAATCCTACCTTCTGAAAGTGCTATTCGATACATTAGACTATCAAAAATTTCTGGGAATCTCCTTGTCAATTCGTCCTTATCGATTTTATTTAGATCATTAATGATCTTGGCAGCCGCTCGCTGTCTTATCTGACTTAAGATTGGTAAAAAAGCATTAAAGATTGATCGATATTTAATAGCCAAATCCGTATGCAATTTGCTGATGTTTTCTGTTAACTTATTTTCCTGATTTGGCTCAAACGGATCGGATTGTTCTGGCAATAAATTATCCTTGTATGCAGAAAGTAAAAAAAGTAAAACGTAGTAATCCTCAATTGAAATCGATTCGCTTCTCAGTGTCTGTGCGATTGACCAAACTTGTGCTTCAATAGCATTCGTTGACTTCATATTATGGGAATCAAAATTCTTCATGCAACATCATTTAGGTGATTGACGAGGCAAATATTATAGCTATCTATGCAATATATCTGCATACTAATATTTATTTTTCATTTTGTCTATTTTTTCAATCATTTCCTCACGAATCTCCTTAGGTGAAAGCACTTCAACATCCTCCCCGAACGACAATAACAATTGATATAACTCAGAATTTGGAATCACCTTAATTAAAATCGACAATCCCGAATTGTCGGTCGGCTCTAACTTTTGTGAAGCATGAAGGGGTTTGGTCAGAACATAGTTAATTTGCTTTTCGGTGAATCTTAGCTTAATTGTTTCAGGAGAGGAATCGTCTGGTTTGGTTACCCCGATGACGTTTTTAAAATATTCCAACCAATTTATTTCAGATCTTTCAAATGCCGTTGAGGTTTCCCGTAAACAATTGATTCTATCCAAGGCATAGTTGGAAAGTGCCTTGTATTTTTCGTTGTAACAAATTAAGAACCACCTGTTGTTGTATTGCTTTAAGTGATAAGGATGAACGAGCAATATTTCAGGCTCTTTATTGTAGGGTTCATACTCTAGCTCTACCACCTTATTCTTAATTATGAAATTGAATAGAACGCCCAAATGCTCTCGTCCTTTCAGTTCCCTATTTTCTTGATAGCTAATTACGCCATTGTCCCCGCTGGATACCAAGTCAAAAGCCGTTTCCATCCTGGGAATCAATTCTTCCAACCAATTAAACTCTTCTCTATGTTTATATCGAGACAGTATGGCTAATGTTGTTTCAAGTTGTTCTGAATCATTTTGATTTAATGGATGATCTGCCAGAGAAAAATTCTTGTCTCTATATCTAAAAACCTTTTTCCTGTCTTTTTTAAGATTCTGAGCCAATTCTATACTATAACCTGCATCAGACTTCATATGCGCAATGTCGTATTGTAGCTGTCTTAATTCAATTCCATCGGTACCCAATTCATTTAGAACACTATTTACCTCATCCAGTAAATCGTCGTAGGTATACTCCCTAAAGAAGTTGCTAAAACACCTGTCCAATATGGTATATCGAATTTGAGCGTGTTTATTAGTCATAGTCAGGCATAGGATTATGTGAAATCTAATATTTAAATCTCTTTTTCCTTAAAAAATAAAGGGGATGAACAAATTGAGCATTCAATTTGTCTGTTAATAAAGATAATAAAAACATGCAGGTGTACTGCATACTTTCCAGTTTAATTTGATCAAAGTCTAATTGGCATGATTCAACTGACTGATATTAAAAGGAATAAAGAAATGACTCATACTCATAAAATATGGATTGGAATCATGGTTATGGATGTCAAGTTGCTCGAACTACTATTAGAAGATGTAATTGAATATGAGGACATATCTAAAAGTGCCTTCATTAAAAAACTTAAGGATAGATTCATAGAGCACAGGATTCAGGGTGACACCGAATTATTGATGGATTTCGCTACCTGCTTCAGCTGCAATTGTCCAAGTCCGGTATGCAAATTTGTTGGACACAATTCAGGGGTTCACTTCGCTTTGTTCTTCGAGGAGAAAGATGAAGAAATTCTAGACATCTATCACTGAAATTGGTATGAAGAAGATGGATTACCATTCTGAAAAAGAGTTATTTAAAATAAATATTTAGTGTGCAGATAGACTGCATACTTCAATATAACCTTTGTAGAAACAAACACCATATCACCATGGAACAGGGAATTACAATCTTAGATTATTTGCAGTTTGACACCCCAACTATTGAACAGAAATCAGCACTAGTAGGAATGTCTGATTTTGTCAGTGAGGAAAACGGTGACGACTTTTTTATTCTCTCGGGTGCTGCGGGTACAGGTAAAACTTCAATAACCACTGCACTAATTGGATACCTGAATTCCAGATCTATTTTCTATAAAATAGCTGCTCCTACAGGCAGGGCCGCACGAATCTTGGGACGAAAATCAAAAACAGTAAATAGTACTATTCACTCTCTTATTTACAAGACACATGTAAATTCTGAAACAGGAGAAGTACATTTTACCTTAAAAGAGAATGAAGTTGATGATTTCTCAATTTACATCATTGATGAAGCTTCTATGATTAATTCTGTCAAAGTGCGATCAGAAGATAGTTTATTCTCCAGTGATGACTCTTTATTGAATGACTTAATCCAATTTGTCAAATCTGGTAATAGTGATAACAAAATCATCTTCTTAGGAGATGAAAATCAACTTCCACCTATTCATGAGGAAGATTCTAAGGCTTTATCAAGGACTTATTTATTGAATAAGTTTAACCTCAAGGGTTCATCTTACCATCTAACCGAGGTTAAGCGTCAAGAAGATGGAAGTTATATCTTGAAAAACGCAACAGCATTGCGTGAGGCAATAGAAATCCATCAACAACAATTCTATCCAACTAACTTGGGTAAACAGTCCTATTGGCAAGCTACAGATTCTTATATTAAGGATTACCAACAAAATGGTTTCGATCATATAGTTTCGATTGGTGCTACCCACAAAATGAATATGGCCTTTAATAAAACTGTCCGTTCAAAGATTTATGGAGATAGGGCCAAAGTTCTAGAGCAGGACGACCTTTTGATTTTAAATCAAACCTGGAAAAGGAATGGTGTTAACCTTTACAGTGGTGATCACATAATAGTAAAATCTGTTGATCTTGGCCAAGTAGAATTTGTTGCGGGATTGAAGTTTGTCCCGGTAAGTATAAGCTATTTGGACTTAGAAGATGAAGAGCAGGTACTTGACGATTATTTTCTTATTGACTCCATTATGGAGCCTAAAGGCATATCGAGAGAATTAGAAGGTAAACTACGGCTTGAACGCTATAAAAAGAACAAGGTTTATCGAGAATCTGGAAATCCTTCAGACGATCGGTATGTTGGAGCGATAAGAGCTACTTATGGGCATTCAATAACATGTCATAAAGCTCAAGGAGGAGAATGGAATAAAGTATTATTGAATTCCTATTACATGCCTTCGCTTCGTTATCAATATACTGCAATTACACGAGCCAAAAGGGAGCTTATTCTTTATTGACAAAATACTCGCACCACTCGTACTAATATCCTTTAGTTTATTATGATGTATATAATAGGTAATACAGAAATAAGTTTAAGGAAGATTGGTAAAAGGTATGCCCCGACTATTTTCGCTGTCTTGAACAATTTGTGAATTCTTACAATTGGGTTATGAGTTAGGCTAAGAACTAATAGATCTTTTGCAACCATTTCTAGATTTAAGAACAAACTAAAATCACTGTGATAATTCACATAAAGAGTCGTTACAGTAAATAATGTAATTATAGTTACGCCCGCAATATGCACTATTTTGTGAATCTTATGGTCGTAGAATGATAAGATAGTTATAGTCGTGAAAATTGTCCACAACATCCATTGTGGAATGGAATGTGACATAGGTGATAAAATGCCTAAATCTTCCCAAAGGTGCATAACGTGTAGTGCACCGGTTTGAACAAACCAAATTATGTAAATGGCGTTGAAAAATTTTTCAAAAAAAGGCTCGGATCGAAGTAATAGTTGCAGTATCATATCTCATATTTTACAATGAAATTACGAGACTGGATTACCTATTTAAAGCATTAATTTTAAGTAAGTTATAATGATTAATTCATTCAAATAAATTAAATTTTAGTGGATGGACTTAATGTGGTTTAGCTATACTTATTTTGACTTAAAGAGTTCAATTCGTTTTGGTCAAATTGACTAAAATCCCAAGATTTTTTAACGTGAGGAAACAGAACTTTACCATATTTTTTTATTATCCAATTAAAATATTTTACATCTTCAAGTTCTAGATGAAATTTTGTGTCTAAAGCATAACCTATACAATATCTCTGTTTAGATACCTCTTGACTTATTGAGCGGAAATTTAAGTAGGTGCCGGTTGACTTTTTAGTTTGTTCTACATTTTGTGCAAAAACATCCTTAATATTTTCAACTACAACATTATCAAGATTCTCCATTTTATATATTTTTTCACAACCATCATTTAGTCTCTTTATAAAATCAACAGCACGTGTTAGATCTGTTTTAGTGTTTTTTTCACATTTATCTTTGTTTGGTGAAATATTATCAGAAATGGATTTCTTTAAATCTTTTATTGTTGGTTGTCTAAGCGTACTGTGATAATCTAAGGCATTTTTATATTTATGACCAAGAAGTGATAATAATTTTTCTCGATTTATCTTAATATTCTGTTGAAAATCATCACTTGTGGGATCCAGATCAACATTTAATGTTTTGTCAAAGTAATGACTTTTACTAAAGGTATCAATTCCTACACTTCTCAACCAACTCATCGTATTTTGAAGATGAGAATCATCTTGATATTGAGTTATAGCATACATTTTAAATTTATGCAACAGAACACTTCTAATTGTTTTAATTCGAGATTGTAACCGGGATAAATACTCATTGTCATTTTTATTTACATTTTCACCTAAATCTATATCAACAATTACCAATTTTATTGAAGAAGGATTATCGATATTATGCAAAAATTGAATTAAAGCAATTTCCTTTGTGCAAGCGACTAAATTTAAATTTTCATAGCCACCATTATATTTCTTATTTGAAAAAACATCAAAATATTCTAAAATATAGTCAACATTGTCCTCTACAATAAGAATGTCACATTTAACAAGCAAGTCGGCGTAACCGTCACCATTTAATGCGTGATGTTCGAACATTTCAAAATTGGACTTAGTTAAGGAAGTAATAAATGAATCTTCCAAGCTTTCGCTTTCCTTAGCTAATAAGTTATATTTTCGCTGGACTGTTTTAAATTCGTTACCAGTGATGATTTTAAACTTCATTTTCGATCATTTTGAACTTAATTAAAACCAGTGCGCCGCTTTTTGGGGATATCTTATTTTGAGCTTTAAAATATACATTTTCATTGTCTGATCTATTATTTTTTTCAGCATGTAAATAGAAAAGTGTTTTATTCAGTAAATAGAGACCCATTCCAGCGGAACTTGCATTGTTAATAGGTTCTACTCCAATTTTATGAATTATAGCTTCATCAAATCCCGGTCCGTTATCACTAAAAAGTATGTTTAGTAGATTGCCGGTTTTAAAAATCTTAATATTTACTTCTGGATTTGTGTCAAAACTATTTTTTTGAGCATTAAAAGTAAGCTGAAATAGGATTAATTTAAAAATCTCAGGAGGTAGAGTAACTTTTGCCTTATAATTTTGATTTTCACTTTTTTTCCTTGCTTTTATCTCAGGAAAGTACATTTCGGCTTCTTTGACAAATTGGTTGTAGGCTTTTATTAATTCAGAAATAGGATAAAGCTTACGATTAGCGTCCGATTTAAAGTTTTTGTAAGCATCTAAAACTGTCTTACAGTTATTAATTAATGAATCAAAGCCACGTTTAACATTTGTCAATTTTATTTTTTGTTCATCAAGCAAAATCTGATAATTAGGGAACCCTTTATAAGGATCTAATCCATTCGAAAGCTTTGACACAGTTGTTTTCAGATGGTGTTCAAGGTCTAATTCAAGATTAGTATGTGCATTCTGAAGAGAAAATTCACTGTGGCTGATATGAAAAATTTGTTTGAGCAATAAATTTTGTATCGTTAGTATAAAATTATAATAATTGAAGTTATTATGAGAATTACCAAAAAGCATTAAGGCTCCTCCACGATGTATCTTCTCTGTTTCAATATCCGCTGCAGCTGGTCTGTACAAAGGAATAATAATAAAAGTGTTCAATTCATAAGATTCATCGTTTTTAACATTGTTAAATAATGCTTCAGAATTCGCATTGGCCTCCCCATAAACTAATGGGTCTTGAATACGCCTAAAAAAATCAATGACATTTTTCGTTATTTTATTCTTTGCCTCTAAGGAGTTAGGTTTTTTAAATATGCCCTTATCATCAACATCTGCGTCTGAATTAAAACTTATTAATTTGGATTTAAATTTTTGAGTAGATAAAGGTTCAAAGAACTTTTCGGTGCTATTCTCTTTCGCAAAGTAAAATGGAGTGTTATAAAATACTGTGTTTGGCAAAAGGGTAATGTCATTTTTTATATTGCAACCCATTTGTGTTTTATACTTTCTTAACATTCCCTTATTGCGACCAATCAATAAACTGAAAAATCGTTCAGCGTTGATATCTCTAGGATCAAATAGACTCAACTCAATAAAACCAGGTCTAAAGAATTCATCGTGAGAAGAAATTTCTATTATTTCGGAAACATTTTTGTAGATATTGGAATTGTTGTTCGATATAGCAAAATCTTTTGATAGGCCATCTCTCGTATTACCGTCAATGTTTTTCCTTCCAATTGTATAGAATTGAGATATGTCAAGTTTACTCCTTGTGTGATAAAAATTACTATCTAGTTTCATCTCTTAAAAAATATTTCTTCCAACCAAGCTCGATAATAATTAAAATCAGTAGACGCCCAGTTATCTCGATTATCTATGGAAATGGTTCGTGTTGTGTCGAGGTGGGCGGGTATGCCCGCTAAAATACCTATTGTGTCACTTAAATAAATTGACTCATCAAAGTCATGGGTAACCATTATGCAAGTGAGTTTTTGTAAGTCAATTATTTTCTTAAGTCGTTTCATCATATCACGCTTGGTAAATTGATCTAGACTTGAAAATGGTTCATCTAATAATAAGAGGTTCGGTTCTACTATTAGTGCCCTAGCAATTGAGACCCTCTGAGCCATACCTCCCGATAATGATTTTACCCAAGAATGACGAGATTTATGTAACCCAACATGAGAAAGAATTCTTTCTATTTTTCTATTTTTTTCTTCATTACTCATTGCTTTTGGCAGCACGAACTTCAAATTGTCTTCTACAGTCTTCCACGGCAATAATCGATGCTCTTGAAAAATCATAGACGTTCTAATCGGTTCACTATTCGGACTATTCAACTTTACTGTACCGTCAAAGTCTGTATCAATTCCAGCTATGATTTTAAGCAATGTCGTTTTGCCGATCCCAGATGAGCCAAGAATACTATAGAAATGCCCTCTTTTTAAATCCAATTTTATCTCACTAAGAATATCTTTCTTTATACCCTTGTCAATAAAAAACTTACTATGTATTGAAATTTGGAGCATATACTAATATTGATTTTCAGTTCTTAAGGAATTGTCCCAGCGTAGAATGTAACTTGAAATTTTCACTATTAGAAAGTCAATACTCTTTCCTAGAATTCCAATCACTAGAATACCTACTATCATTTCAGGAGCTCTAGAGAAACGTCTTGCATCATTTATTAGCCAGCCTAATCCTGAAGATGCGTTAATCATCTCTGCTGCTAATAAAAGTGTAAATGATAAAGCTATTGCTATACGTAGGTTTCCTAATATGTATTTTAGAACACTTGGAAAAACGACGGAACGTGTAATTTCTTTTTTAGTTTTGTTGAACACTGATGCCATTTCCAGCAATTTCTGGTCTGTATTCCTAACACCTTCGGAAGTAGATATAAAAAGAACTGTAAATGCACCAATTGAAATAAGTAAAATTTTAGAAATGTCGCCAATACCAAAGAGTGCTATCAAGAATGGAATCCAAGCTATCGGCGGTACCTGGATAAATGTCAAAAAACTGGGTTCCAGAAGTTTTGAACCTAACTTATTATAACCCACGAACCAGCCTAATATGATACCGGCCATAGAGCCTAAAATAAAACCGGCAAATAACCTATAGATACTATAGCCAATATTGCGCCATAAGTATTCGGTAGACAGTAATTCCCAAAATTCAATAAAAGCCTGTGAAGGTGCCGCTATACTTTGTTTAGGTAAAACATCTATTTTCACTAAAATTTCCCAAACACATATAATAAGAATAGGAAAAATGGCTCCAATTAGTATTAATTTTGTTCTATTTTTTGGATTTGACATTCGCTACTTAAGTTCAATTAAATCTGCTGCAACATCCACCTTTTTATTTATCTTTTTTCGTTCAACTAGGAAGTCGGCTTTATTTTGAATGTCATCTAAAATCTTCTTATTCAGTATTACGCTCCAGTCGTGTTTAGCCCACGCTCTATCAATAACGGCTCTGTCGATATTTAACACTTCAGCCATAATATCAATTGCTTCAACCTCATGGTTGATGATCCATATTTTAGATTCATTAAAGACAGAATCAATTTTCTTAAACACTATTGGGTAGCTCTTCATAAAATCTTCATCTACTGCCATAATACTATGTATGTATACGTCACCTTTTGGTAGAACTCTCCCTTTACCACTAATTTCCTGTTGTTCAACAAAAGGAGGCCACACAGCCCATGCATCTATTTGATCACTTTCAAAAGCAATTTTTGCATCAACAGGAGCCATATCAATGATAGATAAATCACTTTCGGAAATATTATTGTCATTCAAAAGCTTTAGGACGCCATAATGTGAACTGGTTCCAGATAATACAGCAATTTTTTTACCTTTTAAATCGGCAATGCTATTTATATCTGTTTCTTTTCGCACTAATATCTCTTGTGTAAGACTGCACGAAATATTTACAATATCAATTCCAACTTTTGCAGATTCACTAACTATGGCTGGTGGTGCAGCTTCAAATACTACGTCAAGATCATTTTTTAGAAAAGCGTCATTTATGATTGCTAAATCCTCAAAAGTTTCATAGTTTATTTTAATACTCTTTTCCTTTAAAGCTGCTTCAAACCATCCTTTTTCTTTAGCAATTAAAAACGGAGCATAATCAACAGCTTGAAAATAACTTCCTAAGGTTATCGATTTAGGCAACTTCTCATCTGAATTCGTGTTTTGCTTTTCATTTTTACATCCTACAACAAATAGCAGTGTAGCAAGTAGTGCAATTATATTTACTGTTTTCATATTTGTACATTATTTAGATTGTGCAAAGAACACACAAATTAACATTTTTCTTATTCTTTAAGCAAAATTAAGTATGATTAAGTAATTAAAAGTTTCTCCAACTATTAGTTGTTCTAGCTTTATTGAGAATTTGGACAATTAGAGTTTACAGATGCGTAGTTTTGGGCCGTAGAAATCAATACGACATCTCTGGCATCTCTGGCATCTTCTCTCCAATACAAATTTGATGGTATTTTGAACTTTATACTCTTTATACCTCAATTTCATATATATTGGCACATTAGAAGTCCATTTATGCATTTTACAACCTGAATTAAAGACATCTCTTTACCTGATTTTTCAGTATCAAATATTTCTCAAGGCATCTCTACTCTTTATTTGATTCAATTAATTAATAATCAAGGTGTTAATCTGTTAAAAGGAATAATTTATCGCTTTTCAATTTAGCGAGGCATCTCTATTGTCATTTCTCCAATTCTCCGATCAAAATATAGACATTTAAAGTCTTTAGAGAATCTGGAAACCCATCAGATGATCGGTATGTGGGGGCTATCAGGGCTACTTACGGTCATTCTATAACTTGTAATAAGGCTCAAGGTGGTGAGTGGAATAAAGTTCTTTTGAATTCCTTTTTCATGCCTACGTTGCGCTATCAGTATACGGCTATTACCAGGGCAAAGAAGGAGCTTGTGCTTTACTAATAATTATTAGGGAGAATGTCGTTAGATTTTACTGCTACTTGTTAAAAGAGGACTACTTTTTATAATACCAAAAAATCCAAGTGATGGTTTAAATTTCTTAAGATATATTGAAGCGTCATTACTACTTGATTCTTACTTTAACCATATTATTAACTACTCTTGACTACTTATTCCTAACTTGGGTTTAAAGATTTAACTCTCATTTCTATATTCTTATTATAACACATTTAAGCAATTATTTTTCTTAATATTCATTTTCTATTTTCTTTTACTTTTTGGTCTAGTAGTTTATATTTCCCCTTAAACCCCATTAATTATTGTCCGATTTTTGTCCCGACTGATATTTTGCCTTTTTGTAGTGTAACAAAGGATAGTATTTATTGGGATATTTTAGGTATACCTTACCTCCTATAGTCACTGGAAAAGGCTCTCCACTTTGCCATTGTTTTTCCAAATGATTGATCATTTTTGGATCAGCACTTGTAGCTTCCAATTTCCCAGGTTTTAAAGCGATATACTTCAAGCCAACAGCGATTATTATAAGGTCGTTGATTCTTGATCTTGAGATGTTGATTATTTCAGATCCAAGCCTACAAGAAAAAGGGAAGTATTGTTCTCGTGCTTGTAGTGAACAACCATTTTTTTGTCCTTCACGCTTCTGGACGAATTGCTTTACTAAAACGAATCGTCCAATTATACTTCCCATTATGTATCCTTGCCAATTTGTTTGTACTAAATAATTGGAGTGAAACTCAACCTTGCTTGTAAATGCTCGACCAATCTTTAGGGATATTTGATACCATCCCCTTACAAATGCTCTTTCATGATCGTCAAAACCAATCCATCCAATATCATTTAAAGCTTGTAAATGCCTCTTAAAAGTTCTTACATTGATATCGAGCAATTGGGCTAACTCAATACAGGAGCTTTTATCTATTTTGATTATTCCATTACCGGAATGATATTTTAAGAACACAAAACTTCTAAATACTTTTGATATCTTTTTCTCCAAAACATATTGCATCAACTGAACGGGAATGTATGCTCTCATGTTATTTCCGCCTTAGTCTCGCTTATATTTAAATGACTTGACATCTTTTAGAGAATTTTGTAAATCGAGTCTTTTAATCAAAAAGATCCTCCCAACCTTTTCTGCAGGTAAATAGCCTTTCCTTATATAACTATGTACTGTTTGTGTAGATACTTTAAGTATCTCAGCTGTTTCTTTGACGGTAAGGTTTTCAGGTTTTTTATCTTCAGGAGGGTTATTTATAATTTCCAACAGAAGATTTTCTACGACCGACAATCTACGATCAATTGTTTCAAATGGATTATACATTACAACTGTTCTTTAATTTTAACAGTTGCAATTTATATCAGATAATATGAGGTAACTATAATGTAACCCGTTACCACTTTTTCTATTTACTTTTTGAATGAGCTTCTTCAAGTTCTTTAATGGCAATTTCTTTTGCTCTTGGATAATCAGAAAGCAAATTCTCAATAACGTAGCTAATGTTTGGAATTTGATTCTTAGCGATTCGGTTAGTGTTGTAGTTATTAATCAAGTTGTACTTTATCTGAAAATACTTTGGAGTTGTGTCAATGCCTTCATTGATTAATAGTTCTTTAATTGCTTTAAGTTTTCCTTCAGGGTGGTTTTCAAACCAAGTAATTTCTCCACTGCGCTGCAGATAATAGACATATAATGCATATTGAGAAATAGATATTTTCTTTTTATTATTCTTTGCAGAGAAATCTATCGGATCAGGCATATTATAGGGACCAGAATCACCGAAAGAATAAATTTTTAATTTCTCTTTTTTTTTATTCATTGTACTTTTTATTTAAGATTCCAAACCGAATTCATAAAATCTATTTTATCGTCTTCATTAGGCCTGTAATACTTATTAAAGATCTCAAGGCTCTTATGGCCAGTATAGCTCATTATAACCTTATCGGGTATCTTCTTGTTTTTCATGATGGTGATAAAACTCCTGCGTGCTGTATGGCTTGATATACGCTGATATAATGGAGTTTCAGTTTCAATGATTTCATTTCCAATCTTCGTTGTCCTTTTTACTACCTGGTCATATCCTAGGGCTTTAAAAACCTCTTTAATGTAATCGTTGAATTTTTGATTAGCTATGACAGGTAAAGAGTAATCGTATTTTTCCAGTATGGCCTCAGAGAAATCATTCAGAGGTATGCTAAGTAACTTATCTGAGTTCTTTTTATCACGGATATTGATTTGACCGTTGTAAATATCACTCCTTGTAACTTTGGAATAGTTACTGTACCTCATCCCGGTAGCACAACCAAACACAAATAAATCCCGTACTCGCTCTAATCTTTTACTGCCGCTTAAATCGAAATTATATACTTCCCTCACTTGATCTAATGTTAATGCAATCTCCTGCGTAATTTCTTTTTTAATATTCTTGAACCCTTTAAAATCATCTTTGAAAGTATATCCATTATTCAAGGCCCAGTTAAGATATGTTTTTAATAAGCCCATGTTCCTACTCAATGTATTAACTGAGTGACGTTTCTTTGTGACACAATAATCTATTAAATTATTGTAGAATGAAGTGTCGATTGAATTAAAGGTAATTCGCTTTATACGAAATCCTTCGAATTCCTGCAGCAGCTTTTTGTTGTATATATAACGCTTAATTGTAGAAACAGAATTCCCTTGATTTGATTGATCATTGATCATTTGATTCAAGTAGATATCGTAAACCTCGAAAAATTGACTGGGTTTAGCTTTCGCTCGTTTGAATTCACGATCGAATTCTTTTCGTGCAAGATCTGTAGTAAGTTCCTCCTTTATTGATTTGTATCGGTTGGATAAATCCGACAAGAAATTAGAATACCGATCAATCTGCCGCTTAATTGAACGCATTTCATTAGCTTTCGTATTCCTTCCAGTCAAATACTTTGGTTGACGCAGTTCAAAGTTCCAATCATCCGGGTGGATAACCTCACCAGTTGAATAGACAAACTTCTTGTTTTCTTCTTTAAAATAAGCGATCATCCTTATGGAAGTAGGGCGGTCTTTTTTAGTATCTTTTAAGTTGAATGTACTCCTCATATTTTTAGGTGGGGTGTAAGTATAGGTGTAAGTTTTGTTATATTTAGCTATGTATTTCCACCTATTACTGAATATAAAAATACGTATTAAATCTCATAAAACCTAATGTAATACGGGGTGTTTAGTTATAATTACCTATAAAAGGTTCAATTTCCTCTTCCTCCGCAAAAAGAAACCTACAACTTAGTTGTAGGTTTTTTGTTTTCAGAAATATTGAAAATTATAATTTCATAAATGCACGAAGACAAAAAATCAAGCAAGTAAAACTTGCGTAGG
>Ga0116152_10001568_pt1 | contig 18761 bp, 22 predicted proteins | sample AD_UKC119_MetaG_FD_89894 | JGI IMG/M metagenome (GOLD analysis project Ga0116152, IMG submission 89894) | Active sludge microbial communities of municipal wastewater-treating anaerobic digesters from Hong Kong - AD_UKC119_MetaG | ecosystem: Engineered > Bioreactor > Anaerobic > Digestate... | reverse complement strand
TTCATTGTCTTTATTCTTCAATATTGCTAGCATCAAATGCTCACTTCCAACATACGGATGGCATAATGCTTGCATTTCTTTTTTGGCATTAATTAGAATCTTTTTTGCTTCTTCACTAAATTTCTAAACATAAACTAATTCCTCCTATTATATAGTTTATGTTTATTATGAGTTTTTTATAGAATATTGATTCAACAAAAAAAGAGTTTTTAAATGAACTTGTCAACAAAAAGTGGACACTAAAAAAATATTATTTAAACCCTAGTTGAGTTCTATACTCGACTGGGGTTTTATAATTTAATGCAAAACTTGGGCGATAATTGTTATTATCCCAAACAATATTATCAATAAATTCCTGAACTGTGTTATAATTATTCTTGTCAAAATCAATATGCATTTCTTTCTTCATCCAGCCATTTTTTGATTCGATGACTGGATTATCAGTAGGAGTTCCAGCTCGCGACATAGACCTGGTTATTTTATAAGAATTAAATATATTGTTGAATGACACTGAGGAATATACGGCTCCTTGATCTGTGTGGACAATAGTCTCAAGGTTTTCATATCCTCTTTTTATTTTACTATCTAGCATATTATTTAATGATTTCTTATGATTTAAAATGCCGTTTCCATGCATTGATTCTCTTACGTCATAACCAACAATTTCATTATTAAAAACATCCAAATAAAAAGTCCAATCGTATGGTTTACCCTTAAAACCTATTGTTGTTGTATCAGATACAATTATTTCGAATGGCCTTGACGTAGACCAATTACCTAAAATTATATTCTTAAATTTAATGGATTCATCTCCTGCAGGTTTATATTTATAATGTTTAGCTTTTGATTTTATTTTTAATATTTTACATAATTTATGAACTAAATTGTTTGATACATACCATCCTGTTTCCCTTCTTATTATTGCATTAATTCTTTTATAACCATAACTAGGTTTCCTCTTATGAATTTCTTTTATTAATTCTCCTAAATCTTTTCTGTTAATTTCATAATTGTTTAATATATCTTTATTCTTCATCCATTTATAATATCCTGATCTTGAAACTTTTAACATTATACATAAAGATTTAATATTATACTCTTTACTTAGTAATTCAATTATTTCATACTTTATCTGTGTTACTTCATGAATTTTACAATTGAACCATCTCCTTTCGTTAGGTATCCTTTTTTTAATAATTCATTTTCGATTCTTAATTTCATATTTTCATATTCTAATTGTTCTTCCTTCGTTAACTCTTTTTTTCTAGAATATTTCATCAAAGGATTACCAGGCTTAGTTTTATTTTTTAAGCCTTCAATGCCAGATTCATTATACTTTTTTACCCAATTGAAAATTAATCCAATATTAATGCCTGTTTCTCTAGAAACCTGTGATTGACTCTTTTCATTATTAATAATTGGTTTAATTATTTCATACTTTTCGTTTTCCGTTCTAATCATTTGTTTTTGACCTTTTTTAGCCATTTCATCATCTCCTTTATTAAATTATATCAAATAAAAAGTGGAAACACTTTTTTGTGTGTCCACTTTTATATTACTACTTCATTTTTAAACTCTTTTTAAATTAAATACATTAATGTAAATAATATCAAGCAAACTACCAATATGCCAACAAATACTTTCCAAATATATTTGATCCAATCTAGATATGAAGTATCTGTATATGATAATGTTGCAATTAATAATAATCCTGTAGGCATTATTAATGACATTAAACTAAATAAGCTTGTAAACATCATACCTATAAGTGGATAAATGGTAGAATCTGCAAATATTCCAGAAATGAATGTTAATTCATTTTGTGCAAAATAACCAATTTCAACATTAAATATACTATTAATCATAATTGCAAAACTTGTTGTTAATACATTAAATTTTTCAGTAATAGTTAAGAAGAAATTAGAGATATTTAAAAATACTGGATTATAAACTGTAATAATTAGAATTGCATAAGCTACCGCAATTAATAATGCTGGTAATAATGCCTTTTTAGCACCATCTAACATTGATTTTAAATAATCACTAAATTTGACTTTATAAATTATTGCAATAAGTATTGATGCAAGAGCGATAAGAATTGCATAGGCATCAAAACTTGCATAGCCATATGAATCAATTCCCCATGTTCCAAATGCTGGAAAATTTCCAAAAATTTTACTAAATATAGCAAAACCGCCTATTTTTACATTCATGATCTTAGTATATATGTCTTGAAACCATGTTATGCCAGCAGCTCCAGACCAATCAAATGATCCAATAATCATTATTACTAAAACTAAACTAAATACTACAATTAGTGGCCAAAGCGGAGTTTTCTTATTTTTGTCTTTCTTTTCTTTAACTCCATCATTAATAATTTTAATTCCACAATGAGGACATATCTTTGACTTGTCATCAATCTTTTTGCCACATTCTTTGCACTTAATTAGTTCTGCCTTTTTACTTGAATCTTCTTTTACTAATGCAGGTGAAGACTGTTTCTTTGCTTTTTTACCTTTTCTTACATATAGCATAGTAAATAACACTAATAATCCTATGCCAAGTATTAATAAAATACATTTCATCAATGTTTCTGTTGCATAATTTAATGAAAGTGTAGAATTTACATTTGAGAACATACTTGCTGAATATAATGAACCAATCATACCAACAATTGTTCCACCTAATGTTGCACCTACTGCTACGATTTTATCATAACCCATTGCCATAATTAAAGATATTAAGAATGGGAAGAATGCAAACATCGCAAACTCTAATCCAACAAAAGATGATAAAATTGCTAATATTGCAATTATTGCAACCAAAACTAATTCTTTTCTCTTTTTAAATTTGTTGGCAATTGCTTCAATAAACCTTTCATATACTCCTGTTGCTCCTAATACTCCATATAATGCTCCTGTTAATAAAACAAAAACCATTATGCCAGAGAAAAATCTAAATGAATAGAATACATATTGAATCATGTCATATAGCCCAAGCTGTGCTCTATCTCCTAATGATATCTCTCCAGAGTAACTAGCAGTTTTAAATACCCAGGTTAGGATAACTGCTACCAAAAATGTGATACCTAAAATTTTGAATAAACTGTTTTTCTTCATAGAAAAAACCTCCTTGTAATTTAATTATGACACTTTTTAGATATAAAATAAAGTGAAAGTTGTGTAAAAAGAAAAAAAGATACAAAAAATGTATCTATTTTAGTTTCATTGTTGGAAATAAGATAACCTCTCTTATAGTTTCAGAACCAGTTAACATCATAACTAACCTATCAATTCCAATACCCATACCACCTGCTGGAGGCATGCCATACTCTAGTGCTTCTACATAATCAAGATCCATCTCATTAGCTTCTTCATTGCCTAATTCTTTTTCTTTTATTTGAGATTCAAATCTTTCATATTGATCAATTGGATCATTTAATTCAGTAAATGCATTAGCATATTCTCCTCCAACAATAAACAACTCAAATCTTTGAGTAAATCTTTCATCTTTTGGATTTTTCTTAGCTAGTGGACTAATCTCAATTGGATAATCATATACAAATGTTGGCTCAATTAAAGTTTCCTCTACATATTTTTCAAAGAAAGCACTAATTATATGTCCCCATTCAAAGTGATCTTCTATTTCAACATTATGCTCTGCTGCTAATTTCTTGGCCTCTTCTGTATCTTTAACTTTTAGAAAATCAATGCCAGTTTGTTCTTTAATTGAATCTACCATTGAAATCCTTTTAAAACCTTTAGCAAGAGATATATTATGCCCTCTCCAAGATATTTCAGTTGTACCTAATAGTTCCATTGCTGTTGTTGAAAGAAGCCCTTCAGCAACATCCATCATGCCCTCTAAATCACTATATGCTTTATATAACTCAATTGTAGTGAATTCTGGATTATGATTTTTATCCATTCCTTCATTTCTAAATAATCTTCCTATTTCGTAAACTGCATCCATTCCACCAACTAATAATCTTTTAAGTGGTAATTCTGTTGCAATTCTCAAATACATATCAATATCAAGTGTATTGTGATGAGTAACAAATGGTCTAGCATTAGCCCCTCCTAGTATTGTACCAAGTACTGGAGTTTCTACTTCAACATATCCTAAGTCATCTAAATACTTTTGAATTAATCTAATAATCTTTGGTCTCATAAAAGCGACTCTTCTGGCATCATCATTAACTATTAAATCAACATATCTTCTTCTAAATCTTTCTTCTGTATCAACTAAACCATGATATTTTTCCGGAAGTGGTCTTAAAGCTTTAGATAGATGAGTATACTCTGTTGCTCTAATACTTAATTCTCCCATATGTGTTCTCATAACTGTTCCTTTGATACCTACTATATCACCAAGATCACCTTTATCAAACACTTCATATGCATCTTCACCAATATTGTCTATTTTCACATATATTTGAATTTGGCCATATTTGTCTTGAATATTAATAAATCCTGCTTTACCTTTACCTCTTTTAGTCATAATTCTTCCTGCGATAGAGACTTCGATACTTGCTTCATTTAATGCTTCTGCATCCATATCTTGATACTTTTCTTGTAGTTCTTTTGTTGTTACATCAACATTAAAACTATGACCAAATGGATCAACCCCTTTTTCTTTTAGAAAATCTAACTTTTCTCTTCTAATCAGTTCTTGTTCTGAAAAATTTCTCATAATTTTTCCTCCTTCTATCAATAAAAAAACAACTCTTCCAAAGGACGAATTGTTCGTGGTACCACCTTAATTATATATTTAAAAATATATATCTCATATCTTTAACGGAGACTCCCGAAATATCTTATATACAATATTTAGCTCCAAGTCTTTATTCAGATAATTATCACTGTTATTTTTCACCCACCAATAACTCTCTACTAGCTAAAACTATCTTACTTGTCTCTTCTTTGCTTTTGCATGTATAGATAATAGCACAAAAGATTTAATTTTGCAAGAGTTTAATTATCATATAATTCTTCTTCTTTAAATTCTTCTAATATTTTTTTTATTTCTTCTAAATCTCTTGTTTTAAAAATTTTATTTTTAATTTCATTGGATCCAGTTATCCCTTTTAAATACCAACCTATATGACTTCTTATTTCAAGCGATGTTTCTTTATCAGATTTAAAATCTTTTAGATATGATAAATGTTTTAATGCCATATTTACTTTATCTATATCTGTTGATTTATCTATTATTTTGTTATTTTCTAAATATTCATTTATTTCTTTAAATATCCAAGGATTCCCAAGAGAAGCTCGTCCTATCATAATAAGATCACATTTAGTTTCAGCAAGCATTTTTTTAGCATCATAAATGGTCTTAATATCACCATTACCTATCACTGGAATATTTACACTTTCCTTAACTTCTTTAATTATATTCCAATCAGAGTGTCCACTATATCCTTGTGATCTTGTTCTTGGGTGAATTGTTATGGCGCTGGCGCCAGCTTCTTCACAAGCAATCGCTACCTCTTTAGCATTTATACTTTTTTCATCCCAACCACTTCTTATTTTAACCGTTACAGGGCATGGTACAGATGCCACTACTGCAGAAACTATCTCTTTTATTTTGGAAATATCTTTTAATAATGCTGATCCCGCTTGGGCTCTCACTGCAACTTTTGGCACAGGGCAACCCATATTTATATCAATAATATCTGGTTTCATAGTTTTATAAATATATTCTGCTGCTATAACAAAAGATTCTTTGTCGCTCCCAAATATCTGTTGCGCAATGGGTCTTTCCATTTCTGTCATATATAGCATATCTATTGTTTTTTTATTACCATAAAATATTGCTTTGTCACTGACCATCTCTGAATATATCAAAGAACATCCCATTTCTTTAACAATCCTACGAAATGCGCTGTTAGATATTCCTGCCATAGGTGCTAAAACTGTTTTACCATTAATTTCTATATTACCTATTCTCATAATTTCACCAATTTAATTGTATCAAACCATTACTAAAAAATCTATGTCTTATATACGAACATTAATGATTTGTAGTGTATACTATTATATTCTTTGCATATAATAGTATTGATAATATATTGAAAATGTATTGACATCAATGTGTTAGTATGATATTTTAATTTTATTAGAAGAGGTGATGTTATGTCTAATATATCAAATGCCATTAATATGAGTTTCAGGGTTGACAAAAATTTAAAAAAGCAAGCCGATGAATTGTTTAAAAACCTAGGAATGAATACAAGTGTTGCTTTAAACATGTTTCTAACGCAAAGCGTTAGAGAACAAAGTATACCTTTTATTTCTACAATGGATATTCCCAATAGAAGATTGCTTAACGCTTTAGAAGAAGTTGAAGCTATTGAAAGCGGGAAAATCAAAGCAAAACATTACGCAAGTTTTGATGAAGTACTAAAGGATGTTGATTAGTGAAATATAAGATAATCATAACTGGTTCTTTTAAAAAACAATTGAAATTGATCAAAAAGAGAAAAAAGGATTTGGAAAAATTAACTATAGTAATTAATAGTTTGGCAAGCAATAAAAAACTAGACAAAAAATATAGAGATCACGCACTAACTAATAATATACAATTTAAAGATTGTAGAGAATGTCATATAGAACCGGATTGGCTCCTTGTTTATAAAAAGAATGATAATGATTTAATTTTATTTCTAATTGAAACAGGCACCCATAGTGATTTATTCTAAATGAAAAGACGCTTTAAAAAGCATCTTTTCATTTATTTTAATTTTGCTATTATTTCTTCTTTTGTTAGAGTACTATATCCTTTAATTCCTTGTTGCTTTGCTAAATCTTTTAACTCAGTCAGGGTCATATTATCAACTTTCTCTTCTTCAGGCATTTCTCCATGCTCTAATAGATAGTCAATCTGTTCTTTTGTCAGAGTTTCATACTTAAGCAAGTTTTCTGCTATCAAGTCTACATCTTTCATATTTTTATTAATTATCTTTTCTGACTTATCATAGCACTCATCAATTATTTTTCTCATCTCATTATCTATTTCAAACGCTACTTTATCAGAGAAGTTTCTTGACTTATTATAATCTCTTCCTAAGAAAATACTTGATTCAGGTTGTTCTAATTGCATTGGTCCTAAATCACTCATACCATACTCAGTAACCATTGCTCTTGCTATTTTTGTAGCTCGTTCTATATCATTAGAAGCCCCTGTTGTTATTTCATTAAATACTATCTTTTCAGTCACCCTACCGGCAAGAAGTGTTGAAATCGTTTCTATAAGCTCAGTTTTCGTAACATGAGCTTTCTCTTCTTCACTTTGAATATTAGTATATCCTCCTGCCATGCCGCGAGGTATGATAGTTACTTTTTGAACTATATTAGAATTTTCTAATTTGATTCCTACTATTACATGACCTGCTTCATGATATGCAGTGATTTTTTTATCATCATCACTAATTTGTCTTGATACTTTAGCTGGACCCATAAGGACACGATCGTGTGCTTCGTCAAGTTCACTCATAGTAATCATTTGTTTGTTTCTTCTTACTGCAAGAAGTGCTGCTTCGTTTAATAGATTCTCTAAATCAGCTCCTGAAAAGCCTACTGTTCTTTTTGCTAAATTATGTAGTTTAACGTTTGGTGATAAAATTTTATTTTTAGCATGCACTCCAAGAATTTCTTCTCTTCCTTTAACATCTGGTAAATTAACAGTAATTTGCCTATCGAATCTACCTGGTCGAAGAAGTGCTGGGTCTAAAACATCTGGTCTATTAGTTGCTGCAATAATAATTATTCCTTCATTTACTCCAAAACCATCCATTTCAGTTAACAGCTGATTAAGAGTTTGTTCTCTTTCATCATGGCCTCCACCTAGACCTGTTCCACGTTGTCTACCAACAGCATCTATTTCATCAATAAATATTAAACATGGTGCTGTTTTTTTAGCCTCTTTAAACATATCTCTAACACGAGATGCCCCAATACCTACAAATAATTCTACAAAGTCAGAGCCACTAATATAATAAAATGGTACATTAGCTTCTCCTGCAACAGCTCTTGCAAGAAGAGTCTTACCTGTTCCTGGAGGCCCTACTAATAATACGCCCTTAGGAATTCTAGCACCTAATTTTTGAAACTTCTTAGGATTTTGTAAGAAATCAATAAGTTCGCTTACTTCTTCTTTTTCTTCATCTAATCCAGCTACATCCTTAAATGTTACTTTATCTTTATCATTTCCATTACTTAGTTTTGCCTTGCTTTTGCCAAAATCAAATGATTTCCCAGCACCACCAACTTGTTTATTTAAAAATACGATAACAAGTATTCCTAATAGTAAGAAAGGTACAACATTAATTAAGATAGTTAAAAATGAAGAAGATGATGGATCTTTTTCAACATTTACTTCAATATCATCTGTATTAGAATAAGAAAGTATTTCATCAAGTGCTATCTCGGAATATGGAATTTTAACTAAATATGTTTCATTTTCTTCATATCCTACAAGTTTTCCTTTAATCTCATATATTTGCGAACCGTATTTAGGAGTAATCTCCATAGTAGTTACTTCTTTTTTATCTAAATATCCCACAAATTCATTATATGTGAATGTATTTACTTTTTTATTTAATATATTCACTGCGAAATATATTCCTGCAAATAAGCAAAAAATTATTATATATGGCAGTATTCCTTTTATAATTGAGTTTCTTTTTTTCATTGTTTTTCTCCTTCTTTAGTAATATTTTAGTATTATATCACACTTATCTGTTTTTGAAACATCTAAATTAGATTTTTTTAGTCCCGGTAGCCATACTATTGTTTCGTTAGAGTCAACGACTACTGGCCACATATCTCTCTCATGCATTGGTATTTTAGAATTAATAAAGATATCATTTAATTTCTTATGTCCCATCATACCTTTAACAATCATTTTATCACCATTTTTTCTAGTTCTAACATGAAGTGGAATAGATACATCCTTACTATTTAATCTACATATAAAGTTATCATTAATTTTACTTTCTTCAATAAACTTAATAAATTTGCCATTAGGAAGCGCAACATATTCATCTATTTCAATATCATAATTAATTGATTCTTCTGTCTCCTTTATAACATTTAGGGTATCATAGCTTTTAATTATTTTAATATTATTAGGTAAATAAATATAGCTATTGGCCTTTCTAGAATTAATAAGTTTTAAAATTAAATCTACATGAACATCAGAAATTAAGAATAAATCATCTTGATATATATCCTCTAACATTAAATAAATGACTTTATTTTGAAAAATCTTTTCTAATTTTAAAAATTCTTCTATATTTAAACACTTTTGACTATAAACCTTCTTTATTATCTTACTCATTTCTTTATCAATGTAGTCATTATATTCTAATAATGTATTGCTTAACTTTAAAAATTTTTGATGAACTAGAGGATCTTCACTTTTTAAAAATGGTAATGCTACTTTACGATATCTATTTCTAGTATATTTATCTTTTACATTAGACGAATCAATAACATATGGTATTTTTTCCTTTTTATCATACTCTGCTATCTCTTCTTTTGTAACGTTGATTAGTGGTCTAACAATTGAATAATTTTTCATTTTAACTATCTTACTAAATCCACTATATCCTTTCAAGGTAGATCCACGAACTATTCTCATTAGTATAGTTTCCATCAAATCATCACCATGATGTGCTGTCATTAAATATTTAGCATTATATTTTTTAACTATATCATTAAAAAATGTATATCTAATTGTTCTAGCCTCGTTATGAAAATTATCATCACCATAGTTTTTAATAGTCATCGCTTCAAATTCTACACCATGATTAAGACAATATTTTCTTAAAAACTCCATCTCGGTAATACTTTCTTTTCTAACATTGTGATTAACATGACAACATATAATAGCGATATCCATCTCTTTTTTAATCTTTAAAAGTAGATGCAACAGTGCCATAGAATCTGGTCCCCCAGAGCATCCAACAACGACTGTGTCTCCATATCTAAGAATTTCTTTTGTTAAAAAATTATAACTATCGATCATAAAAATCACCTATTACAATTATATCAACTAAATACTTAATAACAAGTGAAAAATTCATAAAAAAAGAATTAATTACTTAATTCTAATTATATATTCATTCTTTCCACTATATAATCTTTTCTCCCTAGCATACTTTGCCATATACTCAGGATCGTTTAGTTTTTCAACTGTTGTCTTTAAGTCTTTTTTATCTTCCTTTAAAGTTTCAAGCTGTTGTGTTAACACACTACTTTCTTTCTTTTTGGCATAAATTTGTCCCCAGGTACTAGCATAAGCGTAGATAATGGCACAATCAATAAGTACAAATATTGTTCCAAATAGTAAAATTCTTTTTAGTCTTTTTTTTCTATTTTTAGAATTTGCCATATCACACCTACTCTCCTACGATAAGTATATCTCACACCTTAAAATGAAGTCAATCGTAAAGTTTATACTTTACGTCAATTTTTTAGAAAATATATAACCAAGAAGAAAAAAAATTAAAAAATAAGTATGAATCATTCCACTATTAATAAAATAGTTAACTATTAAAAAGAAAAATATAAAAAAGAAATAAAAAAGCAAATTATTTATTATTATGAATATTCTTTTTCCCAAAAATAATTTGTCTTTAAATATATTTTTAAATATTCTAAATAGCATCCCATAAAAAAAGCAAAAGAATATAGATAGTATTTGTTCTAATAAACTCACTTAAACATCTTAGAAAAAATGCTTCCTTCTTTAGCATTCTTTTTTATTTTATCTACATAACACATACTAATAATTAATCCTTTTAAACAGACTACCCCTTCTTTGGTATCAAGTTTCACTATTTCTAATCCTTCTCCTTTTACTACTAAATATCCCATAGTTGTTTCCATAAAAAATTCTTCATCATCAAAACTTTCTATTTTATTAACACCAGTAACATTAAGTGTTTTTCTCTCTAAAATAGATATTCCATGATTTATGTTATTAAGACTAATATTATCATTTTTTTCCATATTTCCTCCTAACAAACGATATGCTAGAAAGATTATATTTATACTAAAAAAATCCCTTAAGGGATTTCTTAAACTAAATTATTCAGCAGTCTTGTATGCTTCTAAGATAGCTTCTTCAAACATTGTACGTGTTTCTGGATTAATTGGATGTGCTATATCACGATATCCTCCAGTTGCTGTTTTTCTACTTGGCATTGCGATAAACAACCCATTGTCTCCTTCAATAATTCTAATGTCATGAACTGCAAAGCAATCATCAATAAGTACTGATGCAATTCCTTTCATACGAGAAGATTCTTTTTCAATCTTACGTACATTAACTGATGTTATTTTCATCTTATGTCCTCCTTTAAAGCAAACCGCTTCTACTTAAATAATATACCAATAATTAACAAAAATCAATTGTTTTTATATATATTTACATCTCAGTTACAACATATGGATCAGCACTAGTTCCAGTACCTGTCACTTTAACTGTTGGTGCTAAATTTATTACAGGATATACATCCATAGAAGTGCTAGTAGATGTGCTGATAACTTCACCAATACTATTTGTCGATAACATATATGAAACACTGTTACTATATCCATAGGCAGACATGGTAAAATATGATGAAGTTTGTCTTAATATATTAAATTTATTGATAACTCCAAGTTTTAATCCTGCGTATATTAGTTCATCACTTGATAACAATCCTATTTTTACATCATATAGATATGAATTAGAACAGGCATATGATGGAGAACCACTATTTGCCCTAGTATATGCTGAAGATGTATCATTACAGAAACTAGCTGATGATACAAATTTATCATAGTTTGATAAAGTAGAATCATACCATGATTCTAAACTCGTTTTAATCGCTGAATCCTCTGTTCCACTTCCACCATCATAAGTATACCCCAAATACGTAGATGCATTTGATAGAGCGTTATATGTACTTGCAGTTCCTGTTGCTGTTGTTTTAACTAATCTTATAGTATCATCTTCATTAACCCTAACAATTCGCCAATTTGAACCTGCAAATAAAACATAATTATTTATAATGTTTCCTCGATAAAAATATGTATCCTTACTATCTTGCCCAGTTACTTTATATACCCCGTTTTCCACAGTATATAATGATTGTGCACCATTATTATTATAATAACTCGTACATGTCGTTAAATTATAGTTTGCATTGTTTGAATCACAATATTGGCAATAATCACTGACATAATAATTACCCATTGTGTCACACACTTTAGTTTGATAGTCTGAAACTGATGTTGGGGCATTATCATAATATGTTGAACTTGCAGCAGCTTTGGTAGTTGTAATTGCAGTTGTAATAACATTTTCTTCATCTTCTCCAATTATCAAATCTTTTAATAATAATGGTGTCTCCTGAGAAGAAGATACTATTAACTTTTTATGAAAATGTCTTCCTACTATGCTACTTGGTGCATCTGATTTTATCCAAGTATTTAGTGAATATGTAACAGATGCTCCTACATTTAATGATACTCTTAATATTTGTCCTCCTGTAGTTAGTTCCATAGGTTCATAAGTAATTGAGTTTGTCTCATCTATTAACTGATATCTAACATTATTATTATCAAGCAGATTAGAATTACATCCACAAGTCGTAATTGCATCCGTATCGTTTTCTAAAGTTAAAGTTACGATTGCTTTTACATTGCCACTATTTGTTACTCTAAATTTATATGGTGTTTGTAATATTCCTTCCGCATCACTTTTAGGAAGTGCATTGGTAAGTGATATTGTGCCGCCTAGACCAGTTGCTGTATCATCAAAAGTAACACTAAGAGAACCAACAGTTACCGTATTATGCCCAGTTCCTTCATCTAAATCAGTAAATATGGCAAAACTAGAACCCGCAATTAAAAATACTAACACAAAAATTGATATGAAACTTATAATTGCTTCCTTACCATATTTTTGTATTAATCTTTCTTTTTTTAATTTTAAGTATCCTAGTCTTTCTTTTTCCATGATACACCTACTATATATTATACCATTTTTATTATAACATATTTTTTATAGATTTAAACCCCTTTTATAACCAAATTTTTGATTAGAACATCGTTATAAGAAAAAGATTTAATTGATCTTGTATTTATTTCTTTAACCAAAAAAACTCTATTGTAAGTCTCTACTATAACCCCTTCAAACTCTTCTATTTGATTTCTGCTACCATTTATCCTAAAAGATAGACTTTTCCCAACATTAGATTTTATATATTCTTTTATATGTTCTAAACTCATCTAGGATACCCCGTATACATCATTCCCTCTGTTATTATTCCACCCATGCCATTTGCACCATACTTAGTTTTATTTAATATTTTTAATAATTCTATATCTCTTCCTTTTTGAGATAAACTTACACTCGATGCAATTATCGCTGGATCTAAGGCGTGAATATTTATTCTTTTAGGACTAGATGCAAAATTTGATCCTGACTTTATTAATTCTTCATAATTTGATTGACATGCACCTGCTATAATAACTAACTTTTCGTGAGACTTTTCATATTTCCTAGCTTCTCTTACTGCCTTTATAAAATTATCGCTATTTTTATAATTGGTAGAATCATTTATATCATCTTGTCTTTTATAATAGGCATCATGTCCTGTTATTACAACAATATCTGGATTTATATCTTCTAATTGTTTTCTTATATTTAGATGAACTACATTTTCTTTTAGTAATATCCCATATGCTAAAATATCCATCTTTTTATAAAAATCCATACATCTTTTTAAATAGTCTTCGTCAGCATCAATATGAAGAATCTTCCCGGGTAAATAAAAATATTCACTACGATCTAATTCATCGCTTTTGATTCTATCATACGCTTCTTCATCATCTAAGATATCATCATAGCAATTATCGCACTTTTTTAAATCATCGATCTTACTATCTGCAACAAGTCTGACATTAACACCCTTTAATATGACCATCTCATCTTTTAAATCAATAATTTTAAATACAATATCATTATTATAAGAATTTCTAGTAACCAAATCCCCTATATTAAAAAGCATATAATCATCTCCAAATAATTATATGCTCTATTCTAATAAAATATTATTTATTTAAATATATCCATGAATACATTTAAACCAATCATATATATCAATAATTTCAAATAGTCAAGTTTTGAAAATATTTTTTCAAAACTTTGCTCTTTGTCTACTTTAGGAAAAATATTTCCAAATTAAGACAATTTATTTGCAATATCACAAAATATATTGACACTTAATACTTCACTTCTAGTATTTAAATCATATCCATGTTCTTTTAATACTTCTTCAATTCTATTTAAATCATACTCTTTTAAATTATTTCTAATAGTTTTTCTTTTATATCTAAAGCTATCTCTAACTAATTTAAAAAACAAGTCTTCATTCTTAACAAATATTCTATCCTTGCTCTCTAATTTGATGATTACACTGTCAACATTAGGCTTAGGTATAAAACACGTTCTATTTACAACAAATAGCTTCTTAATGTCATAAAAATAATTTAAAAATACTGTAATAGATCCATAATCTTTAGTACTTGGTTTAGCACAGAATCTATCTCCTACTTCTTTTTGAACCATTAAGACAACGCTTGTAGTATTAATACCGCTGTTTATAATATGTTCTATTATTGGGGTTGTTATGTAATAAGGAACATTGGCAATTACATAAATATTTTTATAATTATACTTATCAACATCCCTGTTAATATCTCTTTTTAGAAAATCATCATAGATTATTTCATAATTAGCATAGGATTTTAAATTTTTGTTTATGTGTTTTTCTAGAAATTTATCTATCTCATATCCAATAACAAAAGATGAACTTTTACATAAATATTTAGTTAAATTAGCAGAACCCACTCCTATTTCAATAACTAACGACTCATCCATAATATTACTTTCTCTAACTATTTTTTCTATTACATTATTATCTACTAAAAAGTTTTGACCAAATTTCTTTTTAAATTTAAAATCCATATTATCACCACTCATATAATATCATAAAAAAAACTGTTATGCATTAACAGTTTCTTCAGTTTCTATCTTTTCTACAACTTCTTCTTTAGGCAATTCTTCAACTACTTCTATAACTTTCTCTTTTACTACTTTTTTTTCTCTAAAGATTCTATAATTTATTACAAGCACAAGATCTGATATAAACAATAAATAAATAAGTAATTTAATAGTACCTAAGTTATCAGATAAATAAGATGGACTATAATTAATACCATACTTGTAATATAGCATCATATTAGTATCAAATTTAGCACGATAACCAATATATACTATTGCACCAAGTACAATTACTGCTGTTATGTTATAGAAGAAATTACGATTAATTATTTTTTGGCGTCCCATAAGATTAATAATATACATAATTAGTAAAAGTACAAATGGTAACATAATAGGGATTGAATCTGTTACTGATTTATCAAGTCTTGTATAAGTCAGCAGTAATCCATAAAATATTAAACCCATAGCTACAAGTAATAAAAGTATTCTTAAAACTACAAATAAGCCATTTATTAACTGCTTCATTGTGTCACCTCCCCAGTTGTTGCTGTTGCTCTTACTTCTTCTAAATAATCAACAATTTCATCAAGTATATTTGCTGATTGTTCATAATTATCTAAAAGTCTTTCATAAATAACTTTTGTTGGATTATATATGGTATTTCTAGTATCAACTGTAGTATAGCTGTAGGAACTATTTCCCATTAGCCAATTTTCTAACACTGTATTACTAGCTGTTATTTGATAAATAACCGGTTGATGCATTGCTAGCGTGCTAACCATTTTTTCATCTTCATATAAGTCAGATGATGCCGTTGTTCTTATTACTCCCATTTGATAAGCTAAACATTCTCCTCTAAATGAATTGAAATCTTTATAATAAGTGTAATTAGTAAAAGCATCTGCTGTTTCGATAGGTGTCTTGTAAAGTTCCATTTTTTTAAATTCATCAGTACATATTTTTAGTCCTAATCTAATTTTTTCATAATATATAGCTTTATTATTAACACCAAATACAGTAAAACTAATTGTTGAAAGTCTATTATCAGCATCATCTATTTTTTTTACAATGTTTTCTCTTTTTGTTTTTCCTTCGTCATTAATATAATAATCATATTGCAGTTCTTGTGCATGATAGACATTAGCAAATATTAAATACCCTGCCATAAGCAAAGAGATAATTAAAATTGCACCAACTAATAAATTAATTAATTCCCCAAAAGTCTTCTTCAGCATCTTCTTCCCTCTTTTCAATTCTTTTTTCTTCTATTATAACTTTTTTCTCAGGTTCTTTATGTTCTACTTCTACAGGAGTGGTAATTGTTTTAACATTATCTATATTAGTAGTTTCTTGTAGATTTCTTTTTCTTTCTAGTAATTTCTTTCTCCTGGTAAATATTTTTACGAAGTCAAATATAATTATACCCATACACGGAACTACTATCGCAACTAGCCAACCAAATTTGGTCGCTAAGAATTGTTGAATATATCCTATCTTTGGTATTTTTAAAATAACTTTACCCATTATATTTTTAGTAAGTACTGCTGGAGAATCTTCGGTATTATTAGCATCACCTTTTGTAACATAAGCTGTCTCTCCATCACGAAGTGTTATTTTGACAATTCTGTGAGTAACAGTAATACCTTGTGTATATGTTCCATCCGATATATATGTTACAACATCACCTATTGCATATACATCATCTTTCGTTTTAAAAGTTATTATCATATCCCCAGCTTTAATCTTAGGGGACATGCTTTGGGTTAGGATAACATACATATTAAAAGGAACTTTATCTAATTTATCTTGTTTTTGCATTACTTTGATATATACTACATACGCTGCAAGAAGTACTATTAAGATAAGCAAAAGCGTAAGAATAGTTTTAGATATTATTCTTAAAATTAATGCTATTTTTTTCTTCATAATTTCACCCTTTTATTCTACATATCCTATAACATTTACAATACATTTAAAAGTTCTAGTTGTATTATCTAATTCATAATTATTGGCAACCCAAAGTCTAAGACGATATGAATTTGTTTGAGTTGTGGTAAGTTCTTTTGTATATAATTTTTTAGCATTTGAGGCATGAGTGCTATTATCTAAATTTGTATATGTTGGAATTACTCCCGTAAAACCAGATGCTGCTGCTCCATTTTCCTCTAAATAAACTTTAATATATGCTGGATCTAATTTTAAACCACTTATTAATGCTTCTGTAAGATATATTTCATATGTTACTTTTTTAACTTTAGGATTATTATTTAAGTTAAAAGTAATTTGAAAATCAAAGTATTCGTTTGTCCCAGATAACGCTTTACCAAGTTCATCAGTCATAGGATAAGCATTTACTATATCAATAGCTGAATCAGCTTCGCTATAAGAAAATAGTACCATTCCAACATCAATATTGTTAGAGCCTCCCGTTGAACCACCATTATTAACATAATCTGTTATAGAAAAGGTGATAAATGATGCTCCTGCAATTAATGCTACTAACATAACAATTAGTAACCAAATGGGTACTATTCCTCTATTTGGTTTTATATATAACTGTTGTCCTACTACTATATTAGTATCTTCAAGTTCATTAATTTTTATGATAGACTTTTCAGTTACATCATATTTATCTGCAATAGATGCTAAAGTATCATTTTCTTTTACTATATATATAATATATCTTAAATTGTCATTCTTATCTTTTACCATAAAATACTAGCATCCTCTCTTACACTATCTCTATTATTGATAATAACATAAATTTTAATAAAAATAAATAAAAAAGACTTATTTTTCATAAGTCTAATCATATTAAATAAATTATGCTGTTGCTTGAACATTTACTTTGAATGTATATGTTGCTGCTGTTGTTGTATTTGAAATTGTATCATTTGATGTAGTATTATCATTTGTTGTTAAATCATATTCATCATCTACCCAAAATTGAATACGGAATGTTTCATTTGCTGCTGTTGTAATTTGCCTTGAAGCAAAATAGTTAGTTGCTGACATATAACTACCAAGTACTTTTGGTGCTAATGTCCATGTTCCTGATGCAGCAAGGCACGCTGCCTCTGTGTCTCCGGTTCCTGAGCAACTTCCATATCCTTCAACTGCTTTACCATTAGCATCTACTTCAACAAAGTTAATTTTAGTTTCATCTAAATCACCTGTTTGAGATACTTCAGTAAAGTATAGTACATATGTAAAAGTAACTCCAGATGCAAGTGTTGGTACTACAGTAAATGTATAATAATTAGTGTTAGTACTGTGGCCTTTATCATATGTCATTGGATATTGATTTGTTAAAGTTGCTACAGTTTCATCACTAAATGCTATAGATAACTGTGAAGTAGAGATAGATGATGTTCTTGTACCAGTAGCACTAAAGCTATACATTGCATAAGATACTCCAACTACTGCAATAACTAGTACTAAAACAGCTACAATAGAAAGTATTATTTGCTTTGAATTATTTTTTTCCATTTGTTCCTCCTTTATATATTTTTAATAGCTAATTAAATTAAGCTGGGTCATGGTTTATTGATAAAAGTGCCAAGTGGACTTGCTACTGCTTGAACATTAACTGACATTGTAAATGTTTCAGTTGATGCTGAAAGTGTAGCACTATTATCAACCCATAGATAAACGCTAAATGTATCTGTTGCAGTCCAAGATGATCCAGAACCTGCTAA
>Ga0116152_10001567_pt1 | contig 18767 bp, 15 predicted proteins | sample AD_UKC119_MetaG_FD_89894 | JGI IMG/M metagenome (GOLD analysis project Ga0116152, IMG submission 89894) | Active sludge microbial communities of municipal wastewater-treating anaerobic digesters from Hong Kong - AD_UKC119_MetaG | ecosystem: Engineered > Bioreactor > Anaerobic > Digestate... | reverse complement strand
CCCTCCGAGAGCGTCCCGGGCATTGATAAAGAGATTCATAAACACCTGGTCGATCTCCACGGGATCTGCTTGGATCAGGTCGTTTTTTGCTTCAAAGGATGCTTCCAATATCAGTTTCCCCGGGTAGAGGCGGGCGATCATATCCATGGATGTCTGAGCTTTGCTGTGAAGAGAGACTGCTTCTTTCCGCCCTTCTTCTTTTTTCGCGGATTCCAGGATCTTTGAAGCCAGACGTATTCCTTTTTCAGCGGCGGACCGTATGGCACTGACCTCCCTGGCCTCTTTGACCGATTCTCCCCGCTTCTTTTCCAGGATCTCACAGTATCCCCTGATGACTCCCAGGGTATTGTTCAGGTCGTGGGCGATAGTCGAGGAGAGAAGGCCGATGGTCTCCAGACGATTGTTTTTCTTGCATCTCTCTTCATAGAAGCGGATACGGTTACCTTCGGGGATGGCCCCGGCGCTAAACAGATTCCCTTCATAAAATAACAGATGATAAGGATTTACTTGTGTATAATAGCGGCGGACAGAGACTCTGAAACCGTTCAGCTTCTTATGTGTCCCCTTTTTCTTCTCTCTCTCCAGATGAGGAAAGGTCTGTTCCCGGAAAAGCTTTTCTCCCGGTTTTACCTGACATCCGGTAAAAAGGAGGAAGGAGGGATTTGTGTAGAGAAAGTGATCTCCCGAAAGGATAAAAAGAGGGTCGTCCGGAGAAACGTGAAGAAAAGAAGCCAGAAAGAAGTCTAAAGCTTCCGGCGACAGACAATAGAGGTCTCCCCGGGGGTATCCGCTGATGCGGTATTTTGTCCCGAACTGCAGAAAAAAGTCGATGAACAAGCCCCCGGTTTCCCGGTTCAACTCCTCCCAGACGGGAGCTGTTTTCTCTTCGAACCCATACATCTCCCGGGAGACGATGAGAGAACGGAGCGCGCTTTCTGTCTCTGCTCTTCCCTTTGAACAGACTCGGACAGACGTCTTCGTCCCCGAATCTGCCCCGAAAAGTGCAATGTTAAGGATATCTATTTCTTTATTATTTCCATTGTCTGACGCAATTTGATATTTCATATTTAAATTACCTATTTTTAACATTACAGGAGAACAGAAGTTTTGCAAGAGATTTTTCTTTTTTTTATTGACAGAAGAAGAGGCTTTTGTATAATTACCCCGTTGCGCCCATAGCTCAACTGGACAGAGCGTTTGGCTACGGACCAAGAGGTTGGGGGTTCGAATCCTCCTGGGCGTATTCCCTATTTATGGTATTTCATGTATTCCTTTAAAATTTCCATGTAACCGGCTTTTTCTGCCGAACTTATCTCTATCTCCTTTCCTCTGTGTCCGGCCAGGGCCGTCAGGTCGTCCGCCATCTTTTCCCCGACAAAGATGCCTTTTCGGCAGTGGGAACAGCCAAACGAGCCGTTTTCAGGATCGAAATAGCTTCTCTCGGCATTACCGCAGATGCAGTGTTCCGAGATCTTCAGGGGAAGCCCCATCTCCTGCAGAAGAGTGAGAAAGTAGTAGAGAAGAGCTTTGTTTTCCTTCTTATCTCCAACTCCTCTAAGTAAAAAGGAAAAACTTTGGTACAGCGCCGGGACAGGCTCATTGTAAGGGATGTTCCTTCGTGTGTATTGGACAAGTTCTCCGATCTCCATCAGCACATCGGGATAGAGGGTCAAAGAAAAATGATCTTTGATCAACTCGGCTTTATTCAAGGTATAGAGAGTGGTATTTTCTTTTTTGTAATAATGGATCTCGATCTCGTTGAGAAACTCGATGACCCCCAAAAAGGGGCTTTTAGGACGAAGAGCCCCTTTTACCATGAAACTCTGAAGCCCCCCACCCCGGCTCAGGACATTGAGGATCAGAGAGGTCTCTTTGAAAAGGACTTTTTTAAGGACATAAGCCGTATCCCTGACAAGCATATCTCAATGGAGCCATTGAAGGAGAAGGGTGGCCAATCCCAGATAGATCACGATTCCTGTGGCATCATTGGCGGTGGTCACCAGGGGCCCTGCTGCTATGGCCGGGTCTATACTCATTTTCTCAAAGAGAAACGGGGCAAAACTCCCTATGAGTGAAGCGACAAGGATCGCCGAGATCATGGAAAGGCCCAGAATCAACCCCAGAAGAGGCTGACCGTGCCAAAGAATGGCAATGGCTGAGACGATGAGCCCCACTACAAGGCCCATGACCGATGCGACACCGATCTCGCGCATGACTGTGCTTTTAAGCTTTCCGATGTTAATATACCCCACGGCAAGCCCCCGTACGACAATGGTAGCCGTCTGGCTTCCGATATTCCCCCCCATGGCTGTGATGACAGGGACAAAACTGGTGAGGATGATGATCTCCTGCAGGGTCCGGTTGAAAGCGGAAAGGATCGCTGCAGAAAGCATGCTCCCGAAGAAAGTAGTAATGAGCCAGGGTAGCCGGAGACGCGCTACACGAAAGACATTTTTCGTATAGAGCTCGTCTTCCACGGTTCCCACTGTCTTATAGAGGTCCTCTGTATGCTCTTCCCGGATGACATCGATGATATCATCAGCAGTGATGATCCCCAAAAGATGCATTTTATCATCTGTGACGGGAACTGCAAAAAGATCATATTTTTCAACGACTTTGGCAACGGCTTCCTGGTCCTCAAAACAATTGACATGGATGACCTCAGTTGTCATGACCTGAGCGATCTTCTCCTCGTCAAAAGCAAGAAGAATATCATGGAGGGAGCAGACCCCTTCCAGTCTGTTGTGCTGGTCCAGGATATAGATATAGAGGAGAGATTCGATATCTTCCGTATTTTTCAGCTGCTGTTTCACGTCCCGTACATTGAGTGTATCCCTGACGGAAAAAAAGTCTGTGGTCATGATCCCGCCGGCTGAGTCTTCGGGATAGACAATGAGATTTTTGATATCCCTTCTGTCCTGGCTGGAAAAATAGTCAAGGATCGATTCTCTTTTCTCTTTAGGAAATTCCAAAAGGATGTCGGTTACGTCATCATCGCTGACATCAGAAAGGATCTCAGCGATCTCTTCATCGCTGTAGTTGTCATCGAGAACAGAGATAAGGACCGGGATCAGGCCGGGGCCTGCAAAGGTTAGAAGCTCTCCTTTGACCTCGGGAGAAAAACGGGTGTAGAGACGCATGACCTGATCATCATCCAGCTGGTCGAAGATCTCAGCGATATCTTCCACACGAAACTCCCGGAGAAGCAGTGCCGCCGTCTCATCAGGTGTCCCCTCCTGGAGGATGGAAGAGAGAAAATGGTTGATCTTATCAGGAGTGTCCATTACGGCCCCGCCACTTTATGTCTCGGAGTCTTTCCGTGGAGGACATCCGCGACAGCTTCTCCCACCATAAGGCTCATAGTTTCACGGGCCTTCACAGACCCGCTGCCTATATGGGGCAGTAAAACAGTGTTAGAAAGCTCTAGAAGGCCCTTGTGGACCTCCGGCTCATACTCGTAGACATCCAGGCCGGCTCCTTTGATCAACCCTTTTTTAAGGGCTTTTACGAGGTCCTCTTCACAGATGACAGGGCCGCGTCCTGTATTGATGATAAAAGCCCCTCTCTTCATCTTCTGAAAAGTCTCCCATGTGAACATGTGGCGTGTTTCGGGAGTCAGGGGAAGATGTATGGAGATCACATCCGATTGTTCGATCAATTGAGAAAACTCCGCGTAACGGACATCCAGAGACTCTTCCTCCTCTTTCGGAAGCCGATGCCGGTTATGATAGATCATATTCATCCCGAAGCAGCGGCATTTCCGGGCGAAGGACCTGCCTATACGGCCCATCCCCAGGATCCCCACGGTCTTCCCTGCTGTCTCCTCCCCCAGGAGAAGCTCAGGCTTCCACATATCAAAGGCCCCTTCTCTTACATAGCGGTCCCCTTCGACGATCCTTCTCATGACAGAAAGCATCAGGGCAAAGGCGATCTCGGCTGTGGCATTGGTCAGGACATCGGGTGTATTGGTGACGGTGATCCCGCAACGGGAGGCATATTCTGTGTCTATATTGTTAAACCCTACGGCATAATTGGCGATGACTTTGACTCTTTTTTTCATGACATCGAGGACCTCTCTGTCGACGGGGTCATGAAGCATTGTGATAAAAGCATCATATTCCCCTCCGTTTTCAAGAAACCACTCCCGGGAGAGAGGTTTCTGATGCGGATTGACATGGACATCAAACTCTTTTTTGAGGTATTCGATCCCCTTGTCCGGGATTTTAAAAGTGATATAGACCTTATCCATGTTTCTCCTCCTTCCGGATGATCTTCTGAACCACCGGCTGTTTCAAGACCCACTTCATAAGCAGTTCCTGATATTGAGTCGGAGAGAGTTTCCATTGGCGCTCTTTCAGGGAAGATTCGGCATAGATCCGTGCGCTGTAGGCGGTCAGGGCTACGGAGACCGAGACATTGAAGCTTTCCACAAAGCCTGCGATGGGAATACGGAAAATACCGTCTGCTTCCTTCCTGGCCGTTTCCGAGATCCCGTAGAGCTCCTGACCGAAGACAAAGGCTGCAGGGCGGATAAACTCCATCTCATGGAGCGGTGCCTGGCCGGGGTCGGGATCGGCGACAAGGATCTCATAACCTTTTTTACGGAGTCTGTGAAAACACTCTTCCGTCGTCTCATAACGGTGAAGGGTCAGCCATTGATGGGCTCCGCGTGTAATATCCTTATTGACGTTTAACCGGTTGATCCCTTCGATGATATGCACATCCTGAAACCCGAAGGCCTCGATACTTCGCAGCCCGGCACTGATGTTATGGACATCAAAAAAATTTTCAAAGACAAAGGTGAAATACCGGCTGCGCCGGGAGGCCACATGGGAAAGGCGCTGATAACGTTTTGGAGTAATATATTGAAGATAGCGGTTAATGTTCACAGGCTGATTATATCATACCCGGGCACTGTATTCAACAAAACTCTTATAGAGTTCATCAGGCGTCTCGCTTTTAAGCAAGGCCTGGAGATTGTCCTTCTCGGATAAAATATAGGAGATCCTGGAAAGAAGGTTGATATGTTCGCAGGGTTTATCTTTGTCTGAGATAAAGAGAAGGATCAGTCTGACAGGTTTCCCGTCCAGAGCATCATACTCCACGGGTTTTCTGAGGAGAAGGATAGAAAGCGTCGTCTCGCCCCATCGGGGGAGCCGTCCATGGGGAACAGCGATTCCCAGCCCTATCCCTGTAGATATCTTACTTTCTCTGTCCCGGACAGCTTCAATAAGCCCGGATGCTTCCCTGTTCTTTATTGCTGCGATCCTCGAACAGAGGAAATCGATAGCCTTCTCTTTTGAAGGAATTTCATTCTGAATAAAAATCAACTCTTTTGACACATATTCTTTGATAGAAACCATAATTCTCCTGTTTTATCCTCTATAGTAAAGTATAACAATGGGAGAAAAACAATGCAAGATATTATTTTCAACGGGGCAGTATTTCGATGGAGTCTCCGGGGAGGATCTCTCCGCTGCTTATCACCCGGGCAAAGATACCCTCAAGGGGCATTACGCAATCCCCGGTAAGCTCCCGGATGGCACAGCCTGCATGACATCTCTTGCCGATCTGTGTCACTTCTAACTCTACCGTCCCGATCTTCATTCTGGTTCCTACAGGAAGCTTGTGAAGAAGGAGGCCTTCTGTCGTAATATTTTCTGCGTAAGATCCCCAGGGAAGGGAAGCTGTCTTTTCGCTTTTTTCGTAGCTTTCACGGGCCAGAAGGCTTACCTGCCGTCCGCTTCCTCCGTGAGCGTCCCCTTCCATTCCATACTCTGCGAGAAAACGCCCTTTTGGCACAGGGTTCTTTATCTCCCCTACTTTGAGGCTGATGTTCACAGAGATGACTCTCATAATCTTTCCTTTTCTTAAAAAAAAAAGGGACCCCCCCGGGGAGAGCCCCTTTTTTTATGACTTATACGGCCTAAAAACCGTGTTCTGACAGATTCTTATACCGCTGATAACGCTCTTCAAGGTCTTTTTTCAGAAGAGCATCCAGCCTGGTGGCTTCTTCCGGGAAGAGCTTCTCCAGGGATTTATAACGGACTTCATTATTGATGAGTTCGCTGACATCCTTTTGAGGCCCTTTATACTCCAGAATAAAGGGGTTCTTCCCCTCCTCTTTCAGAAGCGGGTTATATCTGAAGAGAGGCCAGTATCCTGTCTCCACAGCCAACTTTTCTTCTTTCTGGGTGTGTCCCATATCAAGGCCGTGGTTGATACAGGGAGCATAGGCGATGATCAGGGAAGGCCCGTCATATTTCTCAGCTTCAAGCAGAGCTTTCATCAGCTGATTCTTGTCAGCTCCCATGGCAACAGAAGCCACATAGACATACCCATAGGTCATGGCCATGAGCCCGAGGTCTTTTTTCTTGGTCTTTTTACCTGAAGCTGCGAATTTGGCAATAGCGCCGTAAGGGGTGGCTTTGGAAGCCTGCCCGCCGGTATTGGAATAGACTTCTGTATCCAAAACAAGGACATTGATATTCTCCCCCGAAGCCAGAACATGATCCAGGCCGCCGTATCCGATATCATAAGCCCAGCCGTCTCCTCCGACGATCCAGATGGATTTTTTTGTAAAGTAGTCTCTGAGCATATAGATCTTATCCAGAAGGTCTGAATCGACATCTTCCATTTCAAGAGCCGCTTCAAACTTTTCTCCCGCTTCTTTCGAGAGGTCTCCGTCATCTTTCTTCTCCAGCCATTCACCGGCTGCAGTCTTAAGCTCTTCGGAAAACTCATCTCCCTCAAGAAGTTCCTTCACCATGGCAGCGAGGTTCTCTCTTTTCTGTCTGACAGCAAGGGCCATTCCATAACCGTATTCGGCATTGTCCTCAAAGAGCGAGTTGGCCCAGGCCGGCCCTTTTCCCTCATCGTTGACGGCATAGGGGCAGCTGGGAGCAGAACCTCCGTAGATCGATGAACACCCTGTGGCGTTTGCGATCATCATGCGGTCTCCGAAAAGCTGGGTGACAAGTTTCACATAGGGAGTCTCTCCGCAGCCTGCACAAGCTCCGGAAAACTCGAAAAGAGGTTTCTGGTACTGACTGCCTATGACATTATCCTTAGGCAGGACTGTATCCCTGACAGGAACAGTAAGTGCAAACTGGTTGTTTACAGACTCTTTACCCGCTATCTCGTCGAAGAAGGTCATGTCTAGAGCCTGGACAGGGCAGATATCAGCGCAGTTCCCGCATCCGGTACAGTCCATGGGATAGAGCTGTATTCTGTAATTGAACTCCTTCAAAGCGGGCATCTTAGGTTTGACCGTGTTAAAGGATTCCGGCGCCTCACCCATCTCTTCATCTGTGAGCAGGACCGGACGGATCGCTGCATGGGGACAGACAAAGGAACATTGATTACACTGGATACATTTTTCTGCGATCCATCGGGGCATCTTGATGGCGATGCCGCGTTTTTCAAAACGGGTCGTCGACGTGGGGAATGTCCCGTCAGGGGTAAAGCTGCTTACAGGCAGGTCGTCGCCTTTCTGGGCCAGCATGGGTTTCATCACACTTTCCACGAAATCGGCTTCTTCTTCACTGATATAGGAGTCGCTGACGGTGACATGATCCATCTGTGAATCTTCAGCTTCGGCCCACTTTTTGGTATAATTGACCTTGACCAGGGCTTCCACGGCTTTATCCACAGCTGCATTGTTCATTTCGACGATCTTGGCCCCCTTCTTCCCGTAGCTCTTCTTGATGGCGGCTTTGAGGTATTTGACAGCGTCTTCAAAGGGGATGACATTGGCCAATTTGAAAAAGACAGTCTGCATGATCATGTTGATACGCTGTCCCAGGCCCGCTTCATCGGCTATGCGCACAGCGTCGATGATGTAAAACTGAGCCTTCTTTCCGGCTATGGCTCTTTTCAGAGACGCCGGCAGCTTATTTTCCAGTTCTTTTTCATCCCATGTAGTGTTCAAGACAAAGATCCCGCCCTCTTTAAGTCCGTCAAGCAGATCATACTGATAGACGTAGGACTGGTTGTGGCAGGCGATATAGTCGGCAGTCCTGACTAGATAGGTGGACTTGATGGGCTTTTCTCCGAAACGGAGGTGAGAGACGGTAAGCCCGCCGGATTTTTTCGAGTCATAGGCAAAATATCCCTGGGCATAGAGTCCTGTATTGTCTCCGATGATCTTGATGGCGTTCTTATTGGCCCCTACTGTACCGTCAGAGCCCAATCCCCAGAATTTACACTGGACGGTTCCCCGGGGAGCCGTATCGATATCACGGTCCACCCTAAGAGATGTCCCGGTGACATCGTCCTGGATCCCTACGGTGAAATAGTTCTTGGGTGCTTTGGAAAGCAGGTTCTTATAGACAGCCATGACCATGCCCGGGGTAAATTCCTTGGAACTCAGGCCATAACGTCCTCCCACCACAGTGATATCTTCTCTCTCTTCGTAGAGAAGCGTGGAGACATCTTTGTAGAGGGGCTCCCCTTCTGAACCCGGCTCCTTGGTGCGGTCCAGGACCGCTACGCTTTTGGCCGTGGCCGGGAGAGCTCTCAGGAAGGCTTCACGGGCAAAAGGACGATAGAGACGGACTTTGACAAGGCCGACCTTTTCACCCCTGGCCGTCAGATAATCGATGGTCTCCTCGATGGTCTCGCAACCTGAACCCATGGCCACGATAACGCGGTCTGCATCGGGAGCTCCCACATAGTCGAAAAGCTGGTAATGCCGGCCGGTGATGGCAGAGAGTTTATCCATCTCTTCCTGAACGATAGCGGGAGTGGCCAGGTAGTAGGGATTGATGGCTTCCCGTGCCTGGAAGAAGATATCCGGATTCTGGGCTGTCCCCTTCAGTATAGGTTTTTCCGGGCGCAGAGCTCTTTCTTTGAAGGCTTCGATGGCATCATAATCCACGATCTCCTTGATATCCTCATAATCGATCATCTCCACCTTTGAGATCTCATGAGATGTCCTGAACCCGTCAAAGAAGTGGACAAAGGGCAGGCTCGACCGGATGGCGGAGAGATGAGCGACAACACCGAGGTCCATGGCTTCCTGAACAGAATTTGAAGCCAGCATGGCTACACCTGTCTGTCGGACAGCATAGACGTCGGAATGGTCCCCAAAGATAGAGAGAGCATGCGAAGCCACAGAACGGGCTGCCACATGGAATACACCGGGAAGAAGCTCTCCGGCGACTTTGTAGAGGTTGGGGATCATAAGCAACAGGCCCTGAGACGCTGTAAAGGTGGCTGTCAGAGCCCCGGCGGTAAGAGAACCGTGAACGGCCCCTGACGCACCGGCTTCAGACTGAAGCTCAGAGACGAGAACCGGCTGGCCGAAGATATTCTTCTGGCCGTGTGCCGCCCACTCATCAGCCAGCTCCCCCATGGGAGATGACGGTGTGATGGGATAGATAGCTGCGACTTCTGTCAGCGCACAGGCTGCATAGGCAGCTGCCGTGTTTCCGTCGATGGCTTTCATGATTTTCTTAGCCATAAATTCCTCCTTTATAAAATCCTTTTACACAATAGTACTGTCCAACCCGCCGGATGTCAACTAATACGTGTATATTTACACGGTTCAGCAGTTAAAATAGAGATCGACCTCCTTGGGGTGCGGCCTGTTTCTGATCTCCAGGCTCTCCTTCTCCTTCAGCCTTATATAGCTGTCGATGATCTCACGGTTGAAAACATCACCCTGAAGCAGAAAATCCATATCCTTTTTCAGAGCCTCCAGGGCTTCCGGAAGGCTTCCCGGGACGTGAATGATTTTTTTCAGCTTGTTTTTGGGCATATGTTCCAGATTTTCCTCATAAGGCCCCATATCGGCTTGCCTCGGGTCGATCCTCTTTTTGATGCCGTCCAATCCGGCCATGAGCATGGCTGAAGTTGCAAGATAGATATTACAGGTGGCATCTCCCGGCCTGTACTCCATCCTCTTGTCCTCTTCAGATGTGAAGTTCTTGGGGATACGGATGGCAGCGCTCCTGTTCCCTTTTGAAAAGACAAGGGCTGTAGGGGCTTCAAATCCCGGGACAAGCCTTTTATAGGAGTTTGTGGAAGGATTCAGGAAAGCTGTGATGGCCCTCCCGTGTTTCAGAATACCGCCGATATAATAGAGGGCAGTCTCGCTCAGATCAGCATAACTCCCCTTCTCAAAAAATATATTCCGTCCCTTTTTCTTCAAAAACTGGTGAAAATGCATTCCGGACCCGGCCCTGTTGTAGAGTGGTTTGGGCATGAATGTCGCGTGCAGTCCGTGTCTGCGGGCGACCATCTTGATGATATACTTGATTACCTGCCCCATGTCTCCTACTTTCCCGAGGCCGATGGGCTGGACTTCTATTTCATGCTGGCTGGCGGCGGCGACTTCATGGTGATGATACCGGATCCTATACCCACATTGCCTGATCAGCTGGACCATCTCTTCCCGGACCTTGAAATAGAGATCCACAGGAGGATGGGCATGGTACCCGTCTTTATCCGTGATCTTGATGGATCCGGCCATGGCATAATCGGGCTGGTTTTCCATGACATCCCAATTATTCTCCCCTGTTCCCATAAAATAGGCTGCGCCGTTTTCTGCATTTTTATAATAGAGGGAAGTCAAAAGATAGAATTCGAACTCCGGGCCCCAGAGGCTCTCGTCCGCAATGCCGCTTTTTTCCATATATTCCTGAGCGCGATAGGATACTCCCCGGGGATCCATATGGAAAAACTCCTTGGTCTCCGCATCGGCAATACGGCATAAAAAGGAGAGCGTCGGGGTCTCCCAGAAGGGGTCAAGAAAGCCCGTATCCATATCAGGGATAATGACCATATCGCCCGATTCCACCGATTTCAACCCCGAAGTGGAAGATGCATCGAACCCCTCCCCTTCTCTGACGATCTTTTCTGTGAACTCTGCCGCCGGAAGGGTCAGGTGCCGCATCTTGCCGTTCAGGTCTGTATATTTTAAGTCAACAGTGGTGATTCCCTCTTTTTTGATAAAATCTCTGATCTCACTATAATCTCTAAACATAGGTCATCTCCTTACTCTTAAATCCATTTGATGGCGTCTTTCGGGCATTTTTCCACACAGATACCACAAGAAACGCACTTTTCGGGTTCGATCTCGTGGATTTCCTTCACTTTACCCCGGATGGCATCCACGGGACAGTTTTTTGCACAGATCGTACAGCCGATGCATTTTTCAGGTTCGATATGCGGCGGGGTACGTTTCCCTTCTGGAAAAAGGCCGGCCAGTTTATCCTCGATGACATGGGTGGGACAGACTTCGGCACACTTTCCGCAGGAAATGCAGATATCATAGTCGATGCGGGCCAGATTGTCCGTCACTTTGATAGCTTCCACAGGACAGGCCTTTTCACATTTTTTACAACCGATACATCCGACTTTACAGATCTTCATGACATCGGCTCCCTTATCACGTGAGGAGCAGAGGACATCTACTTTCTTTGAAGCCTTTTTCATCTCGATGATCTTTTTGGGGCAGGTATCAACACAGACACCGCACCCTACGCACTTATCCTCATTGATGCGGACACTGCCGTTTTCATTGATATCGATGGCATCAAAGGGGCAGGCTTCCACACAGGAGTAATACCCCAGACATCCGTAAAGGCAATCCACATCACCGCCGTGAAGCATCATAGCTGCATTACAGTCTTTAATACCCTGATATTCAAACCGGTTTCGCATGGCATTGATATTTCCCTGACAATGGACTACGGCGACTCTCTTTTCGGCCTTGGATGCTTTTTTTCCCAGGATCCCTGCAATAGCCGCTGCTGTATCAGCCCCTCCCGGGATACATCCGCTGATATCAGCTTCTCCCTTGACGACGGCTTCGGCAAAAGCAGCGCAACCGGCATACCCACAGGCCCCGCAATTGGCCTGGGGAAGGATCCCCTCCACTTTTTCGATGCGCTCATCCTTTTCAACATAGAAAGCTCTGGAAGCCAGGGCCAGGGCCAGTCCAAGCAGTAATCCTAAAATCCCTAATACGAGTGCAGCTGTCATAAACGCTCCTTAACCGATCTTCATTCCCGAAAAACCCATAAACGCCAGAGACATCAGGGAGGCGGTGATGAAGGTGATGGGAACCCCTTTAAGGGCTGCAGGAACATCAGCAAGTTCCAGTTTTTCCCTGATTCCGGCCATCATCACCAGGGCCAGGGTAAATCCTATTCCGGCGCTCAATCCATTGACCACGGCGCCGATGAAAGAGTACTTCTCAGTGATATTCATGATGGTCACCCCGAGAATGGCACAGTTAGTGGTGATCAAGGGAAGAAAGATCCCCAGAGCCTTGTAGAGGTCGGGAATGGATTTTTGTAAAAACATCTCGATAAACTGGACCAGAGAGGCGATGACCACGATAAAGACTATGGTCTGGAGGTACTGAAGCCCATGCTTGTCCAAAACATACTTCTGAACAGACCAAGTGACTGCAGAAGCTATGGTCATGACAAAGATGACCGCACCTCCCATCCCCAGGGCGGAGTCCAGCTTTTTGGATACACCCATAAAGGGGCATATCCCTAAAAACTTGATCAAAACAAAATTATTGATGAAAATAGCTGAAATCGCTATGATGAAGAGTGATCCAAGGGCCATAATACGTCCTCCTAATCCTTTTTGCCTTGTTTCAGCTTATTGATAACAGCGATAATGAGCCCCATGGTCAAAAAAGCCCCCGGAGGGAGTATGAAGAGTCCCATGGGCTCATATCCCGGGACCAGGTCCATTCCGAAGATCTTGTTGGCACCCAGGATCTCCCTGATGCTTCCGATGAGGACCAGAGCCAGAGTAAAACCAAGCCCCATCCCGATGGCATCCAGAATAGAGTAGTAGATATTGTTTTTAGAAGCGAAAGCCTCTGCACGTCCCAGGATGATGCAGTTGACCACGATCAGAGGAATGAAAAGGCCCAGCGACCGGTTGAGGTCGGGGAAAAACCCCTCCATGACAAACTGGATTATCGTGACAAAGGTCGCGATGACCACGATAAAGATAGGTATACGGACTTTCCCGGGGACCGCTTTCTTGATGAGAGAGATGACGATGTTCGATCCCAGAAGGACAAAAAGAGTCGCTAACCCCATTCCCAGGCCGTTCTGAGCTGAAGAGGTCACAGCCAGAGTGGGACAAAGGCCCAAAAGCATGACTAAGGTGGGGTTTTCCTTTACTAGCCCTTTGCTGAGCTCTTTCGCTGACCGTTTCCCCACGGGGATAAACCAATCGAGGATCCGTCTGAAGAAATTCTTCATTTTATGTTTCAATGACATACTACTCCCCCTCTCCCTTCAGTGATTCCCGTGAGATGGCCAGGTATCCTTTATTGACAGCGTCGGTCACCGCTTTGCTGGTGATGGTGGCTGCTGTAATGGCTGAGATCCCGTTCACCCCTTCGGGGACGTCGCCTTTGATGACCTCGATGGCCCCGGCCTTAAGACCCTGGAATTGACGGGTAAACCATACAACGGGAGCTCCCGCTTCCTCGACGGTTTCCTGGATACGGGCTCCCAGCCCGGGCGTCTCTTTTTGAGCAATGATCTTGAGTCCGATGAGTGTTCCGTCTTTTTTCAGCCCTGCCATGGCGATGATGGGCATCGGGTCATAGCCGTAAGCATAGATTTTTATGACAAAGCCTGTTTCTTTGCCCTCTTTGTCAAGGCCGACCCAGTAGCGGTTCTCGACAGTGTTGTCGATGAGCAAAGAGTCCTTCTTATCCTCCTGCATTTTGACAGGATTAAATTCAGCCGCTTCAGGCAGGACCTCTTTTCTGGCCGCTGCTTCCTGGCTTCTTTGTATCTCTTCGATCATGGGTTTTGTCTTTTCATAAGCCGTATGGAGCACAAAACCGGCAATAAAAGTCACAGCCAAAAGGGCAAACCCGAGTTTGATAAAGTCTTTCATGATTTCACCTCGCCAAAAGAGACAGGGACCGTATAGCGGTCTATCAACGGGACAAAAATATTCATGAGCAGAATGGAATAGGAGACTCCTTCAGGATATCCGCCCCACATCCTTATAGTAAAAGTAAGGACTCCGCAGCCCACGGCAAAGATCCATCGTCCTTTTGCTGTGATGGGTGACGTGACCATATCCGTCGCCATGAAGAAAGCTCCCAGCATCAGCCCTCCTGTAAAGAGATGGAAGAGCGGTTCCCCTGTGAAGAGTCCGTCGATTCCGCCGAAAGCCCAGGTCAGAAGAGCCACTGTCCCGAGATAGCCGGCCGGGACCCGCCAGTCAGCCAGTTTGGCGACAAGCAGAAAAAGCCCGCCGATGAGAAGGAAGAGAGCCGTAGTCTCGCCCAGACAGCCCCCTACTTTTCCAAGAAAAGCATTGATGACACTTTCCCCTGAGAAAAGCTCTCCGATGACGTGGCGGGCCTGATCTTCGAGGCCTGGATCATTCAAGGCTGCCCTGGCTGTCTTCAGGGCGTTCAGGGGTGTCGCCGATGTCACGGAATCGAGGAATTTGACCACTGCCGGGTCGGTTGCAGCCTGGGAAGCAGCCGGATTAAGAGACAAAAAACCATTTGCCGGGGCAGACCACCCCGAAGTCATATCGGCAGGATAAGAGGCCATGAGAAAAGCCCTCCCAGCCAGAGCCGGGTTGAAGATGTTATATCCCAGCCCCCCGAAAAGCTGCTTGGCGACAATAATGGCAAAAGCGCTGCCCAGAGCCACTTTCCACAGGGCAATCGTCGGCGGGACATTGAAGGCTACAAGAAGGCCGGTCAGAAAAGCGCTTCCGTCATAAAGAGTGATCTTTTTCTTGAAAAGGAGCTGCATGAGGGCTTCTGAGACGAGAGCCCCTCCCACAGCAGCCAGGCTTACCCAGACAGTCTTCATTCCGAAAAGGAATACCGTATGGATATAAGCAGGCAGGAGTGCTGCGATGACCAACCACATCACTTTAGTGACGGAAATGTTCTTTTTGATATGGGGCGATGTCGCAACATAAAATTTCTCAGCCATTATTTCGCCTCCTCTTTCTTTGCTCTTTCGCGAGCCGAGATCTTACGTAAAGCCCCTTTTCCGAGGCGGACATACTGGACAAGGGGGATTCGGGACGGACATACATAGGCACAGCTCCCGCATTCGATACAGGAATTGATATTCATATCGCCGGCCTCCTCAAAACGCTTGTTTTTGACCAATGTCACAAGCTGCGTCGGAAGGAGCTTCATGGGGCAGACGCTCACACAGGCCCCGCAGGAGATGCACGGACTTTCTTCATATCCCGGCAGCTGTTTTCTGGTAAAAAGAAGGATCCCGGATGTTCCCTTGATCACAGGCAGCTGCCTGGCGGTAACCTGGGCGAAACCCATCATGGGGCCGCCTGAAATAAGGCAACCGGCTTCTTCCTTCATCCCTCCCGCTTCATCGATCAGGCGCTCATAAGTATCACCGATACGGGCAATGAAATTGGCTGTATCCTTCATCCCCTCACCTGAAACAGTGACGGCCCTTTCGATAAGGGGCTTCCCTTCATAGACAGCTTCATAGACCGCAAAGGCTGTTCCCACGTTCTGGACGATGATCCCCACATCCAGGGGTAATCCTCCGGCCGGTACTTTCCTCCGTGTCAGAGAATCAATAAGCTGCTTTTCAGCTCCCTGGGGGTATTTCGTCTTGACCAGGGCGACTTTGAGTTCTTTATAAGGCGAACAGGCCTCTTTCATCTTTTCATAGGCTTCGGGTTTATTATGCTCGATCCCGACGATCCCCGTTTCGGCCCCGGTATTCTTCACCATGAGAAGGAGCCCCAGTGCGATCTTACGGCTCTCCTCCTGCATCAACCGGTCATCACAGGTCAGATAGGGCTCACATTCGGCTCCGTTGAGGATCACTGTGTCGACTTTTTTCCAGGAGGGAGGAGATAGCTTCACATGGGTGGGAAAGGTAGCCCCGCCCAATCCCACTATTCCCATCTCTGCGACAATCTTCAGGAAGTCCTCCCGGCCACAGGTTTCGACGGTGTACGTGGGGTATTCAAAAAAACGGTCTTCTCCGGACCTTTCTATCACCACAGCCGTCCCTCTTCCCGCCACAGGATGGGGAAATTCTCCTATTCCGATGACTTTCCCTGTCACAGAAGAGTGTATGTTCGCTGATATGGTCCCGGCGGCCTCGGCGATCTTCTGGCCCGTCAGGACTTCGTCCCCCACCTGGACAACAGCTTTGGCCGGGGCCCCGATATGCTGCGAAAGCGGGATGATGACTTTATCCGGCAATGACAGCCGTTTCAAAGGCTTATGCTCTGATAACGCTTTTCCCTCAGGGGGATGGATGCCTCCCTTGAACGTCAACACAAAGAACCTCCTTGATCTCAGATACCCTTTTCTATGCCTACCACTTGCAGTTTTTGTGACCCTTCAGGGGCCCGGACGAGTACTTTGTCACCTATCTTCTTCCCGATAAGGACACTTCCGATGGGTGATTCATCCGATATCTTATGTTTGGAATAATCGGCATCGTCAGAGCCAACGATCACATAGCTCATCTTCTCTTCGGTGGTCAGATCCACAAGGTGTACACGGGCACCGACGACGACGACATCATCCCTGAACTTGCTTTCATCATAAATACGGGCATATTGGAGCCGCTCCTGGAGCTCTGAGATCCTAGTCTCGATCAGCCCCTGTTTGTCTTTTGCAGTCGCGTACTCAGCGTTCTCACTCAGATCCCCCAGGGCACGGGCTTCCTGAATGGCTTTAATGATCGCCGGCCGCTCTACTTTTTTCAAACGGTCCAGCTCTTCAGCCAGTTCCTGATATTTTTCTTTTGAGATATGGACTTCTTTCATGAGACGCAATCCTCCTGAACGTTATTGTATTTATCCCGAGACGGGATCATCAACCTGCAAAATTATAACCGGTATAATTCATCCGTCAACACAACTCATCTATCATACAAAAACCGTTTTATCTTTTTGGTAGGTGTTTTTTCGAAGGGCTCCGGCTGGATCTCTATCCGTTTGATCTGCGAAAAAGCGGGTAAAGTTTCATTGACAAAGAGACGGTTCTCTTCCATCTTCTCTTTGAGAAAGGATTCCAGATCCGTTCCATCCAGATCAAGAGCGTCCAGCTCATCATAATCGGGATAGACCAGAGCCATCAATCCTCCGTCCCGCTCCAGGACCAATGATTCCAGGACAAAAGGAAGGTTATTGACCTTGTTCTCCACTTCTTCAGGATAGATATTCTGTCCCGAAGCTCCCAGGATCATATTCTTGCTTCTTCCCTTGATATAAAGGTAGCCCTCTTTGTCCATGAGAGCCAAATCACCTGTATGAAGCCATCCTTCTTCATCGATGGTCTCTTCCGTGGCGGCTGTATTTCTGTAATATCCCAGCATCACATTGTCCCCTTTGACCAGGATCTCTCCCGGGATCTCGTCAGGCCTGGGGGAATCCACACGGGCAGCGCAATAGTCCATGGCCTTCCCCACCGACCCATGGGGATGTTTATCCCAGGGGGCATAGGAGATAAGCGGACCGCATTCTGTCATACCGTAACCCACACTCAGAGGGAATTTTATCTTTTTAAAAAACCGTTCGACTTGAGGATTGAGGGGAGCCCCACCGACGATGACTTCCAGGAAATTGTTCCCGAAGGATCCGTAGAGAGACTTTTTGATCTTTCTGTAGATCAGCTCACGGGTTACAGGGACAGAAGCCAGCACTTTCACAGCCCCTTTCCCCAGGGCAGGCTGTATCCTTTTACGGTAGATCTTCTCAATGATCAGCGGAACCATATTGACCAGGCGCGGTTTTATCTCTGCAAAAGCTTTAAGAAGTATTTTCGGTGATGGTATGGTAGGCAGGAAAGTTATATGACATCCTCTGGATAAGGGGAAAAGCAGGTCTATGGTACACCCATAGGCGTGGGCAAGAGGCAGAAAGGAGAGGATGTTATCTCCCTGATCAAGGGGCATGTTCTCCCGTGAATAGCGGACATTGACCGTCAGGCTCCTGTAGGGGATCATGACTCCTTTGGAAAGGCCCGAAGTCCCGGATGTGTAGACGATAGCGGCACAGTCATCAGGACGGACGGATTCCCAGGGGAGGGAAAAACTTCCGGGAGAGAGGGTCTTCAGCTCTTCCCGGAACGAATCTCTGAAATGGTCAAGGTCTTTTTTACCGCCGGGGATCCGGCTCAGCAGGACATCGAAGGAATCCAGGGAAAAGACAGCCTTGAGGTTTTTCAATGAATTTTCATCTATCTTCTCATAGATCGAGTCAGCGACGAAAAAGAGGATGGAATCTGAATGATTCACGATATGTTGGACATCCTCAGAGTGAAAATCCGGAAGGATAGGAACCACCACAGCTCCGTAGGACAAAGCAGAGAGATAGACATAAGCCCAATGGACGCAATTCCTGCCCAGAAGGGCGATCTTATCCCCTTTTTTGATATCAAATTTCTCGAATAACGCGTGAAAAAGCTTCATCTCACGCCCGAAATCGCCGTAAGTAACGCTAAGGCCCTGGTAGTCTGAAAAGGCCGGACGTCCCCAATTCTGACGGATTACAGCCTCATATTCCTGAATTAAATGTTCCATACTTCTCCTTTCCCCGTAGCTTATTTTACAGTAAATCAGCTTTATCTCAATATATTTTTTGTTTCCCGAGGGGTTAACTTTTGGGTTGACAAAGAAAGGGGTATCCAGTAATATACCCGTGCCTGACGGCGGGGTGTGGCGCAGCCCGGTAGCGCACCTGCCTTGGGAGCAGGTGGTCGGAGGTTCAAATCCTCTCACCCCGATGAATTCCCGGAGCAAATGCGT
>Ga0116152_10001566_pt1 | contig 18782 bp, 12 predicted proteins | sample AD_UKC119_MetaG_FD_89894 | JGI IMG/M metagenome (GOLD analysis project Ga0116152, IMG submission 89894) | Active sludge microbial communities of municipal wastewater-treating anaerobic digesters from Hong Kong - AD_UKC119_MetaG | ecosystem: Engineered > Bioreactor > Anaerobic > Digestate... | reverse complement strand
TACTTCTGGCAGTCACTTTTTGGTTGGGCTATTATGGTAAACTGAAAAAATATATCAACTGGTCTCAGGTTTTAATTAAAGATAAATTACTCCAATTTTTTAAGGTGAACAGCAATATATTCCTCAGAACATTTTGTTTAATTATTGTTTTTACCAGCTTTACTACTTTTTCTACCAAATCAGGAGATACTATTTTAGCAGTGAATACTTTGTTGTTACAATTATTTACTTTATTTTCTTATATCATGGATGGATTTGCCTATGCAGCTGAATCTCTTACAGGTAAATTTGTCGGTGGCAAAAACAAACCTCAATTAAAAATGACGATTCAATATGTGTTTAGATGGGGTTGGGTTCTTACATTTTTATTTACAATTCTTTATTATTTTTTTGGCGATCATATTTTGCAATTATTAACCGATAATCAAGCAGTCTTGGAAGCTTCAAAACCCTATTTTAAATGGGTTCTGTTAGTTCCTGTAAGTGGTTTTGCAGCCTTCTTATGGGATGGTATTTTTGTGGGCGCAACAGCATCCAAAGCGATGAGAGATGCCATCTTTATTGCTACTGCCGGCTATTTTGCCCTATACTTCATCCTTCACCCTATCATTGGAAATAATGGATTATGGATCGCACTGCTCCTTTTTCTGGCTTTGAGAGGAATAGGAATGAAACTTATGGCCAAGAAAGTGCTCTTCTCCTAAATTATTTATAGATATCTTCAATCTCCTCCCGATATTTTTGAGAAATAAAATTCCTTTTTAATTTTAGCGTAGCAGATAGTTCTCCAGAATTTGGACTCCATTGATCAGCTACTAACTTAAATTTGATGATCTTTTCAAATTCTGACACCGTTTTATTTATTCTTTGAATCTCCGAACGAAATAAGTCATGAACTACCTTGCTATTTAACAAATCACAGTGATTGTCAACAGGTAGGTCTTGATTTTTTATCCAATCGATAAGGTTAGAGAAATTGGGAGAGATTTCGGCCCTGGCATACTTTTTATGTTCCCCCTATAACCATAAGGTTTTCTATAAATATTGAGTTCTTATATTTAATTTCAACCGATTGAGGTGCTACATATTTTCCATTCGATAATTTGAAAATCTCCTTTTTACGATCCGTTACCATTAAAAATTTGTCATCAATTAGATGTCCAATATCACCCGTTTTAAACCAGCCATCTTCCGTAAATGACTGTTTGGCAAGTTCTTCATTTTTGTAATATCCCATCATTACATTATGTCCTTTACACAAAATCTCCCCATCTTCAGCAATTTTTAATTGAACACCATCAATAACACATCCTACAGAGCCCAATTTCAATAGTGGACGGGTACCTCTATTGAGGGTAATGATTGGAGAGGTTTCGGTTAATCCGTACATGTTTAAGATTTTGATCCCTGCTGCCCAGAATATCCGCTCAATATCATTGGGCAATGCTGCACCACCACAGCCAACAGAATTGGCTAATCCTCCAATGGCTGCTCTCCATTTGGAAAAGATTAAACGATCAGCAATCTTAAGTTTTTGTTTGTAAAACCAACTACTCTCTTCGTCAATTTTGTAACGTAACCCTAAATCAACAGCCCAGAAAAACAGTTTCTTTTTGACTCCCGGTAGTTTTTTCCCTCTGCTGATAATGGTTTCATAAATTTTTTCAAGAATTCTTGGAACAGCATCAAAGCCATGTGGTCTGATCTCTTTCATATCAGCAGCCAAAAAGTTCTGAACCAGATTTTCATGAGATAACATCACTCCCTTTGGGGTTCCGGTTGTTCCGGATGTATATATTAATGAAGCACAATCTTTTGGGGAAATGGTGCTTTTGATAACTTCCAGTTGACTTTCCCATTTTGATCGATTTAATTTCCCCATTTCAATAACCTCCATCCAATTGGGAATACCTGTCATCTTATCAACGGTATATACTTTTTCCAGTTTAGGCAATTGATCAAAAATGGGTTCAATTTTTTAAATAGCACTTGATCTGAAACAATCAACATCCTGGTATCACTATGATGGATCACATCGGAATATTCTGCTAGATTCAATGAAGTATATAGGGGAACATGGATCACTCCAATCATAGACATACCCATATCTATGAAGTTCCATTCCAAGTTTTGTTTACCTTTACGGCGAAAGCATCAACTTTCTGAAAGTTTGCTTTATAACGATCCAATAGATCAAATGTTCTTCTAATTTCCATTCACAAAAATAATAAATCATTTTGATTTGAGCTATCAATTTTATATAAAAAAATCCAAAGGTTTTCCTTATTTTTGCAAGCAGAAACCATTAAGTAAAATTGAAATTTAAGAAACATAAAAGATTGATAGAATGAAAGATAATATAACTAGGAAAAAAATCAAAAATGTTTTTGCAGTAAATAACTACAATTGTATCGGTTGTTCACCACATAACCCAATTGGATTAAATCTTCAATTTTTTGAAGAAGGGGAGCAAGTAGTGGCAGATTGGGTTCCGGAAAGAGCTTTTGAAGGGTATCCCGGAATTATACATGGTGGTATTCAGGCTCTGTTACTGGATGAAATATCTGCATGGACTATCTACATCAAAGCAAAAACCGCCGGAGTAACATCCAGGTTATCGGTTAAATATAAAAAAGAGCTCGTGAATCCACAATCTAAGGTTACCGTAAGAGGAACTTTAATAGAAGTGAAGAGAAACTTAGGGTTTGTAAAATCTGAACTTTTAAATGAACATGGGGAAGTTTGCGCTGAAGCGGAATCAACCTTTTTCCTTTTCCCTCTTCATAAAGCAATTGAAGATCAAATATATCCAGCTGAGTACAACTCTTTTTTTGAGTAGTAATAACCTGTATCCCAGTATTTTTTAATTAAAATTAGAAATTTTTAACTTTTGAGTATCTTAAGTTTATATAATTTTGCTGCATGATTTTTAATGATGAGTATTTCATGAAAATAGCTTACTGGGAAGCAGAAAAAGCTTTGGAGAAGGATGAGATCCCTGTGGGAGCTGTAGTTGTATTGAACAATATGGTTATCGGCAGAGGATACAATCTAACACAAACATTGCAAGATGTTACGGCGCATGCTGAAATGCAAGCGATCACTGCAGCAACCAATCATATTGGAGCAAAATATTTGAATGATTGTACTTTATATGTCACATTGGAGCCTTGTGTGATGTGTGCAGGTGCCATTGCTTGGGCACAACTGGGATCTTTGGTTTATGGAGCAACTGATCCCAAAAAAGGTTTTACTTTAATCAAACACAACATTCTTCATCCCAAAACGTTAGTTAAAAGCGGCGTAATGGGTCAGGAATGTAGCGAAATACTAAAACAATTTTTTAATAAAAAAAGAGATTAACACATGGCACTCATTAAATCTATTTCAGGAATAAGAGGAACAATAGGGGGAAATATCGGAGAGAATTTAACACCAATAGATATCGTTAAATTTACATCTGCTTTTGTAACTTTAACCAAACAAAAAAATCAAAATCCACTCACCTTCATTGTGGGACGAGATGCCCGGGTTTCCGGAGAGATGGTGAATCAACTGGTTTGCGCTACGTTGCAAAGCATGGGCGTTAATGTAGTTGATCTGGGCCTTTCTACAACACCAACTGTTGAAATGGCTGTGATTCAACAAAAAGCAGACGGGGGTATTATTTTAACAGCAAGTCATAACCCTATGCAATGGAATGCATTGAAACTATTGAATGAAAAAGGGGAGTTTATTTCAGGTATTGAAGGAAAAGAGTTGCTTCAAATAACAGAAAATGAAGACTTTACTTATAGTTCAGTGAAAGAATTGGGAAACTATACCATCTATACAAAAGCGATTGATGATCATATTGATGCCATTTTAAAATTGGACCTAATAGATATGAAAGCAATCAGAAATGCTCATTTTTCTGTCGTTATTGATGCTGTTAATTCGACTGGTGGTATTGCCCTTCCTAAACTACTGGACAAGCTAGGTGTTAAAAAGGTGAATGTGTTGTACGGAGAACCTACTGGTATTTTTCCTCATAATCCCGAACCACTACCGGAACATTTGACCGAAATAGCTGAAGTGATGAGAAAAGGGGATTACCATGTAGGGTTCGTCGTAGACCCTGATGTAGATCGTCTTGCTTTGGTCATGGAAAACGGAGAAATGTTCGGGGAAGAATACACCCTTGTTGCTGTTGCTGATTATGTTCTTCAAAATAAAGAAGGAAATACTGTTTCTAACTTGTCCTCTTCCAGAGCTCTAAGAGATATTTCCGACAAGTATGGCGTTACCTATCAGGCTGCTGCAGTTGGTGAAGTTAATGTAGTGGAAAAGATGAAGGAGATCAATGCTGTTATTGGTGGTGAAGGAAATGGTGGTATAATATTACCGGAATTACACTATGGTAGAGATGCGCTTGTTGGAGTTGCTCTTTTCCTTACCTATATGGCTAAAACTAAAAAAACCTGCTCAGAAATCAGAAGTTCATATCCTGAATATTATATATCCAAAAATAAAATTGAATTGAGTCCCGAAATGGATATCCCCTCCATTTTAAAAGGAATGGCAGAAAAATATAGTCAGCATGATGTTAATCTAATTGACGGAGTTAAAATTGATTTCCCTGATAACTGGGTACATCTTCGTGCTTCAAATACTGAACCTATCATCAGAATCTATGCAGAAGCTTATACGATGGCTGTTGCTGAGAACCTGGCAAAAAAGATTATGGGAGATATTGCGGAGTTGGTAAAATAGGAATCGTTTTCTTAACTTCTATTTGATTTATTCTGGGTTTAAAAAACTCATAAAATTTAAGTATTTTTGCCACTTATTTGAACGATACGAAAATGCATCAGTTTTTTAAAAAACCGAATCCTTATAATGAAGATTTACGTCAGAATGTTAAGTTGGTTTTCTTTATTAGTGTTGGTGTTTTGGGCTTTTTGGCCCTCTTTCAACCCATTAATTTAGTTCCTTTTACGAAACATGAAGTGATTTACTTTATTGGGGGAACTTCTGTAATTACCTTCTTGGTTCTTGTTTTTAATATTATTATTCTTCCCAGTCTTTTCCCAAAACTCTTCTTTCATAAAAATAAAAGTTTTATCAGAGATTTTTTTTGGAATATATACATATTAGGATCCCTATCTGTGGCAAATCTTCTCTTTTTTATTCAATTGTTTGGATTCGAATCGATCACTTTTGATGTGTTTACTCAAATCAGTTTACTGGGATTGATCCCTCTTACAGTTCTCATTATCACAAATCATTTTAGAACATTAAGAGCACAGTTACGCCAAGAAAAAGCACTGAATCAATCCCTCATGATTGAACAAAAAAGTGAAAGAAAGTTTATTCAGTTTGATTCAGAATATAAAAATGATCAGTTGATTTTGGATCCCGAAACAATTATTACCATTAAAGCAGCGGATAATTATATTGATGTGTACTATGAGTCTGAAGGGGAAATCAAAAATCAGTTGATTCGATCCTCCCTTTTAAAAGCAGAATCTTTACTGACAGAATATCCTCATATCATTCGAACTCAAAGATCCTATATTGTCAATGTGAAAAAGGTAAAAGAGATTCATAATATATCAGAAGGATATAAGCTTTTATTTGATAAAACAAATTTTCATGCTTTTGTTTCACAAAAATACTTGAGTGAATTTAAAAAATTAATTCAATAAAATAATTTTCGGCACCTAAATTCGCCCCTTTTACCCCTAATGGGTAGATTTACCCCTTTTTTTTTATTTTAAACCCGTTCTTTACCCCGTACGTTGATCCATCCATAATTTTGCACTTTCAAAAAAAGTAATTATAAAACAAAATGATGAATCAACTTAACATTAACGGATTAATAGCTATCTTACCGATTGTTCAAGGTGGAATGGGAATTGGAGTATCACTCTCAGGGCTAGCGTCTGCAGTAGCAAATCAAGGTGGTATTGGAGTAATTTCTGCTGTAGCTATCGGGATGACCGATCCAGAATACAAAAACAACCTAAGAGAATCGAATATAAAAGCTTTAAGAAACGAGATAAGAAAAGCAAAATCATTATCCAGTGGAATTATTGGAGTGAATATCATGATGGCTGTGACCGATTTTGATAATCTTTTGAATGTAGCTTTAGAAGAAAAAATTGATATCGTATTTGTAGGAGCCGGATTACCTATCGGCCCCATTTTTGAAAAGTTTAAAAATAGTACTACCAAGTTTGCTCCTATTGTCTCTTCAGCACGTGCTTCAAAACTGATCTTTCAACAATGGTCAGACAAGTTTTCCAGAATCCCTGATGCCGTAGTTATTGAAGGACCATTAGCCGGAGGCCATTTAGGGTATCATAAATCAGATGTTGTAGACCCTGACAATAATCTTAATGGATTGATTTCAATTATTGAGGATACAATCCCTGTGATTGAGAAATTTGAAGAACTTTATAATCAAAAAATTCCAATTATTGCCGGTGGAGGCATTTATAACGGAGAAGATATTCACCAAATTCTTCAATCGGGAGCACAGGGTGTTCAAATGGGAACCAGATTTATCACAACAACAGAGTGTGATGTATCAGAGGCTTTTAAATATGAATTTATCAATAGCAATGAAAACAGTATCACCATTATAGAAAGTCCGGTTGGATTACCCGGTCGTGTGATCAGCAATGACTTCGTCAAAGATATTCAGGCAGGAAATCAAAAACCAATCAAATGTGGCTGGAAATGTTTGTCAAAGTGCGACTATAAAAATGTACAGTTTTGCGTTGCAGAAGCCCTTTTAAATGCATCTAAAGGTAATTTTTCCAAAGGGTTTGCCTTCTCAGGTATCAATGGATATAAAGCGACTGAAATTGTATCTGTTAAAGAGACTATAGGTCAGTTGGTTGCTGAATTTTGTGATGCTAAAGAGAAAAAAGTTTTGTTAGAGGTTTAAAATATCGAATCGGGAGTTTTGACTTTTATATTCAGGAACGATCGCTTTCATCTCTTTGACGATATCAAAAGCATCGCTGTCTTTTAAACCAATCAATGTATTGATACTTTGGGAAACTTCAGGGTAAGAGTACCTGCGTACATCTGCTATCATTATTTTCTCATGTTCTGTTTGTTTCGTGTTTTCCTGATTAGCTAATAATTCTTCATATAGTTTTTCCCCCTGACGAAGTCCTGAAAACTCAATATTGATATCTTTTCCCAGTGTTAAACCGGATAATTTAATCATTTTAACAGCTAAATCATAAATCTTAACAGATTCACCCATATCAAAAATGAAGATTTCGCCCCCTTTTCCCATCGCTCCGGCCGTAATTACCAGTTGGCAAGCTTCGGATATGGTCATAAAGTAACGGGTGATTTCAGGATGGGTAACTGTAATTGGGCCCCCATTTTCTATCTGTTCCCGGAAAACAGGAATTACTGAACCATTAGACCCTAAAACATTCCCAAAACGGGTAGTGATAAACTTGGTCTGGTCCTGTTCAAAATTTAAAGATTGTACATATATCTCTGCAATCCTTTTGGATGCTCCCATCACACTGGTCGGATTAACAGCCTTATCCGTCGAAACCATAACAAATTTTTGAGTGCCATACTTAACGGCTAAATCAGCTATATTTTTTGTTCCTTCTACATTTACCTTGATTGAAGAGCTTACATTCTCTTCCATCAACGGAACATGCTTGTAGGCAGCTGCATGATAGATCAGATCCGGTTTGTATTTTGACATAATCTCTTCCATCCTCACTTTATCCGTTATATCAACCAGTAAAATGTCAATATCTCTCATTTGACGACGTAATAAACATTGATTCGTCAAAAAGAAGGAAGGGGTCTCAGCATTATCAATTAATACCAGTTTTTTGTAGTCAAACTCCATGATCTGTCGTACAATTTCACTACCTATGGAACCGGCTGCTCCAGTAATAACAATGGTTTTGTCGATTAAGTCTTTACTTACCAATGTCTTATCCATTTCAATCGGTTCCCTTTCCAGTAATTCCTCAATCTTAATCTTTCGGATCTGTTTGAAACTCAATTCACCATTGATCCATTTCATTACTGGTGGCACAACCAACACTTTTACATTGTGCTGTAACGCGATCTCTGTAATCTCATTTTTTTTGGTAGCAGGAAGATTCTGAATGGAGATAATCAGAAATGAAATATTGTATTTGTTCAAATAATCAGCAAGTTGTGTAAAAGGTCTCACTTTTAAACTCTCAAGGGTCATTCCAATTTTATTGGGATCCTCATCAAAAAAGGATAAAACATTGTATTTGCTGATCTGATCTCTTTCAAAAACTCTTTTGGTTAAAATTCCACTTTCACCCGCACCAAAAATTACGATGTTCTTTTTGAACTTAGATGGATTAATGGTTTCAAGATAATAAGTTTTAAATTGGATTCTATAAAAAATCAGTAAAACGAGAGTAATAGAAAGTTCCATAAAGACAATAGACATCGGAACAAAATGTTTTAAATGGAAAATATCATTCACAATAATATTGGATCCATAAAGTATCAGGGTGCCTGTAATGGAAGCAAAAAAAATATTCAATAAATTTTTGGAATTGGTATATCTAACGACCATCTTCTGAGTCCCAAACAAAAAGAAAATGATGACACGAATCAGTAATATGTAAAAAAAGGAATTGATGATTTCAGTACCGGTTAACTGAGGTAGATTCGTTCCAAAAGAACTCCTGATGATAATAGCTAGAACAATGGCTACTATCACGCAACACATGTCAAATATCAAAATTACCCATGAGGGTAGAATGGTCATTTTTTGAACAAATTGTTTAATCATATCAGTTTCTAATATAAATTCTTTGTACTCTCTTTGATATCGCAGTTAGCAATTCATAGGGTGATTTTTGTATTGCTTTTGAAATCATGTTTAGATTATTTTCATCATTATAGATTACCACTTCATCCTCTTCCTGAATGTTGAGCCCTGTAACATCAATCATAGTCATATCCATACAGATTTTTCCAACAACAGGGCATTTTTTACCTGCAACAATCATTGATCCCACTCCATTGCTTAACTCTTTAGGAAATCCATCAGCATAACCTATTGGAACCATTGCAATTTTCATATCTTTTGGCGCTACAAAAGTACGATTATATCCGATTGTTTCATCCTTTTTAACCATTTTTAGTTGTGTGATGATACTTTTAAGTGTAACGGTATTCTGTAGTTGTTTCTGATCTTCGATAACTGCAGTATAGCCATACAAACCTAAACCTAAACGAACACAGTCGTAATGATACTCTTTAAATCTAGTAATAGCAGATGAATTTGCAATATGTTTCATAAATGGGTATCCTATCTTATGCTCAATCATTTTACATACACGATTAAAAATGTGTGCTTGATTATGTGTAAAACGATCCTCATTAGGATCTTCAGAAGCAGCAAAATGGGAAAAAACTGATGCAATGCGTAGTTCTGGATGTTCCTCTAGTATGTTGAGCAGTTGTGCAATCTCCTCTTCATTAAACCCTAATCGATGCATCCCTGTATCAATCTTGATATGAATGGGATAACTTTCTTTTTCAGGGTAAAGTTGTAAAGCTTCTACTAGCTTGGTTAAATAATGAAAATTAAAAATTTCAGGTTCAAGCTGATATTGAATCATCGTTGAAAACCCAGCTGCTTCTGCTCCTAAAACAACAATAGGAGTCATTATCTTTCTTTTTCTTAATGCTACCCCTTCATCAACATACGCCACAGCAAGATAGTCTATATTGTGATATCTCAATTCATTAATTAGTTCAGAATCTCCTAATCCATAGGATAATGCTTTAACCATTGCCATCAACTTCGTATGGGGTTCAAGAAGGGCTCGATAATAGTTTAAATTATGTGTAATAGCTCCTAAATCAACTTGTAATACCGTTTGGTGACTTTTTAATTGAATAGCACTAACCACTTTTTCAAATTGAAATTTTCTGGCACCCTTTACTAAAACTGCTTCGTAATTGATATTTAAATTGGAGATATTTTTAAGCAAATCATCGGTGTTTTCAAAACAGATTTTTTTAGGAATCTCAAAAAAGTGGTTATTATTGACCATTTCACAACCTACTAAAACCAGTTTTTTAAGTTGATGTTCTTTAATGATTTCTGCAATATGCTGATAATCACCAGGATTTAAATGTACCTGATCAAAATCAGATAAAATCAGAGTCTTTTTTTCAAATTGGGATTGAGTTCCAAGAAAATCTAACGCAATTTTTAAAGAATTGATGTCAAGACTATAGGTGTCATTGATCACGATGGAACGATTAATCGCTTCTTTGATCTCCATTCTCATACTCAAATGGGTCAATCTCGAGAGGCGATCGTTTATTTCTGAAATCGTATATTGCAAATGAAGCATTACAATGGCAATATGACAACAATTCTCAACGGAAGCATCATCAGTGAACGGAATGATTAAAGGGGTTTGGAAATTTGAAAAGTAAATATAAGTATGATGAGCTTGCTTTTGTTGTTTCTTTATTTGATAAATGGCGTCGGGGTGTGTCCCCCAAGATACCATTTTTGATTTTTTATAATTCAGATTTTGAACAACATAATGAACCAAGGTATGATCTGTACAATAAATTATAAAATCGGTTTCTGAAAAAAGAAGTAACTTTTCAGCCAATTTTTCATGAATACCTGAGAAGTGGGCTGCATGGGCATCTCCAATATTGGTAAAGATTCCAATATTGGGGAGAATCACTTTCTGAAGTTTTCTCATCTCCCCTTTTTGAGAGATTCCGGCTTCAAAAATGGCAAAATTATCTTTTGAACTCATTTGCCATACAGATAGGGGCACACCAATCTGGGAATTAAAACTATTCGGACTTTTCACGATGTTAAATTCTTCAGAAAGGACCTGAGCTAACCACTCTTTAATAATGGTTTTTCCATTGCTACCTGTAATGCCTACAACCGGATACTCAAAAGATTTTCTGTGATCAGATGCCATTTTTTGGAGAGCATCGATTGTATTTCTAACTTGAAAGAAATTAGCGTTATATTTGGAATATGAACTGATTTCTTCTGTAATTATAAAGTTTCTTACACCTTTGGAATATAATTCAGTAATATATTTGTGTCCATCATCATGTGCAGTTTTAATAGCAAAGAATAGAGATCTGTTTGGAGTGATCACTTTTCTGCTGTCAAAAACCAAATCAGAAATCATTTCATAGCTATTATGAATTGAGCAATGAATGGGAGCAATTATTTTTCCAATTTCAGCAGGTGATAACACGGAAAAAGTTTTACAATTTTAAGGTTACAATGGATTATTGTAATCTTCTCGGTTTTTTAATATGTCAATGGCCAAATAGATCGAGTTTCTCATCGATTGAGCAGACGCCATGTTTTTTCCAGCTATATGGTATGCTGTTCCATGGGCAGGTGAAGTTCTGACAATTGGTAACCCAGCTGTATAGTTAACCCCATCCTCCATTGCTAACAATTTGAATGGAATCATTCCCTGATCATGATACATCGCAAGGATTGCATCAAATTGAAGATATTGCCCTGAAGCAAAAAATCCATCAGAAGCAAAAGGCCCAAAAACATTGATTTTTTTGTCAAATGCTTCATTGATAGCAGGTTTAATAATTTCTATCTCCTCGCTTCCTATCAATCCAGAATCACCAGCATGGGGATTTAATGATAACACGGCAATTTTTGGATTGGTACAAGCAAAATCCTTTATTAGTGATTCGTGTAAGACTTGAATTTTTTGGAGAACAAGGCTCTCAGAAATAACTTTGGGTAAATCTTGTATGGCGACATGATTGGTTACAAAACCGATTTTTAGTTGGTTGGCAACCATCATCATCATCGTTCTTTGTGATGCAAAAGTATGAGAAAAATATTCTGTGTGGCCGTTAAAGTTAAACGTTTCAGATTGAATATTGGCTTTATTGATGGGAGCTGTTACAATAGCGTCAATCATTGATTTTTTTAAATCTGAACAAGCTGTTTCTATTGAAAGTTCCGCCATTTTTCCAGCAATTTGAGTTGATTCTCCCAAATCTATCTTAATTTCAGAATCGGTAAGATTAATTAAATTTGGTTTTTTGACAGAAAGGTGATCGGCATCTTTAACGAATTGGAATGAAAATTCATTCATATTAAGTGCTTTTCTGTGAAATGAAGCCACTTTTGACAACCCATAAACCACAGGAGTACACAATTCCATTATTTTATAATCGGATAATGCTTTCATGATAACTTCATAAGAGATTCCATTAATATCTCCATGAGTGATCCCGATTTTATAAGTATTTTCCATTTTTTTTTGATTAGAGGGTTACTTTTACTTCGTATTCTTCAAATCCTTCCACAATATCACCCACTTTAATGTCATTAAAGTTTTCAATATTCAAACCGCAATCTTGTCCGGCAACAACCTCTTTTACATCATCTTTAAAACGACGAAGAGAGCCAAGTTTTCCGGTATAGATCACAATACCATCGCGAATTAGACGAACACTGGTGTTTCTTTGCAGTTTACCATCAAGTACGATACAACCTGCAATATTGCCCAATTTGGTAATTTTAAACACCTCTCTCACTTCAAGGTTGCATAAGATTTTTTCTCTTATTTCAGGTGAGTGCATACCGGCAATTGCATCTTTGATTTCATTGATAGCAGTATATATGATAGAGTAGATTCGAATATCAATCCCCTCTTGTTCAGCTAGTTTACGGGTACTATGTGATGGCCTTACCTGGAAGGCAACGATGATGGCATTAGAAGCAGATGCTAATAAAACATCACTTTCTGTTACCTGACCAACAGATTTATGAATCACGTTAACCTGTACCTGACTGGTAGATAGTTTTAACAATGAGTCAGATAATGCTTCCACTGAACCATCTACATCACCTTTAACGATGATATTCAACTCTTTAAAATCACCAATAGCGATTCTTCGGCCAATTTCATCCAGGGTGATATGTTTTTGTGTCCGTAGACCCATCTCCCTGGCCAACTGTGATCTTTTAGTAGCAGCAACTCTGGCTTCATGTTCAGTAGAACAAACTCTGATGATATCACCTGCCTGAGGAGCACCATTAAGACCTAATAACAACACAGGTGTTGCAGGTCCAGCATTTTTAAGTGGTTGGTTTCGTTCATTATACAACGCCTTCACTTTTCCAAAGAAATTACCAGCTAAAACAGGATCACCCACTTTAACAGAACCATTTTGGATAAGAACTTTCGCTACATATCCTTTTCCTTTATCTAAGGAAGATTCGAGTACGGTTCCAATTCCATTCTTATCAGGATTTGCTTTTAAATCAAGAAGTTCAGATTCCAAAAGAACTTTTTCCAATAGGACATCTACATTAGTCCCTTGTTTAGCGTTGATCTCCTGGCATTGATATTGTCCTCCCCATTCTTCAACTAATATATTCATGTTTGCTAATGCTTCCCTAATTTTTTCAGGCGCTGCATTCGCTTTGTCAATTTTGGTAATGGCAAAAACCATTGGCACTCCAGCTGCTTGGGCATGATTAATCGCTTCAACCGTTTGAGGCATGATGGAGTCATCTGCTGCAATAACAATGATAACTAAGTCAGTTACTTTAGCCCCACGAGCACGCATAGCAGTAAATGCCTCGTGACCTGGTGTGTCAAGGAAAGTTATTTTTCGACCATCCGGTAATTTTACAAGATATGCTCCAATATGTTGAGTGATACCACCCGCTTCTCCAGCGATCACATTCGTTTTTCTAATATAGTCAAGTAAAGATGTTTTCCCGTGGTCAACGTGTCCCATAACTGTGATAATAGGGTGACGAGATTGTAAATCTTCCTCATTGTCTTTGTCATGTAAGCTTAACTCCTCCTCAACATCAGCTCGAACAAATTCAACTTCATAACCATACTCATCAGCTAATAAAGAGATCGTCTCAGCATCTAGTCTTTGGTTGATAGATACGGCCAGGCCAACTGCCATACATGTCGAAATGATTTGTGTAACTTGTATGTTCATTAAAGTTGCCAACTCATTAGCTGTAAGGAACTCGGTAATTTTCAAAATTTTAGATTCTTTTTGTTCCATCAACTCATGCTCTTTCATCTCTGAAAGATTGTGTTGTCTTTTTTCTCTTTTTCTTTTAGAAGTTTTAGATTTTCCCAGTGGTTCTAAACGTTGCATCGTTTCTCTGATTTGGCGTTGAATATCCTCATCAGTGATCTCCACTTTTTGTACAGGTGCGGTTTTATTGGCGTTATTGGCGTTGTTCTGTTGATTAGCAGATTGTTTAATTCTGGTCCTTTTTCTTTTCTTTTTGGTAGGATCAGATGCAGTTCCACCTGTATTGGGCTTCCCTTGAGCATTGTTTTGATTCCCTTGGTTTCCTTGTCCATTTTGAGTGTTCTGTTGATTCGATTGGGAGTTTGATTTTTGATTGTGATGATCTTTTTTACCACTATCCTTAAGTCTTGCAATCGGGAGATCAATTTTTCCTTTGATTACTGGAGCCTGAAGTTTTTCATATTTTGTTTCTATGAAATTAGCATCACGAACAGGTGTAGTTGCAGGTTCAGGAGTAACTGTTTCAGCTTTTGGTTCCACTTTGGGTTCTTCAGGAGTAACCACTTCTACTTCTTCAGGTTGAATAGGTGTCTCAACACTTTTTTTAGACGGTTTATTAAATTTTGATAAATCAATTTTATCAACGATTTTAATCCTTTCAGAAAGATTTTCAATAGTAGTCTCAATATGTTCCGGTTTAGCAGGCTCGGGATTTTTGAGCGTTTCTTCTTTTACAGGATTCGCCTCTACATGTTGTTCAACAGGGGTTGATGATTCTTTTGGAAGTTCAGATACAACAGTTTCAGAAGCATCTATTTCAACAATAGTTGGTGTAGAATTTGGTTTTTCAACAATTTCTTCAACATGAGATGAAACTGAATCTGTTTTCTGAATATCAGCTTCAGGTTGAGCCATGCTTATTTCAGACTTAGGAGCCTCTGTAACTGTAGTTTTCTTGGGACTTTGTGAAGAAAGATCCATTTTTCCAATTACTTTGGGTTTTGGAACCTCTGTTTTAATCATTTCTGGTATAACAGGGGCTTGTTTGGCAGGTTCTACAACAGAAGACTGTGTATGTGCTGTTCCCTTTTCAGGTTCAGTTTTTGGAGTGTTGTGGTCACTATTTTCATGTTTCGCTTTATTGTAAGAACCAATCTCAATTTTCTTGGCCTCCTCTTTAACCAATCTGTCACCGTTAAATTCTTTGAAAAGAACATCATACATTTCGGGAGTAAGTTTCATATTCGGATTCATATCCGGAATATCAAAATTTTTCTTTTTTAAAAAAGAAACGATTGTATGAATTCCAACATTGAACTCGCTAGCGGCTTTTCCCAAACGTGGTAATTTGTTTTCTGTTGACATATATTATTTGTTTTCTATTATTAATTTTGTAAGTATAATGAGGTAAAGAGATAAAAAATTAGGACTAATCTTAATTTACTTCCAACTCTTTTTTAACTGAAGCGATCATTTCATCAACTGTTTCCTCTTCTAGGTCAGTACGATGAATAAGTTCTTCTCTACTTAAACTCAAGATACTTTTGGCTGTATCACAACCAATATTTTTGAATGCATCAATAACCCATTGGTCAAATTCGTCCAAGAATTCGTTTAGATCTACATCTTCCTCTTCGATAATATCATCTCTGAACACATCGATTTCGTACCCGGATAATTTGCTGGCTAATTTGATATTATAACCACCTTTACCGATCGCTAGTGAAACCTGATCCGGTTTCATATATACATTGGCAGTTTTATTGTCGTTATCAATTTCAATAGATGAGATTTTCGCAGGATTTAAGGCTCTGGCAATTAAGAGACTAACATTAGAAGTGTAATTAATCACATCAATATTTTCATTTCTTAATTCACGAACGATACCATGAATTCTGCTCCCTTTCATCCCCACACAAGCACCAACAGGGTCAATTCGGTCGTCGTATGATTCAACGAGAACTTTAGCTCTTTCACCAGGAGAACGAACCACATTTTTAATAGTGATCAAACCATCAAACACTTCAGGGATCTCATTTTCCATCAATCTTTCCAAAAAGGCAGGAGCTGTTCTTGAAATAGTAATCACAGGAGTTGATCCTTTCACCATTACGCTGGAAACAACTGCCATTAGGGTATCCCCTTTTTTATATTTATCTGAAGGGATCTGTTCATTTTTGGGTAACACAAGTTCCACACCATCTTCGTCAAGTACTAAGATCTCTTTTCTCCACACTTGATTTACTTCACCAGTAACCAACTCCCCAATTTTATGTTCATATTTTCTATAGATATTATCTTTTTCATACTCCATCACTTTTGTGATCAGATTTTGTCTTAAAGATAAAATCTCTCTTCTGGCAAAGTCGCTCATCCTAATTGGTTCGTAGCAATCTTCACCCTCTTCAAGGTCTGCCTCAATTTTGATGGCATCTTTTAATTCAATTTGAGTTGCTTCGTTTTCCAGTTCCCCATCGGCAACAACTTCACGGACTCTTTGAATCAACCAGTCTCCATTATCAACATTCACAACCACACTAAATACTGCTTCTGGCCCAAATTTTTTGGCCAATGCAGCATGCATTACATCTTCCAATATCTTCATCATTGACTCACGGTCAATGCTTTTCAACTCTTTGAACTCTTGAAATGTCATCAATAAATTCAACCGACTTTCAGAATCTTTGTCCAATGTACTGGATTGTTTTGATTTTTCTTTTTTCATTTTTGTTGATATTATATTATGTTACTATTTTTCAATATTTAATAAAAAATGGGGTCGAGACCCCACTTCACTATCCTTTAACAAAAACTCTCACCTTTTGAGTGAGAGTAGTTTTCTGTTGACCAACCAGGATTCGAACCTAGACAGACAGTACCAAAAACTGTAGTGCTACCGTTACACCATTGGTCATTGTCTCATTTTGAGGTTGCAAAAATACAATTTTTTTAAATATCTTCGTAAAAAAATGAATATTTTTTTATTTTTTTTTCTATTTATTGATAATCAATAAGATGTATATGTTTAATTAAAGAATTGTTTTACTTTATTAAAGAAATTCCGTTCATTTTTGCTTGGTTTTGGTTTAAAATTGTCAGAGTGTTCCAATTTTTCAATAATTGAGCGCTCATCTTTGGATAAATTTTTTGGTGTCCAAACATTAATATTAACGATAAGATCCCCTTTTCTGTTGCTATGAAGTTCAGGCAATCCTTTTCCTTGAAGTCTGAGAACTTGTCCCCCTTGTGTCCCCGCGGCAATTTTCACTCTTGCTAACCCATCTAAAGTGGGGATCTCCACACTTCCACCGAGAGCAGCTTGGGGGAATGAGATAAAATAGTTCAGATAAAGGTTATTACCATCTCTTTCAAAAAGTTCATGTTCAATCTCTTCAATAACCACAATAAGATCACCATTTATGCCACCTCTTGGTGCGGCATTTCCCTTTTCACGCATGGAGAGTTGCATCCCATCTTCCACACCTGCAGGGATATGAATGGTTACAATCTCTTCTCCTTTTACGATCCCATTCCCATTACATGTAGAACATGGATTTTTAATTACGGTTCCTTCACCGTTACAAGCATCACAAATCACAGCTTGTTGTATGATTCCAAACATACTTCTTTGTTGATGCATCACCTGGCCTCTACCATTACATTTGGTACAGGTATGCACATCAGCTTTATTTTTTGTTCCTTGTCCGTTACAATCTGGACAAGGGATCATTTTTTTAATTTTTAATTTTTTTTCAGTATTTTTTGCAATTTCATCGAGTGTTAACTTCACGGTTACTCTAAGATTAGTACCTTTTTTCACTCTTTGTCTTTGAGAAGAACCACTGCCGCCAAAACCGCTAAAACCGCTAAATCCTCCCCCAAAAAGATCTCCAAAACGTTCAAAAATGGAGTTGAGATCAAAGTCACCACTGAATCCTCCGGATCCTCCCATATTTCCACTCATTCCGGCATGACCAAACTGGTCGTACCTGTTTTTTTTCTCAGGCGTACTTAAAACGTCATAAGCTTCAGCTGCCTCTTTAAATTTTTCTTCCGCTTCATGGTTTCCCGGATTTCTATCGGGATGGTATTCCATCGCTTTTTTTCTATATGCTTTTTTGATCTCTTCGGCAGTAGCATTTTTGCTAATACCTAATACCTCATAATAGTCTCTCTTCATATCCTTATCATTTACTGAATCTGTATTCAGTTATTTTCAATTAATTTGCAACAATAACTTTAGAGAATCGGATCACTTTATCTTTCAGTTTATATCCTTTTTCTGAAACATCCATCACTTTCCCTTTCATATCTTCAGAAGGAGCAGGAAAATGGGTGATTGCTTCATGAAAATCAGTATTGAATGGTTCTCCGATTGCAGTGATCTCCTCTACATCAAACCGTTTTAAAACTGCTCTCATTTTGTTATAGATAAGTTCAAACCCTTCTTTTAAAACAGCAATATCTTCCACATTCTGGTTATACTGGATCGCTCTTTCATAGTCATCAATAATAGGAAGAAGGGAAAGGATCACTTTTTCTGAGGCAGTAGCAATAAGATCAATTTTTTCTTTATTGGTTCTTTTCTTATAGTTATCAAATTCTGAAAAAAGTCTCAAAAACTTATCGTTTAATTCGTTCTTTTCAATTTCGAGTTTTTCAATTTGTTCTTTCAGCTTATCTTCTTTGGTTGGTTTCTTCCCGAAAAAAGATTT
>Ga0116152_10001565_pt1 | contig 18793 bp, 19 predicted proteins | sample AD_UKC119_MetaG_FD_89894 | JGI IMG/M metagenome (GOLD analysis project Ga0116152, IMG submission 89894) | Active sludge microbial communities of municipal wastewater-treating anaerobic digesters from Hong Kong - AD_UKC119_MetaG | ecosystem: Engineered > Bioreactor > Anaerobic > Digestate... | reverse complement strand
TTTCCTGTTTTATTTTTTCTAAATCGATCATATTTATCCTTTTAAAGCGTTTCTGTCAATTAAATCAGACATGAATTTTGTTCCTCCAGATTATACTGTTTTTCAAATATCATAAAAGTAAAGACGAATTGTTAACGATTTTTGTTTGGCTCTTCACAATAATTTACCGGAAATTCACAATACTGGTGAGTCTTGTAATACAGCAACGCCGAGCGTTGAATTTTAGAAAAATCTTATAGATACAAAAAATCAACAACTCGGTACGGGTTGGATCAATTATAAAATCAAAGCAATTTTTTCCTATCTCTGAATTGTTATTAAAGTAAACTCAAACCCATACTGGTTTCTTTTACTCAAACCAGAACTTTTAATTGACTGCAAACCAGTTTTGAGATGTAAAAATATCCGTTTAAACATTCAGTCTGTAAGCATTCTTTTGAGCAGTTAAAGCTAGTTCAGTAGCCAAAAAACAGTGAGCCTGCGTCATGGCTGTTTCGGTACGGTTCAATACATCATTTACAAATAATTCACCAAAAGGTAATGGCTCATTTTCGCAGTCGATATACTTTGTTTCTTTCTGGGTGACCAGGTAAAGATGATTGCCTCCTTTATGATCAGTAGCAATATCAATGTTCTTTCTTATTTCTATAAAACCTTCTGTACCCAGAATCGTTAAACGTCCATCACCCCAGGATCCCAGCCCGTCAGGCGTAAACCAATCTATACGGATATAGCCTGTACCGCCATTGCCGGTGACCTGCGCATCCCCAAAGTCTTCAAAATTGGGGTATTGAGGATAGTGTACATTTCCGGTTTGTGAAGAAACAATTTCTGCTTTTGTAGAACCGGTAAAAAACAGGAACTGATCAAACTGGTGTGAACCAATGTCAGTGATAATGCCGCCATAATATTTTTTATCAAAGAACCATTCAGGTCTTGAGGGTATATTCATTCTATGTGGTCCCATGCCAATGGTTTGCACCACATTACCAATAGTGCCGGCTTTTACCAGTTCACCGGCTTTTACAGTTGCCCTGTTCTCAAACCGCTCACTGTACATAATGCTATAAATACGCTTTGTTTCTTTTTGTATCTTTTTTACTTCAGCCAATTGCTCAAGTGTAGTGATGCCAGGCTTATCAACCAGGTAATCTTTTCCGTGTTTCATTACTTCAATACCCAACGGCGCTCTTTCAACGGGGATGCCCGAACTAAGAACTACATGTATGGAGTTGTCTTCAAGTATTTCCTTTTTATCGCTGACCTGCTTTACTTGTGGGAATCTTTTGGAAAAAGCAGCTGCGAGGTCAGGTTCTTTAGCATAAAAAGAAACAAACTCACCCCCACCCCTTATTACAGCAGCAGCCATTCCGTATATATGGCCATGATTAATACCGATAACGCTGAACCGGATCTTCGATTGTCGATTGTGTTCGGGATAAAATAATTCGCTAGTGCTTTTCTCCTTTGATGTTCCGCCTGCCATTGCTTTATGAGCTACAGAAGGGAAAAAAAATAACCCGGTGGCAGCAGTGGTTGCTTTTTGGATGAATTTACGTCTGCTTGAAGAACTTTTCATAATACAACTGTTAATGACAGTAACGAATTTATTCTTTTATTCCCGTAAAAGAAGTATCGATATAAAAGAAAAGCCCCCTGTAAAAGCAGGGGGCTGAACTGATTATTTTTTTATTTAATTCATTCTGATGATCCTGTTACCTCCGGGGTTATTTCTTTGCATTTCTTCCATCATTTTATCTCTTTCCTTTTTATATTCTTCCTGTGTATATCTTTTTTTACCGGTAGGCTCTTTTATGGTAGTCAGATCTGCTTTTTCGTCCAGGAATGAAGCAACATAAGTTTGATCACCATCTTTGATATCCATTTCCAGTATCAGCCCGGGTAATTGCCCCTGGAACTCTGAGGGTCCTGCGGATACGGGAATATCAGTTGCAAACCAGGCAACAACATTTGCAGTATCATCAATTTCTTTTCTTTCCATTTTTCCATTGTCCATATTTACAGACATTCTCTTACTGACACGAACCGCAGTTGCTTTCATACAATTATGTCCCAGGATCGTTTTTGTTTCCCCTGCCATTTTCCATTGCAACGAACTTATGGTATCGTCAACAATGAAAGTTTTATCCATGAATTCCCTTTTTTCAACCCTTTTATGGGTATTGAAATTGTTGTATAAAACATCGTTGGCTCCTGCCACTACCATCCGTATCTGCATTCCATTACCTCCAAAGGTAGGACCACCATCATCTGAATTATCGGGTTCTGCCTGCCTCCATATAGATTGATTATTCCCAAAAGTCAGTTCATATTTATCAGTCCGGCTGCTGGGCATCTGGCTTTCCATACCACCTGCCATACCGGTGAAGCTAAAATGTAGTTTTACAGTCCGGTTATAAACTACTTTCCCTTGTGTTTGCTGCGCTTTTATAATACCTGTTAACAAAACAAAGGCAGCAGCACTCAGTAATATTTTTTTCATGGTTTAGTTTTTAGTTATCCGCCTTTGGCGGAAAATTTTTGGTAACATGAAATTCGCCTGGTATATATTCCTATTGATTATAAGGACTATCCTGGCTCATTTCATAATAGTTTGTTTTGCTCAAAGCTAAAAATACAGCAGCAGGTGGCAGGTTAAGCCACCTTTCATTAAAGTTAATAAAGGTTAATAAGGCATTACCCCCCGAATGATTAAAGTACCTTTGTTGGGTTAAATTGATCATGAATAAGCTACGTTGGTTACTCGTTTTAATGGGCATCACTATTGCCGGAGTTGCTGCATTTCAGTTCTACTGGCTGAGGCAGAATTATGGCCGTGAAAAGAAAACGTTGGGCATAAAAACCGATGTGGCTTTCAGAGAAACTGTAATGCAATTACAGGTTGAAAACCTGAAACTGGATATTTCTGGCGACAGCCTGCATGACCAGAAGTTCAAATTCTTTAAAACGGATAGCAACCAAAATATCAGGCTACGATTTGCACCCAGAGAGAAAGTGATCTCCAGCATAAATGTGATGCGGGATAAAATAGGGAGTCAATTAAGAAAAGATACGCAGAACCGAAAAGGGGTAATGATAACATTGAATCAAAGAGCAACAATGTCAGCTGAATCAGATTCTGTGGTTATTGAAAAAGATCTAAAATTTCCCGGTGACGAAAAAGTCTTTCACTTTTTATATAGCGTTGATTCATTGCAGGACAGTATTTCCGTAAAGGAGCTTACAGCCGCATTTGCAACAGTGTTGGATAAGCAGGAGATCAATGTGCCATTTTCTATCACAAAACTGGATACGGCAGAATGGGTCATGGATCAAACGCAAAATACGGTGACAGTTGGTTTTGCAAACCCAATATCCTACCAGCTGAATTTGGGAAATACTTTCTCTTACCTGATCAAAAAAATAAGCCTCCCGATATTATTTTCCTTTTTGTTACTGGGGATAACGATTTTATCATTTACGTTGCTATATAGAAACCTTTTAAAGCAACAACGGCTCACTGCTTTAAAGAATGAATTTATTGGGAATATCACCCATGAACTGAAAACTCCTGTTGCCACTGTAGGAGTGGCCATTGAAGCATTGAAGAATTTCAATGCAATGCAGGATCAGCAAAGAACAAAAGAATACCTGGATATCTCTTCCCTTGAACTGCAACGTTTAAGCTTATTGGTAGACAAAGTACTTCGCCTGTCTATGTTTGAGAATAAAGGGATATCCCTGAAGTTTGAAAAAGTTGATCTTAAAACAATAGTTGATGAAGTTATTGCTTCGTTTAAGCTGCAATTGGAAAAGAACAAGGCAGAGGTCCATGTAACTACCGAAGGGAACACTACTATTACAGGTGACAAACTGCACCTGATGAGTGTGATCTTTAACCTGGTTGACAATGCACTAAAGTATAGCCGTGAAGAACCACAGATAACGATAGACATAAAAGAAATAAATGAGGAAGTGGTTATCAGCATCATGGATAATGGAATTGGTGTTCCCAAAGAGTACAGGGAAAAAATATTTGATAAATTTTTCAGAGTGCCACATGGGGATACACATGATGCCAAAGGCTATGGTTTGGGTCTAAGCTATGTGGCCCAGGTAATAAACGGCCATAACGGAAATATCCATGTTGACGGTGAGGCAGGGAGAGGTTCAGTTTTTGTTATTACACTTCCTAAAGAGCAAAGAATATGAGTGAAACCAAAGTATTATATGCAGAAGATGAATTATTCCTGGGAAAGATCGTAAAGGAAAGCCTGGAAAGCAGGGGTTTTAAAGTAGCCATGGAAGATAAAGGAGACAAAGTGGTGGACCTTTTTAAGAAAACAAACCCGGACATCTGTATACTGGACGTTATGCTTCCCGGAAAAGACGGTTTTGCTATTGCAGATGAGATCAGGCAATTGGATGAAGGGGTCCCTATCATATTCTTAACAGCCAAAATACAGACAGAAGATGTGCTCAAGGGTTTTTCGCAGGGAGCCAATGATTATATCCGTAAACCCTTTAGTATGGAAGAACTGATCGTTCGTATACAAAATCAGTTAAGGAACAACAATGAAGCCCCGCAAAGAATAAACGGCGGCACCATAACGATCGGGAAGTTTACTTTCCAGGTGAACCGGCAGTTGCTTGCTAATGATAAAGAAGAACGAAAATTATCCTACAGGGAAAGCGAATTGCTGAAGCTCCTTTATGAGAACCGGGACAGCATCATTGACCGAAGGGATATCCTGAACCTGCTTTGGGGGAATGACTCGTTTTTTAACTCCCGTAACCTGGATGTATATATAACAAAACTGCGCAGCTATTTAAAAGCAGACCCTTCACTGGAGATTATCACTATAAAAGGTGTGGGATATCGGTTTGTGACCGGCTGATCTGCGACGGGATCCCTTTTTATTACATTTTTGTACCCTTCAGGTTATTTCCCAAAATGTATTTACCTTTTGAAGCTAAAGTTATTGAAACCAAAACCCCCAAATATGCGAAAGCTCATTGTTTTGTCTGCAATCAGCGTTTTCGTTATTGCAGCAGCATTTCTTTATTCTTGTAACAACAACAAAGATGCCGAGGCAAACAGCGCTGAAGATTCTCTTAAAGCAGTAGTTGAACACGGCAGATATCTTGCCAATAACGTAGCTGCCTGTATCCACTGCCACAGTACCAGGGATTTTAATAAATACTCGGGTCCTGTTATTCCGGGAACAGAAGGTGGCGGCGGCCAGGCCTTCTCAAATAAGGAACTTGATGTAATTCCCGGAGTTTTTTATGCAAAAAACATTACCCCTGACCCTGAAACCGGACTAGGAAGCTGGACCGATGATGAGATCCTGAGAGCTATGACAAAAGGGATCAGCAAAAACGGAGATACTTTATTTCCGTTGATGCCTTATGCAAGTTTTAATATGATGGCCAAAGAAGATTTGCTGAGCATTGTAGCATATTTAAAAACATTAAAGCCTATAAAAAATGCTGTTCCGGCGAGGCAGAGTATGATACCCATGAGTATGGCATATCCCGTAGAGGCTGTTCAGGCTTCAATTGACGGCAATGTTCGTCCGCCGAAAACAGATGTAGTAAAATATGGAGGGTACCTGGTAACAGTTGCTGATTGTGCTGGCTGTCATACACCATTTGAAAAAGGACAACCCGATTTTGCCAGAATGTTTGGCGGGGGTAATACATTTCATTTTGATCAATTTGTTGTGACTTCGGCTAATATCAGCCCGGATAGCGCCACTGGCATCAGAAGCTGGACAGAAGAGATGTTCGTAAGTAAGTTTAAAATGTACAGGGACCATAAAAGCTATGACTATGACCCCGGTAAATTGAATACGGTAATGCCGACCAGCGATTTTGCCGGCATGACGGATGAGGACCTCAAAGCGATATACGCTTATCTGCGTACTGTACCACCAATTAGTCATAAAGTAGCAAAGTATCCGGAATAATAATGACGGTTTAAAATAATAATGATCCCGGTTTTCTATGAAAGATGACCGGGATATTTTTTTAATAAAACAGATAACCACCAACTCAATCTGCTATGAGGAAGCTCATTATAGTAACAATGATATCAATCGTTATTACAACCATTAGTTTTTATTCTTGTCGCAATAACAAGCATTCACAGTTTAACAATAACGAAGATTCATTAAAAGCTGTAATAGCTCACGGCGAATACCTTGCTAATCATGTTGCAGCATGTATACATTGCCATAGCAAAAGGGATTTTAGTAAATACTCTGGCCCTGTAATTCCGGGTACCGAAGGAGGAGGCGGAGAGATTTTTGATATAAGAACGGCAACACTTTATGGGAAGAATATCACCCCTGATACAGCAACAGGAATAGGTAGCTGGACCGATGATGAGATCCTGAGAGCTATTACAAAGGGGATCAGTAAAAATGGAGATACACTATATCCGCTTATGCCTTATAAGCATTTCAATAAGATGGATAAAAAAGATCTGATAAGTATCATTGCGTATTTAAGAACATTAAAACCAATTAAAAATAATGTTCCGGCAAGAGGTCCGAAAGTTCCTCTTAGTGCTATTTACCCGGTCGAAGAACTTCAAGCGTCTTTGGAAATGAATATCTGTCCTGATAAAAGCGATACAGTGAAATATGGTGAATACCTGGTAACCGTCGGGGATTGTACAGGTTGTCATTCAACGGTGATAAATAATAAGTTTAATGCTGAGTTATTGTTGGGAGGGGGAGGCATGTTTAAAAAAGACAGTTTTGCTGTCTTTGCTGCTAACATAACACCAGATAGTACAACTGGTATCGGAACCTGGACCGAGGAAATATTCTTAAATAAGTTCAAGTTATATAGAGAAAGAAAAAATTACGACTATGATCCGGGAAAATATAACACTATAATGCCTATAAGTGATTTTGCCGGCATGACAGATGAAGACCTGAAAGCGATATACGCTTACCTGCGTACTGTACCACCAATTAGTAACAAAGTAGAAAAATATCCTAAATGAAGTCCGTGTTTTTATAACCCGGCAAAAGATTGACGGCTGAATGTGCCCGGCTGCGCATGATCCCCTTCCTGAAAATCAAGATGAACATAATGGTTGCCCGGCAGTTCCGTAAGGTTATATACGAGGCTTGTCATATACATACTGGCACCTGTTGTACCCATTTGTTGTGTAAGATAATGGGCATCTCCTATTTTGAGATAAACTGTATCATGCGATGTCTTTAGATATTCCAGGTTTATATCAGGATTGTTTTCATTTACGATTTCAATAATCCCGGGGACAGAGCTATTGTCAACTCCTTCCGTCATTACCCGGTTCATTTCAATGCGTCCGGTAGAATCATTTAAAACTGCCTGCCATACTGGAAAACTTTCAGGCACTTCTACGGAATCTTCAGTGGCTATTGGTTTATCTGCACTATCGTTACAGGAATAAACAAGGATTGAGAAAAGTAAAACGGCCAATAACTTATACATACACTCTTTTTGATGCTTAAATGTAAAGGTAAAAAACAATAAAGCGGAATCCGGCGTCTATGAGAACTTCAGATTTGCCTAAATATTGTTGTTTTCCGATATACAGACGGGAAAATTTCTTAGTAGCGGAAAACAGAGAAATGAAAAAATACAGAAAGGCTACTTTTTCAAACCTTTTATCTTTTCAATATGGAACGGGGTATGCGCTGCAAAAATATTATTGATGAACAATAACTCATTAATGCCTTCATTCTTTAGCATACCAATAAAGTCACCGGTATAATAGCGCTGATCTACTACTACTACTTTTTCATAGTTGTTAATAAGATAAGGGGCAAATGCATTTCCGTACGACTCTTTTACAATTGCAATACGACGTCCATTCTTATGTTCCGTTTCCATTTTTACAATGGGTAGGTCGCCCTGAAGAAAAACCGAGTAACTATTGGTGCCGCTGGCCCCTTCGCCATACATTTTCGATTTGGCCCAGTAATTCAGGCTTTTGCTGCTGCCAATATAAAAGGTCAGGGAATCTTTAAAAAGATAATACCGGACAGAATCTGGATTATCCTTCAATTTTGGATCCCGGGTAAGCCGGTATAAAGAGCCCAGGAATGATTTTTTTGTTTTATAGGCTACTGTGTCCAGTTTTACCGGAGTAAGCCCGGCTGTTTTACAAAAAGCAACATACGCATAATAAGCGCCCAAACTGGTCCAGTGGTGATCGGTATTAAAATAAATATACTCTTCCCTGTGCTTTCTTATTTCATCAATGGCCCATACTTTTTTAATGTTTGAGTCAAGATTATCATAGATGTTTTTAATAGCTGGGCGGTTAGGCTTTTGCAGGTGTTTATATTTTTCGGTTATCTCAAACTCCAGCGCTACCGGAATAATGAGGTTGTAAACCTGTATGCCGGGACTAAGCAATTTGTTATAACCATTAATAACGGAAGCATAAGACTTTCCCATACCCGGACCGCCACCAAACATTTCAAAAGCCCTGTTCTTAAATACAAATACTCTTTTTTTAATTTCTCCCACTGCCCCATCATCCGGTAAAGGGCCGGATTGAACAGTCTTTGTCTCTTTCTTTACAGTGTCGGTCTTTTTTTCATTTGCCTCGGTATCATTGGTAGGGTCATAGATCTTTATATCTCCGCTTTCATACCCAAACTTGTCCCGGAATGAATTGGAAATATTGATCCATTTATCCCTGAACGGGAAATTGTCAGAATAGTAATCGTCAATCTTTTTGAAATATTCACCGCTCCATAAAGCGCTGTCAGAAAATTTGGGGAACGATGCCAGTTTACGATTTTCCATTTCAGAAACAGCTTGTTTCTTCATGGAAATAGAAGCAATACCTCCGCCAGCCAGTACAGCCAGTACCAGCAACACATTTATAATTCTAATATTTTTTTCTTTTTTGGTTTGCATCGTTTTTAAGGGTTAAAAGCGGAAATAGATGAACGGATTATAACTTTTGCCTACGAGCTGTGCCACACACAAAAAGATACATATGACATTGACGCCAATGGCGGCCATTTCAAATAGTGCAGGTTTTTGCAGACGGTTATCGAACCAGTGTTTTACTTTATGATAAACCGGCATGCAACAAATGATAGCGAAAATAAACCAGAATAAATTTGCCGTAAGGTCGCTGTTCACTTCCATATCCCATAAAGGGCCTGAACCAAAAGAAAAGAGTTTGCCCACATAGGCGCCCAGCATTTTTGTATCAGTAAAGTAAAAGATGACCCATCCCGGAATAATGATCAACAGGGCATAGACATGCGAAAAGAATTTGGGTATCTTTTTAAGGAAGTTCAGGATAAAGGCTTTTTCCAATGAAATGAAAACAAAGAAATAAAGTCCCCAGAAAATAAAATTCCAGCTGGCGCCATGCCACATACCCGTGAGGAACCAGACCACAAACAGGTTGAAATAGATCCTTTTCTTGTTACCCCCCATCGGGATATAAACATAGTCCTTAAAAAATGTACCCAATGAAATATGCCATCGTCGCCAGAAATCAGTGATGGAGGTGGCAGTATAAGGATATTTAAAATTTTCATGATAATGAAATCCGAACATCCAGCCCAACCCAATAGCCATATCCGAATAACCGGAAAAATCAAAATATATCTGCAGGGCAAACATGACCAGGCCAAACCAGGCTGCCCCCGTTGAAAGATCATGTAATGCATCCATGGTAAGGGGGGCGCTGTTATCACCCATGTATTTTCTTACCAGTTCTGCTGCCACATTAGCGATCACCACTTTTTTGAACAAACCGATACAAAAACGGGAAATACCCATGCTGATGTCGGCCAGTTTCTCTTTTCGATTATCAATTTCACTGGCTATATGGCTGTATCGTACAATAGGCCCCGCTACCAACTGGTGAAAAAGCGAAACGAACATCAGGAACTTCAGATATGATCTCTGGGCCTTTACTTCATTACGATATACATCTACTGAATAGGAAATGGTCTGGAAAGTATAAAATGAGATACCGATCGGTAATGCAAAATGAGGCATGCTGAAAGAGGTGCCGAATATTCCATTGACGTTCTCTACTATAAAACTGCTGTATTTAAAAGTGGCCAGCAAGCCCAGGTTGATGATAAGTGAAGATATCAACCCTATTTTGGCGCCGATCTTACCCCGGTATTTTTCAATCACCCGGCCATTCACATAATCCACCGTAGCGGAAAATATCATCAGGGTGATCCAGATAGGTTCGCCCCAGCCATAGAAGAAAAGTGAAAAAACGATCAGGATCAGGTTTCGCCAGGTCGCATTCTTGGTGCTGTAATACAGCAACAGGTTCAATGGCAGAAAAAGGAACAGGAATATAAGACTAGCAAATACCATGTTTTGGTGGGGTTGGGGATTGGTGCTGTAAAATACTGCTTTGGTTCTATGTTTACTAATGCATAGGAACGAAAATTTTCATACTCCGTCAATACCTATTTTAGGGTATTGGGGATTATTTAACAGATAAAACGTATTAAACAGTAGCTTATTATAATTCTTTCCTCAATCTTGCCACAGGAATATTGAGTTGTTCCCTGTATTTGGCAACGGTTCTACGGGCAATATTGTAGCCTTTTTCCTGCAGAAGTTCTGTGAGACGCTCATCACTATGAGGCCGCTTTTTATCTTCTGCTTCTATCAGGTCACTAAGTATCTTTTTTACTTCTCTTGTAGATACTTCTTCACCACTATCAGTGCTTAGTGATTCAGAAAAGAAGAATTTGAGGCGATAAGTACCAAATTCTGTTTGCACAAACTTACTATTGGCCACACGGCTTACAGTAGATATATCGAGGTCGGTCTTTTCGGCAATGTCTTTCAGGATCATCGGTTTTAGTTCCGTTTCATCTCCGGTAAGAAAGAAATTATACTGATGTTCCATAATGGCATTCATGGTACTTAGCAGTGTATGCTGCCTTTGCTTTATGGCATCAATGAACCATTTGGCAGAATCTATTTTTTGTTTGATGAATAAGACCGCTTCTTTTTGTCTTTTGTCTTTTTTAGCGCCACGGTCATATTCTTTCAGCATATCCCGGTAGCCTTCGCTGATGCGGAGCTCAGGAGCATTGCGGCTGTTCAAGGTTAACTCCAATTTTCCTCCGTTATTAATGATAAAGAAATCCGGAACCACATAGCTTTCTGCCTTATTGATCTCGCCGATATTACCGCCTGGCTTGGGATTCAGCTTTATGATCTGATGCATCACTTCTTTCAGTTGTTCGTCATCCAATCCCAACCCTCTTTGTATTTTTTCGTAATGCTTTTTGGTAAATTCGTCAAAGTATCTGCTAATAGCCTTAATAGCTGTATCCACAGGTTTCCCTTCGTCTTTTTGCCTGTAAAGCTGTAATAATAAACACTCTTGTAAATCACGGGCAGCTACGCCGGCAGGTTCAAACTGCTGGATGCGGTGGATAAGGCTTTCTACTTCTTCCTCATTAGTGGAGACATTTTGGCGAAAGGCCAGATCATCCACAATGGCGCTTGTTTCCCTTCGCAGGTAACCATCTTCATCAATGCTACCAATGATCTGTTCGGCTATCTTTTTTTGCTGATCATCCAGTTTTAGTAAACCCAACTGATTTTTTAATAATTCAAAAAAGCTGGACTCAGATTTAAAAGGCAATTGCCTGCCTTCATCTTCTTCGGGGTAATTATTGTCCCGCAATTTATAATCAGCCACCTCGTCATCACCTTCCTGCACATACTCACTGATGTCTATATTGTCGTATTCATCCTCACTGCCATCCGGCTCATCGTATTGTTCTTCCCCGCTCTCACTAAATTCATCTTTAAGGTCATCTGCATGATCGTCATGAGTAGCTTCATCTAATTCGAGAGCAGGGTTTTCTTCCAATTCCTCTTTTATCCTTGTTTCCAGGTTAGCTGTAGGCACCTGCAGCAGTTTCATGAGCTGTATCTGCTGGGGCGACAGCTTTTGCAATAATTTTTGATGTAATCCCTGGCTAAGCGCCATATTTATAGGTAATTTTAAAGGGTCGTTTGAAAAAATCGGCCATTCGCACAAAAATAATGCCGTAATTCAAGATACAAAGAAAAGAAAGATGTTGCAACGGTTTTACAGTTTATTTGTTGCTATCCTGTTAATGTTTCCAGGGTTTGTTTTTTGTCAGCAAATGGCAGAAAATGAGATAGTTAGTGAGGCTGCGGATACTAATCAAAATAAGGAGGAGATAGTTTACCTGCTGAGTAAAATTCGTAATAAAGAAGTGTCTCAGAACCTTCGAATAAATAAAATAGTAAAATATAGAGACGCTATCTGCATTTATCCGGTTCGCCCTGAAGTCAAATTCACTAAGCGCTCTGTTGTTTCACCATCTTTTTATCCTGCTTCATTAGGAGTCATCTGCCGAATGGAATGGCAATTGGAAAAAGCCATTAAAGTACCGGTCCGGTTTCGCCTCGGCTCACAAGGGTATGTGGACAGATTGGAAGGGAAAAAGAATGCAGCAGTAAATTTATTTTACTACGGGTTATAAAAACTCCACTTACCATCCGGTTGTACCAGTATTGCTATTTCACTCAGATCACTTTCATTATTGTTTTTACCAACGGCAGTGATCACATATCGGTAAGAAAAGTGTTTCGATGAAAGTGTTTCTTTTATTTCAAACCCCTCCGGTATTGTAACCATTCTGGAAATATATTTAGGCACATTGCCAAAGGTTTCGCTATGTGATTCCATTGCATATTGGTACACCACATAGTATTTAATAGGTACATTATTTCTCGGGTCAGGTCTTACTGTTAATTGTATGATAGAATCGTTTACGATCTTTCTATCTACGATCGGTGGCCAGGGCTTTTCATTGTCTATCCAGCGCATGGGAGGTAATAACGCCGGATATTTATAATAATTATTCTGTAAACTATCATTCCATCCCTGCGGGTTGCGGGCAAATGAATTACTGCTGAAATATAAACTACCCTGGATGTTTGGATTGCGGCGTATATACTTTATCTGGTCAGGAATTTGTTTTGGATTAGCCCAGCCTTTGGTTTCTTTTGTAACTCCCCTATAAATACCGTGGCCGATGTATACATGCCTGCCATAGCTATGCCGGCTCCACCAATCCAATAATTTTTCATAGGCCATTTTATCATCACCTATTTCACGGTAAAGCTGTGGTGTCACATAATCGATCCATCCTTTTTTAAGCCACAATAAAATATCGGCATACAAGTCATCATAATTGGTTTGCCCGGCCTTGCTGTCGCTACCATCAGGATCCTGGTCCCTGTTTCTCCATACACCAAATGGCGAAATACCAAACCGGCAAAGCTTATCCTCTTGTTTAATGGCAATACTCAATGCCCTGATGATAGAATCAGTATTGCTGCGGCGCCAGTCATCTTTTTTCAGTTTGCTGCCAGATCTTTGATAGGTTGCCTCATCGGGAAACTCTTTGCCCGGAATACGATAAGGATAAAAATAATCATCCATGTGGATGGCATCTACATCATATCGTTTTACAATATCCCTTACTACGCTTACCACAAATGCCTGTGCTTCTTTATTACCGGGATCAAAATATCTTTTATCTCCATAGGTTAAAAACCATTCCGGGTGTTTCCTGGTAATATGATTGGAAGCTATAGAAGAAGTTTTTGTATTAAAAACGGCCCTGTAAGGATTTAGCCATGCATGAAATTCCATTCCCCGTTTATGTGCCTCTTCTATCATAAATTTTACCGGGTCGTAATAAGGAGAAGGGGCTTTGCCCTGTGTACCTGTAAGCCATTCACTCCAGGGTTCATATTCGGAAGGATAAAAAGCATCACCAGAAGGCCTGATCTGAACCACAACGGCATTCATGCCGTTTCGCTGATGCATATCCAGAATCTTTTTGAAATCTTCTTTTTGTTTTTCTGTATTCCAATTGCCGTGTGTGGGCCAGTCAATATTATTGACCGTAGCGATCCAAACACCACGAAATTCATATTTAGGTTGTGCAAAAACAGATGTGCAGAAAGCAATAGCCAGTGCCAGTAACCAGGAGCGATGTTTCATAATGACAGATTCAATAAATCTGTGCCAAAAATACATCATTCAGCTTCATCCCTGATCTTATCAAGCAGATCGCTTAAAATATTAGCATCTTTTTCAGAAAGATGATTTAATAATCCATCCAGTTCCTCTTGCCTTTCATCAAGTCGTTCCAGTAGTTTCTTCCCTTTATCAGTGATCATCACATCTACAAGCCGGCGATCTTTTTTACAGATAATTTTTTTTACCAGCCCTTTAGTAATAAGCCTGTCAACTATCCGGCTGGTGTCGCTCATTTTTTCGAGCATTTTTTCTCTTATCTGTAATGTTGAAAGTGGTTGGGGATAGCTGCCTCTTAAAATACGGAGTATATTGAATTGCTGGGAAGTAATATCTTCTGTATCAAAAATGGCTTTTGTTTTATCACGAAGCCACCCAACAGTATAGATCAGGTTAATAGAAGCTTTTTGATACGCATTTCTGAATTTGGATTGCTGTATTTCTTTTTCAATACTCATGCTCTATAAAAATAAAGAGTTTCGGGTATTTTGCCCGAAACTCCTTAAAACTGAACTTCTTTTAGTTATTGTAGTAGAATTTCTCTTCTACAATTTTGCCATTCTTCCACCTTTGTACGGCCAGCTGACGATAATTGCGGGTACCATAATCCTTATGGGTATAGTCAAACCACCACTCAGTTACAGCCAGGTCATCGCTGACCAATGTGTTCAATACTTTGGCGCCACGAAACTCTGTCAAGCCGTTCACAAAAGCTTCTTCATACTCCCGGTTTACGTTTTTACCTTCACGGGCGGGGTAATCATTATCCTGCATGACTACTTCTTCATCATAAAACTTATCAAAGGCATCCAGGATCTTTCCTTCCAGTACCATTTGGTTTAGCTGGTCAACTTGTGTTCTTAAATCAGACATATTAATATATTTAATGTTTAAACAATGATACAAAATTAATGTTGCAACATTGAAAAAACAAATACTTCTCTTTGTTTTTAACAAAACAGTTTAATTAGTTGCCGATATTTTCTTTTTTGAGGCCAGCAATTAGCCTGAAAATGGAGTAAAGGTGGTGAGACTCATGTAATAAGAAGAAGTTCACCCACTCAACAAGGTTCATATCGCCATAAAAAGGGTGTGTGGCTTTTTTGTGAAGGTCAGATGGTGGGAATTTCAATATTTCCTTTGCCATTTCTTTTCGGGTGCTGATCATATCCTGGAGTATCTCACGGGATGACCTGGAACAGTTTTCCTGAAAAAGGGGATCGGAATCAGCTACATATCTTTCAAAAGCCGGGTTTTGTTCTTCCAGTATTCTTCTTACTCTTTCTATGAATCGGTGCTGATAGGTTTGCAAATGGACAATGTGTTCAAAAACTGACCATTTACCGGGTTCGGGTTGTCGCCTGATCTGTTCATCGGTTACACCGTCAATAAGATCCACCAATGCCTTATGCTGGTAATGCATCCGGGTACTGGTGTAGTTTGGAATTTCCATTCGAAAAAGGTTTTTGGCTTAATTGTTACTCCATACACTGGTTCCTTCGCTGCAATTAGAACATATATCAATATTTTTTCTTCCGTTTAATATCTGTTTACGAAAACTGTTATAGGCCGGATTTTTCCAGATGTCTTTGAATGACATTTGTTTCAGATCGCCCAATTTATGCTGCGCATCTTTATCAAAACAACAAGGTGCCACTAATCCATCCCAGGTTATTACCGGGTCATGCCAAAGACGCCAGCAATGATTTGCCAGTTTTCCTTTAAAAGCATAGCCATCCTTTGTTTTTCTGTACCGACTATATTTATCAGCCTCAGGTATCAGTTGGTTGGGGTCATTTTCATAATCATAAACCTGTGCTGTTTTGAACCAGATATCATTCACCCCAATTTCTTTTGCCAGCATTTTTGCATCTTCTATCTGGTGTTCATTCGGTTTTACCACTAAAAACTGGAATACCACAAATGGCTTCCGGCTGTTCAATTCTTTTTTCCAGTGAACAATATTTTTGGCGCCTTCAAGTACTTTTTCCAGCTGTCCGCCTACACGGTATTGTTGATAAACGTCCTGTGTGGTTCCGTCAATTGATATAATAAGCCGGTCCAGTCCGCTTTCAATCGTTCTTTTTGCATTAGCATCATTAAGGTAGTGGGCATTTGTGGAAGTGGCTGTATATATTTTTTTCCCGGAAGCATATTTTACCATATCCAAAAAAGAAGGATTCAGGTAGGGCTCACCCTGGAAATAGAAGACCAGATATAATAATTCTTTAGATAACTGATCAATGGTTTCTGTAAAAAAATCTTTTTGTAACATACCTGTTGGCCGGCTAAAAGCTCTTAATCCACTGGGGCATTCGGGACAACGAAGATTACAGGAGGTAGTGGGTTCAAAAGAAATGGAAACAGGGTAACCCCATTGTACCGGCTTGCGAAACAGTTTACTAACATAGAAACTGCTCAGCACTTTCATACCGTTCCATACACGGCGTGGGGTAAGCTTAGATATAAGGTTTAATGTATCGGTTCTGTTCAACCGTGGCATACGGTAAAGTTAAGGCGATAGGGCTTAATGGTCAGCCGATGAAATACCCGATTATTAATACCGTATTTTCCGTAAGTACAACAAATTAAAAAGCCCAACCATAGGGTAAGTTGAGCTTTTTGTTTTCATCCATCCTTGTTTTTGTGTCCAGTCAATCGTTTAATATTTTTGATCCTGCCAAATAGTTTTTATCGGTATGGTAAATGAAAAAACAGGTTCCATCCTTTATGGTCTTGATGATCTCATTTGACTCTTTTGCTGGTACAGCGGGGCAACCCCAGCTGCGGCCCATGAAATTTCCTTTTACCGCACGGCCTGCATTTACATAATCAGCTCCATGGATCACAATGGTACGCTTCATCGCATTGTCATTGATGCCTTTTTCAAGACCATCAATACGTAGTGATAAACCATGCTTGCCTATATAAGTGCTGCGGGTTACAAAAAAGCCAAGGCTGCTTTGCAATGATTCAGGCTTGTTGGAAAAACTATTGGCATATATATAACCACTGTTTTTCCCATGTGCTACAAATGTATTTTTTATCAACTCCCGGTTGGCTGCATCTATAATATATAACCTGCGGTTACCCGATGGCTGACTAAAATCGCAAATAGTCAGGTATTGATCATTATTTAATTTATCTTCTTCAAGAAGTTTTTGATAACCGGCCCATGCATATTCAAATGCTGCTAAGGAAAGCCCATACTGATCAAGGTGGATCTCATTATAAATATCCGCAGCAGTTTCTTCGTAAACCGTTACCGGGGCATTGGCAACTGAAGCAACAGGCTTTTCAGCGTTTTCATCGCTGTTGGTTGCAGGGATCAGTGAAAATGACACTGAAATACAACCAATGAATATTGGTATTAATAGTTTTCTCACCAGGGCTTGGATAATAATGCTATCGTTCAGGATAACAGTTAATCATAAACGAATAACAGAGCTAAAATATTATCGGGACCATGATTTTGCAAGCTTTAAATTATTGTTTTTTAGTGCTTTGCGAAGATTTACGTTGCAGCTTGCAATATTGTTACCCGGAAATTTACTATTGGATGAATTGAAAAGAGTAAGGGCAATAACGAGTAATTAGTTTTCCATGATCTTTTTAATATCCCGTTGTTTACTCAGGAACTCGTTACTATATATCTTAAGTAATAATATAAATAAAGAGATAAGTAACGGGCCGAATATCAATCCCAGGAAACCAAAAAGATTAAGTCCTATGATAACACCAAACACTGTTGTAAGCGGATGAACGTTGCCTAGTTTTTTCAATAGTGTAAAACGTAATACATTATCAATGGAACCTATTACACCAAACCCATAGATGGTCATAGCAATACCCTGCCACATCTGGTCGTTGGCAAAGAAAATAATAGCTATGGGCACATAAGCCAGGGCTGCTCCCACTACCGGCAACATCGCTGTAATACAGGTGAGTCCAAACCAGAAAAAAGGCTCCTTAACTCCTATTACCAGGTAACCAATAAGCCCCACTATACCTTGTGCCAATGCTACCAGCGGAATACCGATCGCATTTGACATAACCATTGTATGTACTTCCTTCGATATTTTTTTGACGTTTTCATCCTTCAACGGGATGTACTCGTAAAGTGTATTTTCCATTTTACGGGCATTCACCAGCATGAAGTACAGGATAAAGTACATGAAGAAAATAGTGGTCAATGTATTGAAAGTGGCCCCCAGCACTTTGGGAATACTTTCCGCAATAGTATTTCCCAGCTTATTAATGTTTTCCTGTGATGCGATACTGACATCAAATTTTTGCTCAACATTCGCTACCACTTTTTTAAGTGCTTCTGTGAGTTCGGTTGAGTGTGCAATAGCATAAGTAACTTTTGATGAAAGCATGTTGATCAATGCTGCCACAGGTAACAGGATCACAATAATGGAAATGAGCATCAAAAAAAGGGCGGCACCTGTTTTTCTCCATTTCTTTTTTTCAGTTAGCTGGAACATCCACCGATGTAACAGGATATACAGGGTCATAGCGCCCAGGAAGGCAGGCAAAAAGCTATACAGTTCTAAAAACAACAGCAGCCCCAGCAATAAAATAATGCCAATGAAAAATACCTGCCTGAGCTGGTTTTGCGGGAGGGTGCTGTTGTTCATAGAACTAAAGTTACCAATTTAGAAGGCTATACAAATAGGCAAAAGG
>Ga0116152_10001561_pt1 | contig 18820 bp, 5 predicted proteins | sample AD_UKC119_MetaG_FD_89894 | JGI IMG/M metagenome (GOLD analysis project Ga0116152, IMG submission 89894) | Active sludge microbial communities of municipal wastewater-treating anaerobic digesters from Hong Kong - AD_UKC119_MetaG | ecosystem: Engineered > Bioreactor > Anaerobic > Digestate... | reverse complement strand
CCCGGGGATGCCGACGCTGAGGGACCGGACCAGGGTCAGGTGGCGGGGCAGGAACGGGTAGTCGGTGCCGACCACGGCGATGACGACGGCCATGCACGCCGAGTACACCGTGCCGTAGATGAACAAGTTGGCGGCGCGCTCGACGCTGTTGATCACACGGCGCCCCTCGGCCAGCACGCCCGGCAGCACCGAGAACCGGTTCTCCAGCAGGACCAGCTGAGCGACGGCGCGGCTGGCCGCGGATCCGGCGCCCATGGCGATGCCCATGTCGGCGTCCTTGAGCGCCAGCACGTCGTTGACGCCGTCGCCGGTCATGCCGACCACGTGGCCCCGGGACTGCAGCGCCCGCACCATCGCCCGCTTCTGGTGCGGCTGCACCCGGCCGAACACGGTGTGGGCGGCGACCGCGTCGGCCAGGGCATCGTCGTCGTCGACGGGCAGGTCGCGGGCGTCCATGACCCGGCCGGCGTCGGGCACCCCGGCGCGGGCCGCGACCGCGCCGACGGTCACCGGGTGGTCCCCGGAGATGACCTTGAGGTCGATGCCCTGGCCCGACAGGTAGGCGAGCGTGTCGCGGGCATCGTCGCGCACGTCGTCTTCGAGCAGGACCAGCGCTCTCGGGACGAGGTCGTCAGGGAGCTGGTCGCCGTCGAGCCGGGGCGCCGTTGCAACCAGGACCACCCGTCGACCGTGCACGGCCTGGTCCTGGACCCGGGCGGCCACCTCGTCGTCGCCGGGGGCGAGGATCTCCGGGGCGCCCAGGTAGATCGCGCCCCGACCGTCGAACTCGGCGGCCGACCACTTGCGGACCGAGGAGAAGGGAACCGAGTCGACCCGGTGCCAGCCCGGGTCGTCGGGGTGGACGTGGGCGATGGCCGCCAGGGTGGCGTTGGGGTCGGGGTCCGACGCGGCCAGCGCGGCCAGCATCTCGCCGACATCCCCCCCGCCCCCACTTTCTGACGACACTGGAGTACCGCCATTGTCGTGACTTGTCGTCAGAAACCCGGGGGAGGGTGGGGGGAGGAGGTCGGTGCCGGCCATGACGATCTGACCGGTGGTGATGGTGCCGGTCTTGTCGAGGCACAGCGTGTCGACCCGGGCGAGCATCTCGACCGACGCCAGCTCCTTGAGCAGCGCGTTGCGCCGGGCCAGCTTCACCACGCCGGCCATGAACGCCAGGCTGGTCAGCAGCACCAGCCCGTCGGGAACCATCGCCACGCCGGCCGCCACGGTTCCCGACAGCGCTTCACGCCAGTCGTCGCTGGTGCGCCACAGCCGCCACAGCAGGATCAGCGCGATCGGCGGCAGGGCGACCATCAGGAACTCGAGGATGCGGTTGACGCCGGTGCGCAGCTCCGAGTGCACCAGGGAGAACTCGCGGGCGGCGCCCGCCAACGACGCGGCGTAGGAGTCCGCGCCCACCTTGGTCGCCCGGAACGTCCCGGAGCCGGCAGAGACGAAGCTTCCCGACATCACCGTGTCGCCGACCGCCTTGTGGACCGGGTCGGATTCGCCGGTCAACAGCGACTCGTCGATCTCCAACCCCGCGCTGCTCACCACCTCGCCGTCGACGACCACCTGCGCGCCCGAGGTGAGCACGAGCAGGTCGTCGGCCACGACCTCCTCGACGGCGTGCTCGGAGGTGGCGCCGTCGCGGATCACGGTGGCGTGCGGCGTGTTGAGGACCGCCAGGCGCTCCAGCGCGGCCCGGGCCCGCATCTCCTGCACCGTGCCGATGACCGAGTTGGCCACGATCACCAACCCGAACAGCATGTCCGGACCGATGCCGTCCGCGATGACGACGAGCACCAGGAGCACGCCGACGATCGCGTTGACCGGCGTGAGGACGTTGGCCTTCAGGATCTGGGCGGTGGTGCGCGACGGGTCGTCCGGCACGCGGTTGACGCGACCGTCGGCCACCCGCTCCGCGACCTGGGCGGCGGTGAGCCCGGTCCTGGTGTCTGTCGCCACGTCGACGGGGGTGGGGGTGACCTCCGGCATCGCCCGGAGGCTACCGGCGGTGTGCCGCTGACCGACCGACGTCACGTCGGGCGCGGCAGGCCAGCGGGCTAGGTTCAGCGCCCATGACCGGCCGGTCGAGCCACCCGCCTCGGATGCACCGCCCCGAGGACCACAAGAGCAGACGGGCCGGCTGGATCCGGGCCATGGTGCTCGGCGCCAACGACGGCTTGCTGTCCACCGGCGCCCTCCTGCTCGGGGTGGCCGGGGCAGGGGCGACCAGCAGCGCCCTGCTCGTCGCCGGCGTCGCTGCACTGGCTGCCGGCGCGCTCTCGATGGGCGTGGGCGAGTACGTGTCGGTCAGCTCCCAGCTCGACGTGATGCGCGCGGATCAGCACATGGAGGCGACCGAGCTGAAGCGTCACCCCGAGGCCGAGACCCGGGAGCTGACGTCGATCTACCAGGAGCGGGGTCTGTCCCACGACCTGGCCGAGCAGGTGGCCGAGGCGCTGATGGCCCACGACCCGCTCGGCGCCCACATGCGCGACGAGCTCGGCCACACCGAGGAGCAGCGAGCCCGCCCGACGCAAGCCGCCGCCAGCTCGATGGGCAGCTTCGCGGTCGGTGCGACAGTCCCGCTGCTGGTCGCGGTCCTCACCTCCGGCGGCGTGCAGGTCCCGGCGATCGCGGCAGCGACGATCGTCGGGATGGTGGCGCTCGGCTGCGTCGCGGCGTCGCTGGGGGGAGCACCGCTGTGGCGAGGCGCCCTGCGGGTCGGGATCGGCGGCTCGGCAGCCCTTGCCGCCACGTTCGTGATCGGCACGCTGTTCGATTCGGTGAGCTGAGCTGCCGTCGCTCACGTCGCCTCCCACAGCGCCACGAACTCTCCGAGCTTCGTGGGGCTGGTCGTGTCGAGGGAGTGATGGGCATCGCACTCGTAGGTTCCCGACGGGATGCCGATGGCCCCGGCCCTGGCACCGCCACCTGCCGGCGCCCCGACGAAGGTCGACGTCAGCGCCGTCGCGTAGTCCTGCTCGAGCACGGTGAACGCGCCGTTGGACGCCGTGAGACGACCATGCGCGACACCTCTGGTCGTCGTTCCCATCTCGACACCACCCACCTCGGTCACCACCGGAGACGAGTCGTCGTAGTCGAGCGTGAACCGGCCGTCGGCCCTGATCGTCAGTACCACCTCCTCGCCGCCGCCTCGGTAGACCACCGGCATGGAGGTGGTCGTGTCCTTGTTGGCCATGGCGTAGGAACGCCAGGTGCCGACCATGCAGTCATCGACTACCGCGTTCCCGGCATCGTCGGCGCCCTCCTCGTCGCAGCCATCGTCGGAGGCTGCAGATGCCGCGAAGGTGACCGCTGCTTCCCGGGTGCCTCCGGTGACGCCCAGCACCGCGCCGTCGCCCAGCACAGGGAGGTCGTCTCCGCCGGTGCATCCGCAGGACCCCGGGCGGACGCACAACTCGATCGAGCCGTCGATCGCCTGGTCACCGTCCTCGGATGAGAGCCGACCGTGGCCGTCGATCGAGATCGTGACGCGATCCGCCGACGTCACGGGTCTCAGGAGGACCCCGGCGACCGTTCCCACCCGGCGGGTCACCGTCGCCCCATCGGCCAACGAGACCTCCACCGGTCGGGCCGCCTCCGCGGTGATCCCAGGGCCGGTCGTGTCCCAGGCGGACCCGCGGTCGGGTGAGCGCAAGGCCCCGGACGGCCACGATTCGAGGAAGGTCGAGCTGTCGGCCCACGCGGCCTCGAAGGCCGGCTCGTTCTCGAAGCCCTCGAGGATGGGGACGGCCCGGGACCAGACGTCGACGCCCGATTCCGTCAGATGGGCGAAGAACCCGATCGCGTCGTAGTCCCGACCGTACAGCGGCGCCGACGGGTCCCTCAGGTACTCGTCCCACCAGTCGCCGCTGAGACGAGTGCCTCCGGCGACGGTCTCACCCACCCACGCCGGCAGGCCCTCGCCGACCCACGCCGGTAGGTCGTAGGTGGTCATCCCCAGTCGCTGGAACACGAGGCAGTGCATCATCTCGTGGGCGAGGATCCCGGTCAGCTCGGCATCCTCGGCGCGCTGAGCGCGCGGACTCAGGTGGATCGTGCAGGTGGCGAGGCCGTTGCTGTTGCAGTCACCGGGATCGCCCCAGGTGTAGGCCCGCCCGAGACCGAGCTCACGATCATCGACCTGCAGGTACACGGGCGCGACCATCGCCATCGCCGGGCCGAGACGAGCCTGGAGGTCGGCGGCGATCGGATCCAGCCGGGCACGGAACGGTTCGGCCCCGGGCGAGTCGGCCGTGTGCACCCGCTGCCCGTAGCAGCCGGTCGTGGAGGTCTGGGCAGCTGATGGCCGGCCGCGGCCGTGCACCCCGCGCCGCACCGGGTCGCCGGCCCCGGGGGTCGCGGAGCCGTCCGTCGGCGCGGTGTCCTCGACGGGGCTGAGCACGTCTGCCACCACGGACCGCTGCTCGTCGCTCAGCTCGTCGTGGTGTCGGATGACCCATGCGACGGCGACCGATGCGTCGGGCATCTCCTCGCCCTCGCCGGAGCGCGGCTCCGACGATCCCGGCAGGGGTGCGACCGCGAGGGAGAACGCGTTCACGGCCGTCGCCACGTCGATCTCACCGTCGGTCACCTCGTCGGTGATCTCCTGCCAGGCCGTCTCCGGCTCGCTGTCGTGGGTCACCCATTCGTCCTCGTCGATCGGTGCCTGTGCACCGTCGACCGCGGAGGTCGCGGGCGCTGCCGAGGGGGTGGGCGCCGAGCGGCTCGAGCCGCCGGCGCAAGCGCTGGTCAGCATGCCGACCAGCACCAGGACGAAGACCAGGAAGGTGCGGTTGGATCTCATGACGCCATCCCACGACATCCACGACCCGGTGCCGTGAGCAATCCCTACTCATAGTGACCCGGTCAGCCGCGCCTGGCGCCCGCGGCAGGGTCGGCCTGCTCAGGCGCCAGCAGCGGCCAGGGCGTCGGCGAGCTCGGCTCGACCGGAGATGCCGAGCTTGTCGTAGACCCTCTGTAGGTGGTTGTCCACGGTCCGCGGTGACAGGAACAGCTCATCAGCGATCTGGCGACTGGATCGGCCCGTCGCGGCGAGATCCGCGACCTCTCGTTCCCGGCGGGTGAGAACCGCTGCCGCCATCCCATGCAGGAGCATCGGAGTACACGGGTCCCCGCACACCGAGGCCCACGCCCGAGACCGGCGCGTGGACGCCGCTGCCAGCCGCAAATCACCTGAGGCCCGATGGGAGATCGCCGCCTCGTTCGAGGCCTCGGCCGCGTAGAGGAGGAGTCCCGTCGACGCGATCCCCTGGGCAACCGAGTCGAGACGGGCCCCGTCCGCGGCCGCCGTCGCTGCTCCGTGTTCGGCCCGCATCCGGACCAGCCCGCCGTCGAGCTCCTCACCGAGCGCATGCAGGCGGGTGATCACCTCGGGATCGGTCACCCCGAGGCGCACGAGATCGTGCAGCGCCCGGGCCTCGATCCCGAACCTGCGGTCGTCGCGGGCCGACCCCGCGACGGCGGCCACGGCGGCCACACCCGCCGGGCGGTCGCCGAGCGCGACCAGACCCCAGCCTCGAGCCCGGGCGATGTCGAGGTCACTCATGCGCACCGCCGAACGGTCGAATCCGCCGAGCGTCCGGACTGCGTCCGCGACCGCGGAGACCTCGCCCGACATCGACAGCGCCTCCACCCGCATCGCGGTCGCGGCCGCCACGAACGGGTGGTCCAGCGTCGCGAAGACGGCGGCCGCCTCACGCGCCAACTCCTCGCCACGGCGCCAGCGGCCCTCGAGCAGCGCGACACCGGCAAGCCCGATGGACGCCCACGCCTGGCCGTGACGGTCACCGGAGTCGACGGCGCGGATCAGGACCGGCTCGAGCACGGAGCGGGCGCCGGCCACGTCACCGAGACCCGATCGAGCCCGGGCGACCGCGGTGGCGCTCGTCGCCTCATCCGTGGCGCGGACCGACGGCGGGACCCGTCGCAACGACTCCAACCCTCGCACCGCCACCTCCTCGGCGCGCAGGAAGAGTCCCCGCTGTTCGTTGACCATCGCGACCGGAAGCGCCGCCACCGACCGGACGACGTCGTCATCGACCTCCAGCACGGGTTCGGCGGCGGCGAGAGCGTCATCGAAGCGGAGATCGAAGAGCGCGAGGACGCCCGCCTGGGCACGGACGAGCGGGGCGGTCGCGGCGTCGCCGGCCGCGGCGAGGATCGCGACGGCGTCGTCGGCCCTGCCGAGCCCTCGGAACAGGTTGTCGGCGCGGGCCGCGGCGAGGCGGACCCGGTCCTCGGGTGTGGTCGCCAGCGGCTCCGCGTCGGCGAACACCGACTCGGCATCTTCGTGGCGGCCGAGTCCGTCGAGCGCCAGTCCGTGAACGTACCCGGCGTACGCACCGCCACCGGAGAGCCCGGCGAGACGGGCGAAGCGGGCCATCGACTCCAGATCGCCGCCGGCACCGGCGTCGGCGGCGAGAGCGAGCAGAGCCGCTGGGTCCGCGGGCTCACCGGCCTCGACCGACCACGCGGCGATCAGGGATGGGTCGAGACGCCGACGAGCACCGGTGCTGTGCAGCCAGTGGATCAGCTCGCGCAGGAGGCTCACGCGTCGGTCTGCTCCGAGCCCGCTCCTTGCCACCTCACGGTGCAACGGGTGGGTCAGCCGCAGCTCGACCCGGCGATCATCTCGGGCCTCGCGCACCAGGTGCGCGCGTTCTAGTGGTCCGTCGCGGATTTGGTCTGGGTGGTCAGTGCTGCTCGGCCTCGCTTGACCTTGGTGACGATCTCCTTGGCTGTCTTGGTCCAGATGAAGGGCTTGGGGTCGGCGTTCCAGTGTGAGACCCACACATCGATTGCTTCGGTGAGCGCGGCGACGCTGTTGAACGCCCCGGTGCGGAGACGCTTGTTGGTGAGCTGCGCGAACCAGCCCTCGACCAGGTTCAGCCACGACGCGCTGGTCGGTGTGAAGTGCAGGTGCCAGCGCTTCCGCTTCGGGTGTGCGAGCCACTCACGCACCTCGGGACCCTTGTGCGCGGAGAGGTTGTCCAACACGACGTGGATCTCAAGATCGCGTGGCGTGTGCAGGTCGATCCATTTGAAAAACGCGAGGACGTCGGTGCCCTTGTGGCTCTTGCGGGTCTGATGCAGCACCTCGCCGGTGCCGACGTTCAACGCTGCGAACAAGTCGGTGGTGCCGTTGCGCTTGTAGTCATGGGTCATCGTGCGACCGCGGCCCTGGGTCATGGGCAACGACGGCTGAGTGCGGTCCAACGCCTGGCACTGGGTCTTCTCATCGAAGCTGTACACCACCGCACGCTCAGGCGGGTTCAGGTACAAGCCGACGACATCGACGAGCTTCTCCTCGAAACGCGGATCGTTCGACAACTTGAACGTCTCCACCCGCCACGGCCGCAGCTTCCGCGCCCGCCAGATCCGCGCCACGGTGTCCTTGCCGACACCGTGACGCTCGGCCATCGTCCGTGTCGACCACTGTGTCGACCCGTCATCAGGGACGGTGTGCAACGTGTCGTTGACGATCGCGTCGATCGTCTCCTGAGCGATCTCAGGCTTGCGGCCACGACCCGGTGCAATCGTGCCCACCGCCTCGACCCCGCCCTGTTCGAACTTGGCCCGCCACCGCCGCACCGTGTCCGGAGTCGTCGAGCACGCCCGCGCGATCACCGCGTTCGCTTCACCATCCGCAGCCAGCAACAACGCAGAGGACTGCACCACCACCCGATGCGGCAACGACGTCGAGACAGCCATCCGTTCGAGCTCGGCTCGTTGCTTGCGAGACACCTTCAACGGGGCAGCAGTCATCACCGGCATGCCCACACCCTAACCAACCTTGCTATTTCGGCGACGGACCACTAGCTCTCCGGGTCCCCCGACCCCACCCGTTCTGGCTGTGGATCTGCCGCCCGTCATGACCGGCAGATCCACAGCCAGCAGCGAGTGATCAGACCGCGGTGAGCTGGGCGACGGCGTCGTAGCCGCCGATGACGTCGACCACGTCGGCGAACCCGCGGGACCGCATCAGCGATGCCGCCACCGATGACCGGTAGCCGCCGGCGCAGTAGACGAGCGTCGGCCTCTCCGGATCCAGGGTCACGTCATCTGTGCTGCCCTCAGACCCACCGTCGGGCCCGCCGTCGAGCGGAACGAGCGTGTCGAGCAGACGAGCCAAGGGGACGTTGACCGCGCCGGGCAGCATGCCGCCGACGGTTTCGCCGGGGTTGCGGACGTCGACGACCTGCACGCTCGGATCGCCCTCCAGCCGGGCCCGCGCGTCCTCGGGCGTCAGGCGTTCTGCCACCCCGACCAGACCCAGGTGGCTGGCCAGCACCCCGTCGAGGTCCTCGACGGTGCCGACGACGTCGTCGAAGCCGATGCGGGCCAGTCGGATCCGGGCCTCGTCCTCGCGGCCGGGGTCGGTGACGACGATGACCTCCTGGCCGGGTCGCACCACGTCGCCGGCGTACTCGGCGAAGCGGCCGTCCAACCCGACGTTGACCGCGCCCCGCAGGTGTCCGACGGCGAACGCCTCGCTGTCGCGGCCGTCGATGACCACGGCGCCGCTGTCGACCCGCCGCAGCGCCTCCTCGACCGACAGCCGGGGGACCGGGGCGTCCTCGTCGAGCAGGTCGCGGTCGCGACGGTTGGTCGTCGCGGCGAACACGAAGTACGGCGGGGCCACCGGCTGTCCGCTGGTGACGGCCTCGACGAACTGGTCCTCGGTCATCGGCGACAGCGCCGGGTTGGTGCGCCGCTGCTCGCCGATCGTGGACCGGTTGGCCGTCGACAGGTTCTTGCCGCAGGCCGAGCCGGCGCCGTGGGCGGGGAACACGACGACCTCGTCGGGAAGGGTGAGGAGCTGGTCGTGCAGAGAGCGGAACAGCTTGCGGGCGAGATCGTCCGCGGTCCAGCCGATCGAGGTCAGCAGGTCGGGCCGGCCCACGTCTCCGATGAAGAGGGCGTCGCCGGTCAGCACCGCCCACGGGGCGCCGTCGGGCCCGTCGGGGCGGACGACGATCGAGATCGACTCGGGCGTGTGGCCGGGGGTGTGACGGACCTCGAGCTCGACGGTCCCGAGGGACAGGCGCTGGCCGTCGGACAGGTTCTCGATCGGGAACTCGGCCTCGGCGCCGGGACCGAACGAGATGACGGCACCGGTGGCGTCGGCCAGCTCGAGGTGCCCGGACAGGAAGTCGGCGTGGAAGTGCGTCTCGATGACCCGCTCGATGGTGAGGCCGTGGGTGGCGGCGTCGTCCAGGTACTGGCCGACGTCGCGCTGGGGGTCGACGACGACGGCGCGCCCGGTGCTCTCGTCGCCGATCAGGTAGCTGAACTGCGACAGGCACCCGAGTTCGTACTGCTCGAAGATCATCGGTTCCTCCGTCTGGTTGCTTTGTAGTGCGAGGACCACGTGATCACGTGGTCCTCGCACTACAAAGCAACCAGACGGAGGAACCGATGATCTTCGAGCAGTACGAACTCGGGTGCCTGTCGCAGTTCAGCTACCTGATCGGCGACGAGAGCACCGGGCGCGCCGTCGTCGTCGACCCCCAGCGCGACGTCGGCCAGTACCTGGACGACGCCGCCACCCACGGCCTCACCATCGAGCGGGTCATCGAGACGCACTTCCACGCCGACTTCCTGTCCGGGCACCTCGAGCTGGCCGACGCCACCGGTGCCGTCATCTCGTTCGGTCCCGGCGCCGAGGCCGAGTTCCCGATCGAGAACCTGTCCGACGGCCAGCGCCTGTCCCTCGGGACCGTCGAGCTCGAGGTCCGTCACACCCCCGGCCACACGCCCGAGTCGATCTCGATCGTCGTCCGCCCCGACGGGCCCGACGGCGCCCCGTGGGCGGTGCTGACCGGCGACGCCCTCTTCATCGGAGACGTGGGCCGGCCCGACCTGCTGACCTCGATCGGCTGGACCGCGGACGATCTCGCCCGCAAGCTGTTCCGCTCTCTGCACGACCAGCTCCTCACCCTTCCCGACGAGGTCGTCGTGTTCCCCGCCCACGGCGCCGGCTCGGCCTGCGGCAAGAACCTGTCGACGGCCAACCGGTCCACGATCGGCGAGCAGCGGCGCACCAACCCGGCGCTGTCGCCGATGACCGAGGACCAGTTCGTCGAGGCCGTCACCAGCGGACAGCCGGTGGCCCCGCCGTACTTCGTGTTCGCCGCGACGACCAACCGTCGCGACCGCGACCTGCTCGACGAGGACGCCCCGGTCCCCCGGCTGTCGGTCGAGGAGGCGCTGCGGCGGGTCGACAGCGGCGCCGTGGTCATCGACGGCCGCGACAGCGAGGCGTTCGCCGTCGGACACCTGCGGGGCGCGGTCAACGTCGGGTTGGACGGCCGCTTCGCCGAGTACGCCGGCGACGTGGTGCGACCCGGCCAGGAGGTCATCGTCGTCACCGACCCCGGCCGCGAGGACGAGGCCCGGATCCGACTGGCCCGCATCGGCTTCGACGACGTCGTCGGCACCGTCGAGGACCTCGACGGGGTGCTGGCCAGCCACCTGGGTCTGGTCGGGGTGGCAGAACGCCTGACGCCCGAGGACGCGCGGGCCCGGCTGGAGGGCGATCCGAGCGTGCAGGTCGTCGACGTCCGCAACCCCGGCGAAACCGTCGGCGGCATGCTGCCCGGCGCGGTCAACGTCCCCTTGGCTCGTCTGCTCGACACGCTCGTTCCGCTCGACGGCGGGCCCGACGGTGGGTCTGAGGGCAGCACAGATGACGTGACCCTGGATCCGGAGAGGCCGACGCTCGTCTACTGCGCCGGCGGCTACCGGTCATCGGTGGCGGCATCGCTGATGCGGTCCCGCGGGTTCGCCGACGTGGTCGACGTCATCGGCGGCTACGACGCCGTCGCCCAGCTCACCGCGGTCTGATCACTCGCTGCTGGCTGTGGATCTGCCGGTCATGACGGGCGGCAGATCCACAGCCAGAACGGGTGGGGTCGGGGGACCCGGAGAGCTAGTGGTCCGTCGCCGAAATAGCAAGGTTGGTTAGGGTGTGGGCATGCCGGTGATGACTGCTGCCCCGTTGAAGGTGTCTCGCAAGCAACGAGCCGAGCTCGAACGGATGGCTGTCTCGACGTCGTTGCCGCATCGGGTGGTGGTGCAGTCCTCTGCGTTGTTGCTGGCTGCGGATGGTGAAGCGAACGCGGTGATCGCGCGGGCGTGCTCGACGACTCCGGACACGGTGCGGCGGTGGCGGGCCAAGTTCGAACAGGGCGGGGTCGAGGCGGTGGGCACGATTGCACCGGGTCGTGGCCGCAAGCCTGAGATCGCTCAGGAGACGATCGACGCGATCGTCAACGACACGTTGCACACCGTCCCTGATGACGGGTCGACACAGTGGTCGACACGGACGATGGCCGAGCGTCACGGTGTCGGCAAGGACACCGTGGCGCGGATCTGGCGGGCGCGGAAGCTGCGGCCGTGGCGGGTGGAGACGTTCAAGTTGTCGAACGATCCGCGTTTCGAGGAGAAGCTCGTCGATGTCGTCGGCTTGTACCTGAACCCGCCTGAGCGTGCGGTGGTGTACAGCTTCGATGAGAAGACCCAGTGCCAGGCGTTGGACCGCACTCAGCCGTCGTTGCCCATGACCCAGGGCCGCGGTCGCACGATGACCCATGACTACAAGCGCAACGGCACCACCGACTTGTTCGCAGCGTTGAACGTCGGCACCGGCGAGGTGCTGCATCAGACCCGCAAGAGCCACAAGGGCACCGACGTCCTCGCGTTTTTCAAATGGATCGACCTGCACACGCCACGCGATCTTGAGATCCACGTCGTGTTGGACAACCTCTCCGCGCACAAGGGTCCCGAGGTGCGTGAGTGGCTCGCACACCCGAAGCGGAAGCGCTGGCACCTGCACTTCACACCGACCAGCGCGTCGTGGCTGAACCTGGTCGAGGGCTGGTTCGCGCAGCTCACCAACAAGCGTCTCCGCACCGGGGCGTTCAACAGCGTCGCCGCGCTCACCGAAGCAATCGATGTGTGGGTCTCACACTGGAACGCCGACCCCAAGCCCTTCATCTGGACCAAGACAGCCAAGGAGATCGTCACCAAGGTCAAGCGAGGCCGAGCAGCACTGACCACCCAGACCAAATCCGCGACGGACCACTAGAACGCGCGCACCTGGTGCGCGAGGCCCGAGATGATCGCCGGGTCGAGCTGCGGCTGACCCACCCGTTGCACCGTGAGGTGGCAAGGAGCGGGCTCGGAGCAGACCGACGCGTGAGCCTCCTGCGCGAGCTGATCCACTGGCTGCACAGCACCGGTGCTCGTCGGCGTCTCGACCCATCCCTGATCGCCGCGTGGTCGGTCGAGGCCGGTGAGCCCGCGGACCCAGCGGCTCTGCTCGCTCTCGCCGCCGACGCCGGTGCCGGCGGCGATCTGGAGTCGATGGCCCGCTTCGCCCGTCTCGCCGGGCTCTCCGGTGGCGGTGCGTACGCCGGGTACGTTCACGGACTGGCGCTCGACGGACTCGGCCGCCACGAAGATGCCGAGTCGGTGTTCGCCGACGCGGAGCCGCTGGCGACCACACCCGAGGACCGGGTCCGCCTCGCCGCGGCCCGCGCCGACAACCTGTTCCGAGGGCTCGGCAGGGCCGACGACGCCGTCGCGATCCTCGCCGCGGCCGGCGACGCCGCGACCGCCCCGCTCGTCCGTGCCCAGGCGGGCGTCCTCGCGCTCTTCGATCTCCGCTTCGATGACGCTCTCGCCGCCGCCGAACCCGTGCTGGAGGTCGATGACGACGTCGTCCGGTCGGTGGCGGCGCTTCCGGTCGCGATGGTCAACGAACAGCGGGGACTCTTCCTGCGCGCCGAGGAGGTGGCGGTGCGAGGGTTGGAGTCGTTGCGACGGGTCCCGCCGTCGGTCCGCGCCACGGATGAGGCGACGAGCGCCACCGCGGTCGCCCGGGCTCGATCGGGTCTCGGTGACGTGGCCGGCGCCCGCTCCGTGCTCGAGCCGGTCCTGATCCGCGCCGTCGACTCCGGTGACCGTCACGGCCAGGCGTGGGCGTCCATCGGGCTTGCCGGTGTCGCGCTGCTCGAGGGCCGCTGGCGCCGTGGCGAGGAGTTGGCGCGTGAGGCGGCCGCCGTCTTCGCGACGCTGGACCACCCGTTCGTGGCGGCCGCGACCGCGATGCGGGTGGAGGCGCTGTCGATGTCGGGCGAGGTCTCCGCGGTCGCGGACGCAGTCCGGACGCTCGGCGGATTCGACCGTTCGGCGGTGCGCATGAGTGACCTCGACATCGCCCGGGCTCGAGGCTGGGGTCTGGTCGCGCTCGGCGACCGCCCGGCGGGTGTGGCCGCCGTGGCCGCCGTCGCGGGGTCGGCCCGCGACGACCGCAGGTTCGGGATCGAGGCCCGGGCGCTGCACGATCTCGTGCGCCTCGGGGTGACCGATCCCGAGGTGATCACCCGCCTGCATGCGCTCGGTGAGGAGCTCGACGGCGGGCTGGTCCGGATGCGGGCCGAACACGGAGCAGCGACGGCGGCCGCGGACGGGGCCCGTCTCGACTCGGTTGCCCAGGGGATCGCGTCGACGGGACTCCTCCTCTACGCGGCCGAGGCCTCGAACGAGGCGGCGATCTCCCATCGGGCCTCAGGTGATTTGCGGCTGGCAGCGGCGTCCACGCGCCGGTCTCGGGCGTGGGCCTCGGTGTGCGGGGACCCGTGTACTCCGATGCTCCTGCATGGGATGGCGGCAGCGGTTCTCACCCGCCGGGAACGAGAGGTCGCGGATCTCGCCGCGACGGGCCGATCCAGTCGCCAGATCGCTGATGAGCTGTTCCTGTCACCGCGGACCGTGGACAACCACCTACAGAGGGTCTACGACAAGCTCGGCATCTCCGGTCGAGCCGAGCTCGCCGACGCCCTGGCCGCTGCTGGCGCCTGAGCAGGCCGACCCTGCCGCGGGCGCCAGGCGCGGCTGACCGGGTCACTATGAGTAGGGATTGCTCACGGCACCGGGTCGTGGATGTCGTGGGATGGCGTCATGAGATCCAACCGCACCTTCCTGGTCTTCGTCCTGGTGCTGGTCGGCATGCTGACCAGCGCTTGCGCCGGCGGCTCGAGCCGCTCGGCGCCCACCCCCTCGGCAGCGCCCGCGACCTCCGCGGTCGACGGTGCACAGGCACCGATCGACGAGGACGAATGGGTGACCCACGACAGCGAGCCGGAGACGGCCTGGCAGGAGATCACCGACGAGGTGACCGACGGTGAGATCGACGTGGCGACGGCCGTGAACGCGTTCTCCCTCGCGGTCGCACCCCTGCCGGGATCGTCGGAGCCGCGCTCCGGCGAGGGCGAGGAGATGCCCGACGCATCGGTCGCCGTCGCATGGGTCATCCGACACCACGACGAGCTGAGCGACGAGCAGCGGTCCGTGGTGGCAGACGTGCTCAGCCCCGTCGAGGACACCGCGCCGACGGACGGCTCCGCGACCCCCGGGGCCGGCGACCCGGTGCGGCGCGGGGTGCACGGCCGCGGCCGGCCATCAGCTGCCCAGACCTCCACGACCGGCTGCTACGGGCAGCGGGTGCACACGGCCGACTCGCCCGGGGCCGAACCGTTCCGTGCCCGGCTGGATCCGATCGCCGCCGACCTCCAGGCTCGTCTCGGCCCGGCGATGGCGATGGTCGCGCCCGTGTACCTGCAGGTCGATGATCGTGAGCTCGGTCTCGGGCGGGCCTACACCTGGGGCGATCCCGGTGACTGCAACAGCAACGGCCTCGCCACCTGCACGATCCACCTGAGTCCGCGCGCTCAGCGCGCCGAGGATGCCGAGCTGACCGGGATCCTCGCCCACGAGATGATGCACTGCCTCGTGTTCCAGCGACTGGGGATGACCACCTACGACCTACCGGCGTGGGTCGGCGAGGGCCTGCCGGCGTGGGTGGGTGAGACCGTCGCCGGAGGCACTCGTCTCAGCGGCGACTGGTGGGACGAGTACCTGAGGGACCCGTCGGCGCCGCTGTACGGTCGGGACTACGACGCGATCGGGTTCTTCGCCCATCTGACGGAATCGGGCGTCGACGTCTGGTCCCGGGCCGTCCCCATCCTCGAGGGCTTCGAGAACGAGCCGGCCTTCGAGGCCGCGTGGGCCGACAGCTCGACCTTCCTCGAATCGTGGCCGTCCGGGGCCTTGCGCTCACCCGACCGCGGGTCCGCCTGGGACACGACCGGCCCTGGGATCACCGCGGAGGCGGCCCGACCGGTGGAGGTCTCGTTGGCCGATGGGGCGACGGTGACCCGCCGGGTGGGAACGGTCGCCGGGGTCCTCCTGAGACCCGTGACGTCGGCGGATCGCGTCACGATCTCGATCGACGGCCACGGTCGGCTCTCATCCGAGGACGGTGACCAGGCGATCGACGGCTCGATCGAGTTGTGCGTCCGCCCGGGGTCCTGCGGATGCACCGGCGGAGACGACCTCCCTGTGCTGGGCGACGGCGCGGTGCTGGGCGTCACCGGAGGCACCCGGGAAGCAGCGGTCACCTTCGCGGCATCTGCAGCCTCCGACGATGGCTGCGACGAGGAGGGCGCCGACGATGCCGGGAACGCGGTAGTCGATGACTGCATGGTCGGCACCTGGCGTTCCTACGCCATGGCCAACAAGGACACGACCACCTCCATGCCGGTGGTCTACCGAGGCGGCGGCGAGGAGGTGGTACTGACGATCAGGGCCGACGGCCGGTTCACGCTCGACTACGACGACTCGTCTCCGGTGGTGACCGAGGTGGGTGGTGTCGAGATGGGAACGACGACCAGAGGTGTCGCGCATGGTCGTCTCACGGCGTCCAACGGCGCGTTCACCGTGCTCGAGCAGGACTACGCGACGGCGCTGACGTCGACCTTCGTCGGGGCGCCGGCAGGTGGCGGTGCCAGGGCCGGGGCCATCGGCATCCCGTCGGGAACCTACGAGTGCGATGCCCATCACTCCCTCGACACGACCAGCCCCACGAAGCTCGGAGAGTTCGTGGCGCTGTGGGAGGCGACGTGAGCGACGGCAGCTCAGCTCACCGAATCGAACAGCGTGCCGATCACGAACGTGGCGGCAAGGGCTGCCGAGCCGCCGATCCCGACCCGCAGGGCGCCTCGCCACAGCGGTGCTCCCCCCAGCGACGCCGCGACGCAGCCGAGCGCCACCATCCCGACGATCGTCGCTGCCGCGATCGCCGGGACCTGCACGCCGCCGGAGGTGAGGACCGCGACCAGCAGCGGGACTGTCGCACCGACCGCGAAGCTGCCCATCGAGCTGGCGGCGGCTTGCGTCGGGCGGGCTCGCTGCTCCTCGGTGTGGCCGAGCTCGTCGCGCATGTGGGCGCCGAGCGGGTCGTGGGCCATCAGCGCCTCGGCCACCTGCTCGGCCAGGTCGTGGGACAGACCCCGCTCCTGGTAGATCGACGTCAGCTCCCGGGTCTCGGCCTCGGGGTGACGCTTCAGCTCGGTCGCCTCCATGTGCTGATCCGCGCGCATCACGTCGAGCTGGGAGCTGACCGACACGTACTCGCCCACGCCCATCGAGAGCGCGCCGGCAGCCAGTGCAGCGACGCCGGCGACGAGCAGGGCGCTGCTGGTCGCCCCTGCCCCGGCCACCCCGAGCAGGAGGGCGCCGGTGGACAGCAAGCCGTCGTTGGCGCCGAGCACCATGGCCCGGATCCAGCCGGCCCGTCTGCTCTTGTGGTCCTCGGGGCGGTGCATCCGAGGCGGGTGGCTCGACCGGCCGGTCATGGGCGCTGAACCTAGCCCGCTGGCCTGCCGCGCCCGACGTGACGTCGGTCGGTCAGCGGCACACCGCCGGTAGCCTCCGGGCGATGCCGGAGGTCACCCCCACCCCCGTCGACGTGGCGACAGACACCAGGACCGGGCTCACCGCCGCCCAGGTCGCGGAGCGGGTGGCCGACGGTCGCGTCAACCGCGTGCCGGACGACCCGTCGCGCACCACCGCCCAGATCCTGAAGGCCAACGTCCTCACGCCGGTCAACGCGATCGTCGGCGTGCTCCTGGTGCTCGTCGTCATCGCGGACGGCATCGGTCCGGACATGCTGTTCGGGTTGGTGATCGTGGCCAACTCGGTCATCGGCACGGTGCAGGAGATGCGGGCCCGGGCCGCGCTGGAGCGCCTGGCGGTCCTCAACACGCCGCACGCCACCGTGATCCGCGACGGCGCCACCTCCGAGCACGCCGTCGAGGAGGTCGTGGCCGACGACCTGCTCGTGCTCACCTCGGGCGCGCAGGTGGTCGTCGACGGCGAGGTGGTGAGCAGCGCGGGGTTGGAGATCGACGAGTCGCTGTTGACCGGCGAATCCGACCCGGTCCACAAGGCGGTCGGCGACACGGTGATGTCGGGAAGCTTCGTCTCTGCCGGCTCCGGGACGTTCCGGGCGACCAAGGTGGGCGCGGACTCCTACGCCGCGTCGTTGGCGGGCGCCGCCCGCGAGTTCTCCCTGGTGCACTCGGAGCTGCGCACCGGCGTCAACCGCATCCTCGAGTTCCTGATGGTCGCCCTGCCGCCGATCGCGCTGATCCTGCTGTGGCGGCTGTGGCGCACCAGCGACGACTGGCGTGAAGCGCTGTCGGGAACCGTGGCGGCCGGCGTGGCGATGGTTCCCGACGGGCTGGTGCTGCTGACCAGCCTGGCGTTCATGGCCGGCGTGGTGAAGCTGGCCCGGCGCAACGCGCTGCTCAAGGAGCTGGCGTCGGTCGAGATGCTCGCCCGGGTCGACACGCTGTGCCTCGACAAGACCGGCACCATCACCACCGGTCAGATCGTCATGGCCGGCACCGACCTCCTCCCCCCACCCTCCCCCGGGTTTCTGACGACAAGTCACGACAATGGCGGTACTCCAGTGTCGTCAGAAAGTGGGGGCGGGGGGGATGTCGGCGAGATGCTGGCCGCGCTGGCCGCGTCGGACCCCGACCCCAACGCCACCCTGGCGGCCATCGCCCACGTCCACCCCGACGACCCGGGCTGGCACCGGGTCGACTCGGTTCCCTTCTCCTCGGTCCGCAAGTGGTCGGCCGCCGAGTTCGACGGTCGGGGCGCGATCTACCTGGGCGCCCCGGAGATCCTCGCCCCCGGCGACGACGAGGTGGCCGCCCGGGTCCAGGACCAGGCCGTGCACGGTCGACGGGTGGTCCTGGTTGCAACGGCGCCCCGGCTCGACGGCGACCAGCTCCCTGACGACCTCGTCCCGAGAGCGCTGGTCCTGCTCGAAGACGACGTGCGCGACGATGCCCGCGACACGCTCGCCTACCTGTCGGGCCAGGGCATCGACCTCAAGGTCATCTCCGGGGACCACCCGGTGACCGTCGGCGCGGTCGCGGCCCGCGCCGGGGTGCCCGACGCCGGCCGGGTCATGGACGCCCGCGACCTGCCCGTCGACGACGACGATGCCCTGGCCGACGCGGTCGCCGCCCACACCGTGTTCGGCCGGGTGCAGCCGCACCAGAAGCGGGCGATGGTGCGGGCGCTGCAGTCCCGGGGCCACGTGGTCGGCATGACCGGCGACGGCGTCAACGACGTGCTGGCGCTCAAGGACGCCGACATGGGCATCGCCATGGGCGCCGGATCCGCGGCCAGCCGCGCCGTCGCTCAGCTGGTCCTGCTGGAGAACCGGTTCTCGGTGCTGCCGGGCGTGCTGGCCGAGGGGCGCCGTGTGATCAACAGCGTCGAGCGCGCCGCCAACTTGTTCATCTACGGCACGGTGTACTCGGCGTGCATGGCCGTCGTCATCGCCGTGGTCGGCACCGACTACCCGTTCCTGCCCCGCCACCTGACCCTGGTCCGGTCCCTCAGCGTCGGCATCCCCGGG
>Ga0116152_10001558_pt1 | contig 18827 bp, 13 predicted proteins | sample AD_UKC119_MetaG_FD_89894 | JGI IMG/M metagenome (GOLD analysis project Ga0116152, IMG submission 89894) | Active sludge microbial communities of municipal wastewater-treating anaerobic digesters from Hong Kong - AD_UKC119_MetaG | ecosystem: Engineered > Bioreactor > Anaerobic > Digestate... | reverse complement strand
ATGGGGGTTTTTCTGATCTGCCGGGCATAGTCCAGTGCTTTGGCTAGTGCCAGCTCGCTGGTTTTCTTGCCCAGTATAATTTCCACCAGAGGCATTTTATCAACAGGCGAGAAGAAATGAATACCGATAAATTTATCTTCATTACGGGATGATTTCGCCAGAATACTGATCGGCAGTGTCGATGTGTTTGATCCGTAAATGCAGCTTTCCGGTATGACTTCTTCTGCTTTTTTCGTGACGTCCGCTTTCACTTTCGGGTCTTCAAGCACTGCTTCAATAATCAGGTCGCATCCTTCAAGGTCGGCATAATCGGTGGTTGGTTTGATCAGACTCATGAGCTGATCAGCTTCTTCCTGGGTTACCTTTCCGTATTTAATTCCTTTTTCAACAATGCCTTGTGAATAGGCTTTGCCCTTTTCAGCAAATTTCATTTCCCGGTCAAGCAGGATCACTTCAATCCCCGCCTTTGCAGAAACATAGGCAATACCAGCCCCCATCAGTCCGGCGCCAAGCATACCTAATTTCTTGGTTTTTGCTTCCGGGACATCTTTTGGTCGCCTGATCAGCTTGTCCGCCTTGTTTTTATTAACGAAAAGTGTTCTGATCATATTTGGCGCAACATCCCCCATCAGCTGCTGAGTGAAATACTGGCTTTCCACTTCAATCGCCTTGTCCATGGGCAATTGATGGCCTTCATAAACGGCGGAAAGGATGGCAACAGTTGCGGGATAGTTATTTTTGGTTTCTTTTTGGGTCATGGCCGGGGCCCCCATAAAAGTCTGGACAATATTGGGGTCATATACACCCTGTCCGCCCGGTATTTTAAAGCGTTTCTGATCCCATGGCTGTTCAGCTTTCCCGCCAGCAAGTATCCAGGCTTTGGCTTTCTCAACAACTTCATCTGCCGGCGCAATCTCGTGAATTACATTATTGGACAAAGCCTGCTTGGGGGTCATATTTTTCCCTTGCAACAAATAGGGAAGGGCAAGCTGTATTCCCATAAGCCTTGGCAGGCGCTGGGTTCCGCCGGCACCAGGAATAAGCCCGATCTGAACTTCTGGCAGACCAAGTTTAATATTATCATTATCGGCCACAACACGGTAATGGCAGGACATTGCGAGTTCAAACCCGCCGCCAAGGGTTAAACCGTTTATGGCAATGGCAAAAGGCTTTCCACATGTTTCAAGTAACCTAAACAGTCTGTTTAAGGTAAAGGACGCTTCAAATACTTCGTCAGGGGTGGCATCTTTACGTCCAGCAAGGTTGCCAAGGACCATATTTAAATCGGCACCGGCAAGAAATCCATTTTCTTTTGCGGAACAGATAACGGCACCTTTAATTTTGTCATCGCCTATAATTGTTTTGACATGTGCTTCAAGCTCACTGATAAAGGCCTGATTGATAACATTCATGCTTTGGCCTTCCACATCGATGGAAAGCAGGGCTATGCCGTCTTTGTCAATATCTATTTTAATGGCTTTCTGTGTCATAATCTTCCTTCCTTATACGCGTTCTATGATGGTCGCTGTGGCCATGCCGCCACCAACGCATAATGCGGTCAGGGCATATTTACCACCAGTACGTTCAAGTTCATCCAGCGCAGTTCCCAGGATCATATTACCGGTTGCGCCAAGCGGATGGCCCATGGCAATAGCTCCGCCGCAGACATTAACGTCACTTGTCGGCACATCCATTTCCTGGCAGAAACGAAGTACGACTGAGGCAAACGCCTCATTCACTTCCCAAATATCAATGTCCTGTTTCGTAAGACCCGCTTTTTTAATCGCTTTGCGGGCGGCTTCGCCCGGACCGGTCAGCATAATGCTTGGATCAACGCCAACATCAGCAAAGGCGACGATCCGGGCCCGTGGTTTTAAGTTATATTTTTTTGCGGTTTTTTTGTTTCCGATCAGCATTGCACCTGCGCCATCAACGATACCACTGGAATTGCCGGCATGATGGACATGATTGACGCGTTCTATATCCGGATATTTTTGCATAATAACGCTGTCAAAGCCTAACTCTCCCATATCGGTAAAGGAAGGCTTTAAGCCGGCCAGATCTTCCATTGTTGTTTGTGGCCGCATATGTTCATCATGATCAAGAACTGTTCTGCCAATATGATCTTTGATTGGGATTATGCTGTTTTTAAAACGTTTTTCGTCCCAAGATTTTTTAGTGCGCTGCTGACTCAGAATGGCATATTCATCACATTGTTCCCGACTGAAGCCATATTTGGTTGCGATCATATCCGCACTAATTCCCTGCATTACAGTGCCAATTTTGTTCGTGACCTGAGGGTCAAATATCCATGCCCCACCGTCAAACCCCATTGGGACCCGAGACATACTTTCAACGCCGCTGCCAATCACCAGATCTTTTTGTCCGGCCATGACACTCGCTGCTGCATAATTCGTCGCAACGAGACCTGACGCACAAAAGCGGTTTACATGAAGCCCAGGAACATGATCGCTGTAACCGGCCATTATTGCGGCAAACCTGCCGATGTCACCACCTTGTTCTCCAACGGCCGTAACGCATCCCGTGATGACTTCCTCTACGGCCGTGACCTCAAATTCATTACGGCTCTTAATTGCTTTTAAAATCTGTGTAAGCAGGCTGATCGGCGTTACACTGTGGAGGCTGCCATCCTTTTTGCCTCGTCCTCGTGGACTTCTTACATGATCAAATATAAAAGCTTCAGTCATATTGATTTCCTTAATGTTTTCATTAGAAAGAATTTGCATCCAGATTCATAACATCTTCTGAACCGGCTTCAATTTTAATACGTAGTGCCGTTGTTTCCGGGAGTAAATGCCGATAGTAGAAATTAGCAGTTTTAATTTTATTTTGCAGAAATTCTTTATTTCCCGAACCTTCGGCGATCATGGATTTTGCTTTTAAAACCATCATGCCCCAAGCATATCCCATAGAGACCAGCGCCATCAGATTAAGATAATAATGGGCGACAGCACCGGCGTGATCCGGGTTTTTCATCGCATTCTGCATCAGCCAAACAGTTGCGGCCTGTTGCCGATTTAGAGCTTTTTCCAGCGGTTCTGTGTAGGACGTCATCTCTTCTTTATCTTTATTATTATCAATAAATTTTTGAATGATATTAAAAAAGCTTTTAATGGCTTCCCCGTTTTTATAGGGCAATTTACGGCCAATAAGATCCATCGCCTGGATTCCGTTAGTGCCTTCATAAATGGGAGCAATTCTGGCATCCCTAAGAAACTGCTCCATGCCCCATTCGCAAATATATCCGTGCCCACCAAAACATTGCATTGCCCGGCTGGCGGCCTCTACTCCCTGATCCGTCAGGTAGGATTTAAGTACAGGTGTAAGAAGGGCAAGCAAATCTCTCGCCGTTTCTTTTTTTTCTACCGTTGTCTCTCCAATTGATCTGTCAATCTGTAATCCGGCCCAAACGATCATGGCCCGCGCCCCTTCGATAAAGGCTCTGTTGGTCATCAGCATCCGGCGAACATCAGGATGTACAATAATCGGGTCTGCCGCTCCTTCAGGGTTCTTAGAGCCGGTTAGGGCCCGTCCCTGTAATCTTTCTCTGGCGTAATTTGCGGCATTTTGCTGTGCCACTTCCGCAATGGCAAGCCCCTGAACCGCAACACCCACCCGCGCTTCATTCATCATCGTGAACATAGCACGCATGCCTTTATTCTCAGGGCCGAGCAGGTAGCCTTTCGCATTATCGTAATTTAAAAGACAGGTTGCATTTGAATGTATACCCATTTTTTCTTCGAGTGATCCGCAGCTCACCCCATTTCTTTCTCCAAGTGTGCCATCTTCAAGTACCAGAAATTTTGGAACAATAAATAAACTAATCCCGTCTGTTCCTGCTGGAGCTCCATTGATGCGCGCAAGTACCAGATGAATAATATTTTCGGTAAGATCATGATCACCTGCCGAAATAAAGATTTTTGTACCGGATATTTTATAGGAACCATCTTCGTTGGGCTCAGCTTTTGTGCGTAATAGTCCCAGATCGGTGCCACAATGAGGTTCCGTCAGGTTCATTGTCCCAGACCATTTTCCTGAAATCATATTGGGCAGGTAGATTTGTTTTTGCTCATCACTGCCCCAAATATGAATGGTTTCAGACGCTCCCTTGGTCAGTCCCGGATACATTGCAAGTCCCCAATTGGAAGATACCATCATTTCGTTAAGAGCAATGCCCAATGTCATTGGAAGGCCCTGTCCACCATATTTAGGGTCCCCGGTCAAACTTTGCCAGCCTCCATCCGTAAATTGAGAATAGGCCTCCTTGAAACCTTTAGGTGTAGTGACCACGCCATTCTGAAGCTTGCACCCTTCTTTGCCACCACTTTGATTAATGGGCTGGAATATATTTTCAGTTAGTTTTGCTGCTTCCTCTAAAATAGCATCTATGACATCAGGAGAGGCTTCTTCAAAAGCTTCCAGATAATTATATTGCTGAAGATCAAATACTTCATGCATTAAAAATTTGTAATCTGCTACCGGAGCTTTATATGTGGGCATTTGAAATCCTTGATTGAAGTGTAATTTTTTGTGTGTGGTAGGATATCTTTTCCTTAAAGGTAAATATTATCATTAATTTATCAAGAGAAATATAGCAATTTGGTCAATAAACATAATCATATAAATTGAAGAACAATCACTGATAATAAATTTTTAAAATATCTTTGATATAGACTCAAATATGCTTCCTAATTGTGACATTTTAATGATAAGATCGTGTTCACTTGCGGGAAAATAATTTTGGGTCTATATAAGGCCAAGGATTGATTCTTTTTGTTGGTTTTGCTGGGGTTTTCAAATAAAGCACGGTAAAAAAATATAAACTCTAATATAAATGTAAATTAAATGCAGATTTACCTGCCTATTGCCGAACTTTCCATGAACATTTTTGTTCTACTTGCTATGGGGGGTGGTGTGGGTTTTTTGTCGGGTATTTTTGGCGTGGGTGGCGGATTTCTAATGACACCGCTGCTTATATTTTCTGGTGTACCGCCGGCAATTGCAGTGGCTTCACAGGCAAGTCAGATTACGGCGGCTTCAGTGTCTGGAGCAGTAGCCCATTGGCGCCGTGGGGGTGTTGATTTCAAAATGGGTCTCGTTCTGATTGGCGGTGGTGTCGTTGGGACTTATTTTGGAACGATGATCTTTACTTATCTTCGTGAAATTGGTCAGGTCGATCTCATGATTTCTCTCGCTTACGTTGTATTCTTGGGAGGAATTGGTTTCCTGATGTTTATTGAAAGCATTCGCCGGATTATTCAGAATTTAAGAGGTATAACCCCCAAGGTCGAAAGACGCCAGCGAACATGGATAGATGCTCTGCCTTTTAAAATGCGGTTCAGAAAATCCAAAATGTATATTAGCGTTATTATGCCGCTTGCTATTGGTGGTTTGGTAGGGGTCCTTTCGGCCATTATGGGTGTTGGTGGTGGGTTTGTGATGATTCCTGCTATGATTTATCTTCTGCATATGCCGACGAATGTTGTGATAGGAACGTCCCTTTTGCAAATTACATTTGTTACTGCAGCAACAACCTATCTTCATTCAATTAATACGCAAACAGTTGATGTGGTTCTGGCTATGGTTCTTCTGACTGCTGCGGTTATTGGAGCACAGGTTGGTGTAATTGTTGGCGCAAAATTAAAAGGTGAGCAACTTCGTATTCTGCTAGCAAGTATGGTTTTGATTGTCTGTGCAAAAATGGCCTATGATCTGGTGGTTGAGCCGAAAGACCTATTCACAGTTTCTGCTATTTCTTCCGAGGGGTTATGATGTTTAGGAAGAGTAAAATAGCGTTAGTAGCGGCAGTGATAATAGTTTTTGGCGAATTTAATCAGGGGCGGGCCGAAACTCTGGTAACTGACTTGTCTCAGCATTTGATTGAAATTACCTCTCAGTTTTCAGGACGGGAACTCTTACTGTTCGGCGCATTGGAGCGCCATGCCATGGAGAGCATCCAGTCTGACGACATCACCGTTCAGGGTCTAGATTATGATATCATTGTGGTGGTTCAAAGCAGTCCCACGGATGTCGTTATCAGAAAAAAAAATAAAGTTGCCGGTATCTGGATAAATAGTGAAGATCAGATCATCAGAGGCGTTCCCGGTTACTATGTGATAGGGTCAACCCGACCGCTGGATGAATTTTTATCTAAAAAAGACCAGTCTGAATTGGGGCTTGGACTTGAAAATTTAAGAATAGTCAATGACGACGGTGAAGAAATTAAGGAATATAAAGAAGCACTCATCCGTAACATGATTGAAAATGGTCTTTATAAAGAAAGCAGTGGCAATGTCATGATCAAGGATGAAATTTTGTTTCGTGCCAACCTCGCCTTTCCATCAAACATGCCAGTTGGTAACTATACGGCAGATGTTTATCTGGTTCGCGATAGCAAGGTCATCATTAATCACAGGACCGATCTTCTGGTTGACAAAAGAGGGCTAGAAAGATTTATATTCAATTTTGCCCATGATTATCCGCCATATTATGGGATCATCGTTGTTATATTGGCCATTTCAATCGGTCTTTTCACAGGGTTCGTTGCCAAGAAAGTAGCCTGATAAATATACTTTAATGCGCAGCAATTATGTCTGTCCTGTGTATACTTCTTAAGTAATAGGAAATTTTGTGCCAGAGTTTTGCCGATTGAAAGTCTCTTTCCAAAATCAGGTTTTTTTCAATTTTGGTCGAAATTTCAATCGCGCCTGAGCCATATTGTGTCAGCAAATCCTGCGCCGTAAGTTTAAGAAATGGATCGGGATCAATTCCCATCATATTCATTTCAACAAGTATATTGACCATCGTGTGGGGTTTAGGTGTAATGGAATTAACCGCATTGTTATCTGAATTCATGCTTTTGCTCCTGTTATAAAAACATGAAGCAAATGGCATGCCATTGCTAAGGTGCTGAATTTAAAGTAAAATAGAACAGGAAATTTTCACTGGGGCATTATATGCCGGGCATGAGATTGCAAAAGTATTAAAATTGCCGACTAATATACTTGCAAATTCTGATGATCCTGCAAATATAGTGCGCCAGAAATAAGAGGCTTAAATGGAAAAAAGATTAAGGGCGCTCAGACAGGAATTAAGAAAGCATAAGCTGTCAGGATTTATTGTCCCACATACCGATGAACATCAAAGCGAATATACACCGTCCTATGCTGAAAGGCTTGCCTGGATTTCGGGGTTTGACGGTTCGGCTGGCCTTGCAGCAATTACTTTGAACCAGGCTGCCATATTTGTTGACGGGCGCTATACACTTCAGGTCAGAAATCAGGTTGATAGAACCTTATTTTCCATAATGAAATTACATGAAGACCAGACTGAAGATTGGTTTCTGGAAAATCTGGAAGAAGGCGCAGTCATCGGATATGATCCCTGGCTTCACAGTAAAATCTGGCTGGAAAAAGCAAGAAATACACTTGCTGCAAAAAATATTACTCTAAATGCACTAAGTAAAAACCCGATTGATGAAATCTGGCAGGACCGTCCAGCACCATCCAATGCTCTGGCACAGGTATATAAGCTTAGATATTCAGGTGAGAAATCATCCTTAAAACGAAAAAGGATTGCATCGCAAATTAAAGCAAAAGGGGCTGATGCACTGGTTATTACATCATTGGACAGTATTGCATGGCTTTTTAATATTCGTGGTTCGGATGTTGACATGACACCACTTGTTTTAAGTTTTGCCATTCTATACAGCACCGGTAGCGCAGATTTGTTCATTGACCCTACCAAACTGGATGAGGACGTCATCAGTCATCTTGGAAAATATGTGGCCCATTATCCAAAAAAGGATTTCTTAAAAGCGGTAAAATCGCTTGGTCAAAAAGGTCTATCAATTATGATCGACCCGAAGAGGGCTCACGCCGCCGTCTTTGAAGCACTTAACACAGCAAAAAAGAAAGTTATTGAAGCAGATGATCCTATCCAGTTAGATAAAGCCTGTAAAAATGATGTGGAACTTGAAGGGACGAAAAAAGCCCATATTCGTGATGCTGTCGCCGTATGCAGGTTTTTATGCTGGCTTGATCAATATGCTCCTACTGGCAAAATAACAGAAATTGACGCCGTGAATGAGCTTTATGATTTAAGAAAAGAAGTGTCACTTTTCCAGGGGAACAGCTTTGCGACCATTAGTGGTGCCGGTCCGAACGGGGCAATTGTGCATTATAAGGTGACTGAAAATACATGTCGGAAACTTGAGAAGGACATGATTTATCTGGTTGATTCCGGTGGTCAGTATCTTGATGGTACTACAGATATTACTAGGACCATTGCAATCGGTACCCCGACCGAGCAGCAAAAGGATCATTTCACTCGTGTTCTTAAAGGACATATAGCTCTTGCACAGGCTCGTTTTCCACTTGGCCGGACAGGGGCGCATCTCGATACCCTAGCCCGTAAATCATTATGGGATGTCGGTTTGGATTATGAACATGGAACGGGTCATGGTGTGGGGAGCTATCTTGGCGTTCATGAAGGACCACAAAGCATTTCACCGCTTAGCTTCAATGTGGCACTTAAGCCCGGAATGATTTTATCCAATGAGCCCGGATACTATAAAACCGGGGAATATGGTATTCGGATTGAAAATCTGGTCATTGTTCGGTCCAGCGATTTCGAGGAAGATGAGCGCCCAATGTTGCGTTTTGAAACCATTACTTTAGTCCCGATCGATATTCGCCTGGTAAATGCTCATATGATGTCAGCGGCAGAAATTACCTGGCTCAATATTTATCATGCAAAAGTTCGTGAAAAAATTGCTCCTTTATTAGAGGGAGCGGAAAAAGAATGGCTGATAAATGCTACGAATTCAATTACTACGTTATAGAATAAATCAAAAGCGAAACATTAAATGAGTGAACATATTCTGTTTGAAGAAAAGTCTGGTCTTGGGATTATAACGCTTAACAGGCCGGATGTTCTTAATGCTCTATCGACAGCGATGTGTTCAGCCTTAGATAACAAGTTAAAAACATGGGAAGATGATAATTCTATAAAGGCTGTCCTGATTACTAGTGGGGGAGGAAAAGCTTTTTGTGCCGGCGGTGATGTGAGGACCATTGTTGAACAAGGGTACGAGAATAATGTTCTGGCACCTGAATTCTTCTCTACAGAATATAAAATGAATGCCAGGATTTATCATTTTAGAAAACCCTTTATTGCCCTTCTGGATGGAATTACCATGGGCGGAGGTGTCGGTGTCTCTATTCATGGCTCACACCGAATTATCACTGAAAATACTCTTTTTGCCATGCCTGAATCGGCGATTGGCTTAATCCCTGATGTCGGCGGAAGTTATTTCTTGCCGCGTCTTCCCGGTGCGCTCGGCCTTTATCTTGGTCTTACCGGCGCAAGATTAAAAGGGTCTGATATATTATATGCAGGTATTGGTACTGCCTATATGAGCGCTGAAAAATTGCCTGGTTTAATTGAAGCACTTATCGAAGAAGATATTACAAGCCATAATGATGTGGACATGATCATCGCCCGTTATGCTGAAGATCCTGGTGCTTCTACACTGGATGAATTCAGAGACCTTATTGACGCTGCATTTAGTGAAAATATAGTAGAAGAAATTTTTGATCATCTAAGCATTATTGATCATAATTGGGCGAGAGAGACCCTTGCCGTATTGAGAAAAATGTCACCCATCAGCCTTAAAATTATTACTGAGCAGCTATCCCGCGGCGCAAAACTCGAATTTGATGACTGTATGAAGATGGAATTTCGGATTGTGTGTGCCATTTCGTCTTATGACAGTGATTTTTATGAGGGTGTTCGGGCCGTGTTAATTGATAAGGATCATGCACCCAAATGGATGCCGCCCACACTGGACCAGGTTACAACGGATATGGTGCTGGCACATTTTAACAGTCCTGCAAGTGGTGATTTGCCGCTTTAAAAGGGAACAGGACTGTCAAAAGTCATTTTTACTTTTTCTATCGGGTGCATTATTGTCAGTGAAGTTGAGTGTAGACAAAGCCTGTTGCTCATTGCCAACGCTTTTTCATGGGCATAAAAACGATCCCCCAATATTGGATGTCCGAGTTCCTTTAAGTGAACCCGTAATTGGTGCGAGCGACCGGTTAAGGGCGTCAGTTCAACGTGGCATTCATTTTCCAGTCTTTTTATGACACGCCATTCTGTCTGTGATGGTTTTCCATTTTCAATATCAACCATTTGTTTTGGTCTGTTGGGCCAGTCACAGATGAGGGGCAGGTCAATTAAACCTTGATCTTTTTCAATTTGTCCAAAAATACGGGCACTATATTTTTTCCCAACATTTCTGTTCTGAAACTGAAGGCTAAGATGGCGATGGGAGAATTTACTTAGCCCCAATATTATAAGCCCTGAAGTATCCATATCAAGTCTGTGGACTGTTCGGGCATTGTCAAATTTCTCGCACGCTCTTTTCTCCAGACAATCTGAAAGTAAAGGCCCTTTTCCCGGCACCGACAAAAGACCGCTTGGCTTGTCAAGAACGAGTATTTCATCGTCATGATAAACGATGTTCAAATAGGGATCAGTAGGAGGGCAATAATTTTCTATCATAATATCCTGTTCTTATATATTCTTCCCAACAAAGAACAGAAAAATGTTTGCGTGGGTGATATGAAAAAGTCTTTGGGAATTTGGCGAACTTGGGCATTGGTTGTTGGAACCATTATCGGATCAGGTATTTTTACATTGCCCGCAATTCTCGCACCCTATGGAAAGAATAGTTTTTATGGCTGGGGACTTGCAACATTTGGAACGTTAAGTATTGCATTTGCCCTTAGCCATCTATCTTCCCGAAATCCAAGAGAAGGCGGACCATATACATTTGTAAATGAAGCGTTCGGGCACTATCCGGCTATGTTTATTGCCTGGGGATATTGGATTTCCGTATGGGTCTCAGTCGCTGCAATTGCCACGTCTTTTTCAGGTTATATGGCAATTTTCTTTCCTGTCATTGCAGACTATTATTGGTTATCTGCACTTGTTGCTATTTTGGTTGTCTGGATATTTACATATGTCAATGTTAGAGGGGTTGAAGAAGTAAGCGTTGTCCAGTTGATTACGGTCATTCTAAAATTAATTCCACTTTTAATAGTTGGAGCCATCGGATTTGTGATGGGTGATATTTCAGACGTTCCGGCACTTAATCCAAAAGAGGAAGGCTTTCCCACCATGGTGTCTGGAATAACACTGTTGGTTATGTGGTCATTTATCGGGATTGAAGCGGCAACAGTTCCATCTGATAATGTTGAAAATCCAAAAAAAACAATCCCGCGCGCACTTGTGCTGGGAACATTAACTGCAGCAGCGGCCTATATTTTGGCAACGGCCGGGGTAATGGCTCTAATTCCCTCAGAAATATTGCAGTTTTCTACATCCCCTTTTGCGGATGCCGCATCTTTAATTTTTGGCGATATTGGCGCATTAATGATTGGTTTTGGCGCACTGATTGCAATAGGTGGTGCTCTTAATTCCAATATTTTATTAAGTGGCACTGTGCCGATGGCAGGGGCTATTGATGGATTATTTCCTTTACGTTTCAAGAATACAGATAAAAATGGAACGCCTGTATTCTCATTAATCTTTTCAAGTGGCCTGACATCTGCAATCATTTTATTTAATGCAAATAAAGGGACGTTAAAAGCTTTTGAAATCATGATATTAATTGCCACCTTCTCAGTTTTATTAACGTATCTTGGAACCAGCTTGGCCAGTATAAAACTGCAGCTAAAAGACAGAGCGAATGGCCAGCCAATAAATTTTCTGACTTTTATGAATTCATTTCTGGCTATTTTATATTCCCTTTTTGCGATAATTGGGGCTTGGGTTATTTATTGATAAAAAAAGGGAAGTTCAATTATTAAGGATAAAATATGTTTAAACATGCAATAGTGAGATTGCCTTGTGAGGCATTAATCAATGGACTTACAGAGGCAAAATTGGGCAAGCCTGATTATAGCAAAGCACTTTTGCAGCATGACGATTATGTATCTGCTCTGAAAGAATGTGGTTTGAATGTAACTGTTCTAAAAGCCCTTGATGAATTCCCTGACAGCTGTTTTGTAGAGGATGTAGCTCTTATGACTCCCCACTGTGCCGTGCTTACAAGACCTGGCGCACCAAGCAGACGCGGTGAGGTCGAGCATATAGCCGATGTAGTAAAAATTTTTTATGATAGAGTTGAACATATTATCGCTCCAGGTCAGGTTGAAGCGGGTGATATTATGATGGTAGGTGACCATTATTATATTGGCCTTTCCAGTCGAACAAATCGGGAAGGAGCAAATCAGTTGATTTCCATACTTGAAAAATATGGAATGAGTGGGTCTATGGTAGAAATGGCAGAAATGCTTCATCTGAAGACCGGACTCGGATATTTGGAAAATAATGTTCTTCTGGCATGTGGAGAATTTATAAGTAAATCTGAGTTCCAAAATTATAATATTATAAAAATAAACGAGAAACAAAGTTACTCAGCAAACAGTGTCTGGATCAATGATATAGTGCTTGTTCCCAGTGGGTTTCCTGAAACGGCCAAGGGAATTGGAGATGCAGGTTATAGGGTTCGGGAAGTTGATGTATCAGAATTTCGTAAACTCGATGGTGGGTTAAGTTGCCTATCACTAAGATTCTAATTTACGTAATATTTTTATTAGATTATTTAAGTTAAAAAGCAGGGTTTGATTTTTACCCACGTATAAAAATTACTAAACTTTTAAAAAATATAATGGAATTAATATGGTTCAGTCGCGTTTTTATGGGACAAAATCAGGTATTATCTGTGCATTTACTCTGGCCAGTCTATTGGTGTCTGGGTGTGCGCCTCAGTTTAATATTGATAACCAGGTCGATATGGTGGCAGTGCCGGACGCATGGCAAAGCCCGGATATTGAAACTGTCAGATCAGAATTAAAATGGCTGGACGAGAAAGATACAAGAGAGTTGCCTCAAATCGTCATGCAGGCACTTGATAATAATCCGGATTTAAGAATTTCGGCTAACAGGCTCAAAACGGCGATGGCCCAGCAACAAATCGTTGATAGTGCACGAAGTTTGACAGGCAATATTACGGGCAGTGCTTCAAGAAATGGTGACTTCCAAAGTGGAACAGCGGACAATCAGAATTTTTCACTTCGTGGAAGTCTGGCTTGGGAAGCTGATGTCTGGGGACGGCTGGCCAGTGATAATGCCGCGGCTGAACAAAATGTCCTTGCTGTAAAAAATGACTTTGAATATGCAAGACTGTCATTGGCAACAAGGACAGCACAAAGCTGGTTTGATGTTGTTGAGGCAGAAATGCAAAACAGACTTCTGGAACTTAACCTGGAAAAATTATTACAAGCAAAAGATCTGGTACAAAGCCGCTATTCAAGAGGTCTTGTCGATGTGCTCGATGTGTTGCAGCTTGATACAAATCTGGCAACGGCCCGTTCCAATTTAGCCGGTCAGCGTCAAACTGTTATTGAACGGATGAGAAATCTGGAAACACTTGTTGGATCGTATCCATCGGGATTAGTGCCAAAAGAGGCTCAGCTTCCTAAATTGGATGGGGTCATTTCTATGGGTATCCCTTCTGATCTATTGGCTTCCAGACCGGATATTGTTGCTGCCAAAAACAGAGTAATGGCGGCCAATTATGACCTTAATTCTGCAAAAAAAGCTCTTTACCCTTCTTTGAGCATTAATGGAAGCACCACAGCAAGTGGCGATCAGCTGAAAGATATCGTCGATGTAGATCATTTGGTCTGGAGTGTTGTAGGAAACGTGGTTGCACCGGTTTTTGACGGTGGCCGTCGCCGTCAACAGGTTGTGCTTAGTGAAGTAAGTTTAGACAGCAGTCTTGCTAGCTATCTGAAAGTAGTTCTTAATGCATATAAGGAAGCTGAGAATGCGCTGACGGCGGAAGTCACGCTCGCAGAGCAGGAAACTCATTTAACAACGGCTGTTGAAAGTGCCATTGCCAGTGAGGATAAAGCGCTTGAGCAGTATGGAAAAGGTCTTATTGATATTCTTTCTCTCATAAATGTGCAGAGAAATCGCATTTCTTCACAGCAAGGTCTTCTAAGAGTACAATATAACAGGCTTCTTAACCGTGCAGATTTATATCTGGCACTAGGAGGTCAGGATTTGGAAAATTATATTAGTCAATTGTCTGCATCAAATCAGTCTAGTCGTAATCAGGATCAATTATAATGAAAAAGAGTTATACACAGTTAACCATAGTTTTAGGTATCGCCGTGATTACGAGTGTTATTTTTGTAACTATGTATATTTTCCGCCCCAAAGCACCCGTTGAAAGGCTTGAGGATCGTGTAGAACGTCTAGAGGTGATTACCGCTAAGAAGCAGGATGTTTTTCCAATTGTTAAGACCCAGGCGGTTGTAGAAAGCAAGTTAACGATCAATATTAAGTCTCAGGTATCCGGACAGATCGTCTATACATCGCCTAAATTTCTAACAGGCGGTTTTTTTGATACCGGCGAAGTGATCTTAAAAATTGACCCAAGTGATTATGAACTTGCATTGGCGCAGGCTGAAGTGAATGTTGCCCGTGCCGAGCAGACATTAAGCGTGGAAAAAGAACAGGCTGAACTTGCGAGACAGGATTGGGAAAAATATGGTGAAGGAAAAGCGACTGAGCTGGTGCTTCGAATTCCTCAGCTTCGCGAAGCAGAAGCAGGGTTAAAAGGGGCACAGGCAAACTACGAAGCACAACGTATTCGTCTGGAGCGAACAGAAGTAAAAGCGCCATTCCCGCTCATGATTGATGAGAAACAGGTTGATTTGGGGCAGGTCGTCGGCACCAATCAGGACCTTGTGTCTGTGTTTGGGACAGAAGAAGCAGAAATTCGCATGCCTCTTAGCCAAAAGCAAATTGATTTGCTGGATATTAAAAATGTTGGCATTTTACCAAAAGACGAAGTTCTTGATGTTAAAATCAAAGATTTAACACGTGAAGATCACATTGCCTGGGATGCTCAGATTTTAAGGGTTGAAAGCTCAATTGACAGAAAAAGCAGGGTTTATTACGCGGTCGCAACCATTTATGATCCTATGAACCTTAAACATGAAAAACCGACACCGCCCCTATTGCCAGGTGTTTTTGTTGAATTGGAAGTATTTGGACCAAAAATAAGTGATGTTTTTCATGTGCCTGTAAAAGCGATGCATGATGATGATGATATTTTTATATTTGAAGATGGTAAGTTGATCACCAAACCTGTGAAAGTGGTGGACCGGGATAAAGACTTTGTCACCATTGAATCAGGTATTGAAGTCGGTGATCTGATCACCACATCACCACCCTTTTCATACGTTCCGGGCATGAAATCGATGGTGGCCAACCTTGATGGGGTTCCAGTGGCAAGACCGGGTGGAGGCCCGAATGTTGCAGGAGGACAAAGACCAGCTGCCGGAGCCACTTCCGGTGGTCCGGCTACAGCAAATGCTGCAGAGGCACAAGCTGGTGATCAGACAAATAATAGAGCATCATTTGCTAATATGACCCCCGAACAGCGACGGGCGGCAATTGCCAATATGACGCCAGAACAAAGAGCTGCAATGCAGGCAAGACGACAGGCCGCTGGCGGTGGTAATGGCAGTATGGCAGGCGGAAATTCGCCACAGGGAGGAAACCAATGAGAAATATAATTGCATGGTTTGCTGATAACCATGTGGCAGCAAACCTGTTAATGGTTTTGATCGTTATAGGCGGTATGGTCAGCTTGCCGCTGCTGCGTACTGAAGTATTCCCGATTGTTGCGCCAAACGAAATTTCCGTAACTGTGAGTTATCTTGGTGCCGGGCCGAATGAAGTTGAGGACAATATCACAATTCCGGTTGAAGAGGCTTTAAATGGGGTGCCAAACATCAAGAAAATGTCATCTCGTTCGGGTCGTGGAAGTTCAAGAGTAACCCTTCAGCTTGCTCGCGGTGCAAATGTCCAGATTGCTATGGATGAGATTCAGGCAAGAATTGATGGTATCCGCTCGTTTCCGCGGGATATTGAACCACCACGTGTAAAACTTGAAATTCAGAATGATGACATTATTGATGTTGTTGTATCAGGAAATACGGATCAGCAAACACTTGCTGCCGTGGCAAGAAAGGTTCGTTCTGATATGCTGGCCTTACCGGATGTCAGTCTTGTAGAAGTCCGCGGTATGCCACCAAATACAATCAGTATCGAAGTATCTGAATTCGATCTACGTCGTCTTGGGCTTTCTATGCAAAGTGTTGCGAATGCTATTAGTGACAGCTCGGTTGATATATCTGTGGGATCAATCAGAAACGGTTTTGGTTCATTACAGATCAGGGCTGATAATCGTGCCTACTATAGTGACGAGTTTGCTGATATTACGATACTTCAGCAATCTAATGGTACCCGTATTAAACTTGGGGACATTGCTGAAATTAAAGATGGTGTTAGTGAACGGTTTTTCATCTTCCGCTCAAAAGGAAAGCCTTCAATTGTTCTCTCAGCTGAATTAAGCCCTGGTCAGGATGTATTGAGGCTTACCTCACAAATTAAAGACTATCTTGAATCAGCTGCTCCTACATTTCCGCAAGGTATAACTGTAACCACCTGGCGCGATGACAGTGTTGAATTTTTTCAGCGCTTGGAAATGCTGATTTCAAACAGTTTATCAGGTCTTGTGCTTGTATTCTTCTTGCTTCTTATGTTTCTGAGGCTTGATCTGGCTCTGTGGGTGACATTTGGTATTGTCATTGCTTTCTCCGGTACTTTTATCGCAATGAATATGTTTGATTTTTCTGTGAACCAGATATCCTTGTTTGGCTTCCTGCTGGTCTTGGGGATAGTTGTCGATGATGCCATTGTAATCGGAGAAACGATACACGAAGCCCAGCGAGAGGGCAAGAAAGGGCTGAAAGGCGCCATTTTCGGTGCCCAGACCTTATCAAAACCTGTTATTCTATCTGTGTTCACGACGATACTTGCTGTTGCCCCGCTTCTCCTTTTTGAATCTGAAACAGGTCAACAGGCCCGTGATATTTCTGTGGTTGTTGCGGCTGCTCTTCTTTTCTCACTTGTGGAATGTCTGCTTATTTTGCCCTGCCATTTATCAGGCAACAAGCCTTTTGAGCCGGATTATGATTGGTATAGAAAGTTTCTCAAATTCCAAAGCAAGGTTGCACAGTGGCTTGTGGATTTTGCCAGATATAAATATAAGCCGTTTATTGAAAAATGTTTGCGAGTGAAATACCTGACATCGAGTATTTTCCTTTCCATATTGGTTTTGTTTGTTACGGCTTACGTACTTGGTTTTGTCCGCTCATCATTTAATCCGGAAATTCCGAGTAATATTCTTCGTTACAGCGTAGAAATTTCTGAAACAGCACCGGAGGGGACAGGCGAGCGAATTCATAATGCTATGGTTGACGCAATAAGTGGACCGGGTGGCGTTGAAGAAAAATTTGCAAAAGAGACCGGGATGGAAAGAAATATTCTTTTCCCGAACTATGACAGTTTTGTTTTTGGCAATAATATCCGCATGTCGCTTGAAATGTCTTCAGAAGCACTGGCGATTATTAAACCTGAAGAAGTGATGAATGAATGGCAGGAGCGTGTCGGGGAAATCCCGGAAGCCGTTGAAGTAACACTCAAAAACTCACGCAGTGATCAGCGTCGCGGGGGTGATTTAAGTTTCTATGTTTCGGCCAGCAATCAAAAAGATCTTGCTGATGCGGTTGAGAAGGTCAAGCTCGAAATGCGCGATATTCAGGGACTAACCCAGATTTACGATAACCGTGACAGACAAACTCTGGAGCTCAATATCAAGCTGAAGCCGGAAGCGGAGCATTATGGCCTGACATTAGGCATACTCAGTCAGCAGGTTCGACTGGCGTTTTATGGTCGGATTGTTCAGCGGATCCCTCGTGATGGCGAAACAATGGATATCATGGTCCGCTACCCACTGGAAGCACGTCAGAATATCAACGCGCTAAGGGAAATGTATATTAAAACACCGGAAGGTGGGGAAATACCTTTTAACATGGTTGCAGAAATGGAATATGTTCCGCTTCTGCTCTCACCGGAGCGGATTAATGGCCAGGACATTATTAAAGTTCAGGCAAGTATGAATAAAAATATTGTTTCTCCCTATGAAACCTATAAGCATCTAGAAAACAGTGTTTTCAAAGAACTGGAAAAAACGATACCGGGATTTTCGGTCATCCCTGACGGTGAAATTGAAGAGGAAAGCATTTTCTTTGGTGAAATAACTTTCTATCTCTCCCTTGTATTGCTGGCAATCTACGCGGTCCTAGCAATTGGTCTTCGTTCATATGTTGAGCCTCTTATTATTCTTACTGCCGTTCCATTTGGCTTTGTCGGGGCAATAATTGGTCACCTGCTGATGGATATGCCCATTAGTCTTTATTCATTCCTCGGGCTTTTTGCGGCGGCGGGTGTGGTGATTAACGATAACCTTGTGCTTATCGACTGTATAAAGGGCCTTAAGAAAGATGGAATGCATTTCAGGGAAGCAATTCCTGAAGCGGGCAGAATGCGCTTCCGGGCGATAATTCTGACCTCTCTGACAACCTTTATCGGACTGGTGCCGATTATGCTGGAAACCAGTTACCAGGCAATCTTTGTGATTCCGATGGTGGTTTCATTGACCTTCGGTGTACTTTTTGCAACATTTATTACGCTGATCCTGGTTCCTTGTCTCTATGACATCAAGGATACAATTCTGGAAAGAATTGAATCCTTAAAGCCTAAAGAAGAGGGAATTACGGACATCGGTACCGCCGAATAACGGGACCTAATAT
>Ga0116152_10001557_pt1 | contig 18832 bp, 15 predicted proteins | sample AD_UKC119_MetaG_FD_89894 | JGI IMG/M metagenome (GOLD analysis project Ga0116152, IMG submission 89894) | Active sludge microbial communities of municipal wastewater-treating anaerobic digesters from Hong Kong - AD_UKC119_MetaG | ecosystem: Engineered > Bioreactor > Anaerobic > Digestate... | reverse complement strand
ATTTAGCTACTGCTACTTTCACTCGTTTACCTGAAAGAAATGAAATCTTACCAGAAATCAAAGAAAACTTGATTGTTGAGTTATACAACAAGTAAGAGTAAAAATTATAATTAAAACCAAGGTGAAAAACTTTGGTTTTTTTATTTGTCTATGTGAGATTAAATTCTTGACAATAATCCTTATGAGGAGTAAAATTATAACTTGGTTTGGAACGGAGTGAAGAAAATGAAAAAGAATAAGATTATTATTATTGGTGGCGTTGCTGGTGGAGCTTCAACAGCGACTAGATTAAGAAGAATGGATGAGTTTGCTGAAATCATCATGTTAGAAAGAGGAGAGTATATCTCTTTCGCTAACTGTGGTATGCCATACTATATTGGTGACGTTATTACAAGTAGAGATGCATTATTGGTTCAAAGCGTTGAAGATATGCATAAGAACTTTAATATTGACGTAAGAAACTTTTCTGAGGCACTTAAGATTGATAAAGATAAGAAAGTACTGACGATCAAAGATTTAAAAACTGACAAGTCTTATGAAGAAACTTATGACTTTTTAGTAATATCTACTGGAGCATATCCAGTTAAACCTCCTATCGCTGGTATTAATGAAGCAAAGACTTTATTTACTTTACGTAACATTCCTGATATGGATATTATTAAAAATTATATAAATACACAAAAACCTAAGAGAGCGACAGTAATCGGTGCCGGTTTCATTGGTATCGAGATGGCAGAGAATCTGCACCATTTAGGAATGAATGTCGCTATCGTTGAAATGGCTGATCAAGTAATGGCTCCTATCGATTATGAGATGGCTCAGATAGTTCACCAACACATCATTGACAAAGGTGTCAATTTAATCCTTTCAGACGGTGTAAAAGAGTTCAGAAACGAAGGCAAAGAAATATTATTGTCTTCTGGAAAAACGCTAAATACAGACTTGATAATCTTTGCTATCGGTGTTAGACCTGAAAACATGTTAGCTAAAGAAGCGGGATTGAAACTCGGTTCAAGAGGCGGTATTTGGGTTGATGAATATTTAAAGACAACTGATGATTCAATCTACGCTATCGGTGATGCTATAGAAGTAACTGACTTTATTACGAAGACAGAAACAATGATTCCTTTAGCTGGACCTGCAAATAAACAAGGACGAATCGTCGCTGATAATATTTGTGGCAGAAAAGAAAAATATAATGGTTCAATGGGAACTTCTGTTGCTAAGGTATTTGACTATACTGTTGGCGCAACGGGAAATAACGAAAAAATCTTAAAATCGAAAAAACTTAACTATAAAGTAATTCATATTCACCCAGGGAGTCATGCTGGATATTATCCTGGTGCTTCTACTATTTCAATGAAGTTGATCTTTGATAATAATACACATGCAATTCTAGGTGCTCAAGCAGTGGGAATGGAAGGTGTTGACAAACGTATCGACGTAATTGCTACTGCAATCAGAGCAGGTATGAAGGTTACTGAATTAAAAGACTTGGAGTTATCTTATGCTCCACCGTTCTCATCTGCTAAAGATCCAGTAAACATGTTAGGTTTTGTTGCTGAAAACATGATTAACGGATTGGTAAAAACTGTTCAGTACAACGAGATTAACGAATTAATCAAAAATGGTGCTTTTGTTATTGATGCAAGAGACTCTTTAGAAAATAGTTTTGCGACAATTCCAGGAACATACAATATACCTTTCTCTGAGATAAGAGAAAGATTGAATGAAATACCAAAAACACAAAAAATTTATGTATTCTGTCAATCAGGAATCAGAGCTTATAACACAGTAAGAATTCTAAGACAAAATGGCTTTGACGCTTACAACTTAGATGGAGCTTTCAAGACTTATCAAAGCGTATATAATCCTACACAAATTTCATTCCAGGAAGAACTTGACGACTCTGGAAAACTTGTTTTCGAAAGCAAAGAAACCGTAAAAGAAATGGAGATTCCGGGAACACCTACATTAGTTGTTGATGCATCAGGATTGCAATGTCCAGGCCCAATCGTTAAAACGTTCAAGAGCCTTGAAAGCCTTAACTTTGGCGAAGTATTAGAAATTAGCGCTACAGATCCTGGCTTTAAGAAAGACGTTAAAACTTGGGTTGAAAAAACACAAAATACATTAATTGATTTAAAAGAAGAAAACAATCGTTTCACCGCAAGAATCTTAAAAGGGCAAAGAACTCAAACTAAATCAAAGCCTGAAAGTGGTGTTTCAAAAGAAGATAGTACGATTGTTGTTTTCTCTGAAGATTTAGATAAGGCAATCGCTGCTTTCATTATCGCTCAAGGTGCTGCTTCAATGGGCAAGAAGGTATCATTATTCTTTACTTTCTGGGGATTGAACATTTTAAGAAAACCTAAGAAAGTAAAAGTTAAAAAATCATTTATCGAAAAAATGTTTGGTTCAATGATGCCAAGAGGAACTAAAAAATTACCGATTTCTAAAATGAATATGATGGGAATGGGTCCTAAGATGATTAAATCAATCATGAAGAAAAAGAATGTTGATTCTTTAGAAGAAATGATTAAGAGTGCTATGGACTTAGGTGTAAAGATTACAGCATGTGCAATGTCTATGGATATTATGGGTATCAAGAAAGAAGAGTTAATTGATGGTGTTGAAATCGCCGGAGTTGCTACTTACTTAGGAGATACAACAACAAGCAATCATAACTTATTTATCTAAAAAAATATGACTGAAGGATTTCCTTCAGTCATTCTTTTATTTTAAAGCGGCATTTGCCATTTGAATAAATTTATCTGGATCTAGAGAAGCCCCGCCAATCAATGCACCGTCAATGTTTTCTTTAGATAACAACTCTTTAATATTTTCCGGTTTAACAGAACCACCATATTGGATTCTGATTTCTTCAGCAACAACTTTACCATATAGATCTGAGACTAGCTTTCTGATATAACCGCAAGCTTCGTCAGCCATTTCCGCTGTAGCGGTTTTACCGGTACCGATAGCCCATACCGGTTCATAAGCAATAACGATATTTTTCATGTCGATAGCTTTAATGCCTTCAAAACCTTTTTTGATTTGTCTTTCCAAAACTTCATTTGTTTGGTTGTTTTCTCTTTCTTCTAGAAGTTCACCTACACAAACAATTGGTTTCAATTGGTTTCTTAGAGCAGCCTTAATTTTTTTGTTTACAATTTCATCTGTTTCATGGAAATAAGCTCTTCTTTCGCTATGACCAATAAGAACGTAATCTACTTTATATGACTTTAGAAGCGGTCCGGATATTTCTCCCGTATAAGCTCCCTCGTCTTCATAAAATAAGTTTTGTGCACCAATTCTTAAATTTGAACCTTGTCTTTTTATCAAGCAACGCATTAATGGCGCTTGAGCAAAAACTACAGTTTCTACATCTTTTATGTTTGGCATTTGTTCGGAAACTTGAAGGATAAAAAACAGTGCTTCATCCCTAGTTTTAAACATTTTCCAGTTTCCAGCAATAATTGGTTTTCTCATATTTTCTTTCTCTTTTCTATTAATCGCAATCACAGTCATCACCGCAATCGCACGCAGGAGCATCGTCTAATGAAGAAACTCCAGGTAATTCTTTACCTTCAAGGAATTCTAAAGATGCACCGCCACCAGTTGAAATATGAGTGAAGTCATCAGCAAATCCCATTTGGATTGCTGCTGCAGCTGAATCGCCACCGCCGATAATTGTTCTTGCGTTTTTCAATCCAGCAAGAATTTCGCAAATAGCTTTTGTACCTTTTGCAAAAGCTTCAAATTCAAACACACCTAAAGGTCCATTCCAAATCACTGTCTTAGCGCCTTTAAGTTCTTTTTTGAATAACTTAATCGTCTTAGGACCAATATCTAGTCCCATTTCATTTTCTTTAATGTCTTTATATGTTGTTACTCTTGATTTTGCATCAGCAGCAAATTCTTCCGTAACAACTAAATCCAAAGGTAAGATTAATTTACCGTTAGCTTTTTCTAACAATGATTTTGCTAAATCCAATTTGTCTTCTTCAACAATTGAAGTACCAATGTTGTATCCTAAAGACTTCATGAATGTATAGGCCATACCTCCACCGATCAATACCTTATCAGCTTTTTTTAGCAAGTTTTCAATAACGCCAATCTTATCAGATACTTTTGCACCACCTAGAATAGCTATGAAAGGTCTTTCTGGATTTTCTACTGTTTCACCGATATAGTGAAGTTCTTTTTCCATTAAATAACCGGCAGCTGCTTCTTTTAAGCTAGCTATTCCGACATTTGATGCATGGGCTCTATGAGCAGTACCAAAAGCGTCATTAACAAACACATCACCTAAACCAGCCCAATAAGCTCCTAATTCAGGATCGTTTTTAGATTCTTTCTTTCCGTCTAAATCTTCAAAACGGGTATTTTCAACCATAACTATTTCGCCATCTTGCATTGCATTGATAGCTAATTCTAAAGCTTCTCCTCTTGTTTGAGGGATAAATTTAACTGGTTTATTAAGTAATTCTTGTAATCTATCAGCTACTACTCTTAAAGAATTCTTAGCCAAATCTTCTTCTGTTTTAATTCTTCCTAAATGCGAGAATAGAATCACCTTCGCATGTTCATCCAACAAATATTGAATTGTAGGTAAGGCTTGAACAATACGGTTGTCATCAGTGATTTGTCCATCTTTGATTGGAACATTAAAATCAACTCTCACCAACACTTTTTTACCATGAACGTGTAAATCTTCAAGTGTTTTCTTTTTCATAAAAAATCCTCCTTTAATATAACTCTTTTATTCCGTAAATATTATACTAAAAAAACGTAATAATTTCCATAACTAAATCAATTATCAATAAAAGTTTAAAAGTCTAATTCATGGATTTTATCAATAATATTTCTTGCAAGTTTATACTGTTTGATAAAGGCGTAGACATTCTCAATTTTCAGACAATGTCCTGAGTAAAAATGAATCCAGATTTTTTCCTTTGATCTCTCATATTTAGATATACTGAAGTAATTTATATAGGTGAGATTTTGCATTCTGTAACTGATCATGCATAATAATAAAGTATCTTTATCCAATAATAGCGGTACTTTGTTTTTAATTGAAAAATACTTTTTGGTGGTTTTCTCTAGCGCTTCTAGGTTTGATAATCTTTTGCATAAAATCTTGTTGATGTATTTTTGAAATGTTGTGTCGTATACCAAATAATCATTATCTATCGAAACATAGATTTTGTTATCAGATTTCCTAATAATATAGTCAAGCATTAAAAACACCTCCAACTACTACTATAGCATAATTAAAGGCTCTTTATCATTGAAAAATACCACTAATTTTAGTGGTATTTAGCTTATTGTTTTATCTAATTTAATAAAATTATTTTACTATTCTCAACTCAGTTTCAGGATCAAAGAAATGAGATTTTTCCATATTGATCGCTAATTCCACTTTTGAACCGATCATTAAATCTGAACGAGCGTTTACCTTAGCGATAATGTTATTATTGGCAATTGAAATATGAATATTTGTTTCAGCTCCTAATAACTCGGAAACATCGACTGTAAAGACTGCTTTAGAATCTTTATATTTTTCCAACATATCTGGTTGATCATGAACATCTTCAGGTCTAAAGCCTAAAACCACTTCTTTATTTAAGTAATTCTTTTCAGTTAATAGTTTTAAATGTTTTTCATCCACCCTTATTTTTAATTGATCGCAAGTGAAAATGCCTTTATCATCAACTTTTCCTGGCAAGAAGTTCATAGCTGGAGTTCCGATAAATCCACCAACAAACATATTGTTAGGATTATCGTAAATTTCTTTTGGAGCACCTATTTGTTGAACTCTACCGTCTTTCATAACAACGATTCTAGTTGCCATGGTCATCGCTTCGATTTGGTCATGGGTAACGTAAATAGTTGTAGTTTCTAGTCTTTCATGCAATTTGATAAGTTCCGCTCTCATCGCGACTCTTAACTTTGCATCCAAGTTAGATAGTGGTTCGTCCATCAAGAATACTTTTGCGTCACGAACAATAGCTCTACCTAAAGCAACCCTTTGTCTTTGACCACCAGATAATGCTTTTGGTTTTCTGTCCAAATAACTGGTCAAGCCAAGAATCTCAGCTGCACGATTAACTTTTTTCTCAATCTCAACTTTTGGAGTTTTTCTTAATTTCAAACCAAAAGCCATGTTGTCATATACTGTCATATGAGGATATAAAGCGTATGATTGGAACACCATTGCGATATCACGGTCTTTTGGAGCTACGTCATTAACTAGACGGTCATCAATGAAAAGTTCGCCAGAACTGATTTCTTCAAGTCCTGCGACCATTCTTAAAGTTGTAGATTTACCACAACCAGATGGACCAACGAAAACAATAAATTCTTTATCTTTTACTTGTAGATTAAAATCAAAAACAGCTTGTACACCATTATCATAAATTTTGTTGATACCTTTAAAACTTAAAGTAGACATATATAATCCTCCCTTATATAGTTATCAACAATAATTATATAAAAAAAAGAGAGATAATCCTATATGCAAACTGCACAAATTATCTCTTGAATAGCAAATATAAGGCCATAGCCATTTTAAAGTTTTTTATATCTATTTCCGTTTTTTGATGAAAGTTATCCAATCGGTAATTTAAAGTATTTCGGTGCAGATATAATTGTTTTGATGTTGATGATGCATTAAAATTATTCTCTATGAAACCTAAAGCGGTATTCAAATTTTCTATACCTACGAGATTATAATAATGGTTCTTTAATTTTTTCTTAAAACCATCTAACTTATTAATAGATATTTCGAGAATAAAATTAGCAATATCATAAATGCCATAATTAATCTTCCCAAGAACCGGTTTTAATTCGTCCGGACTAAAGTCAAAATTCTTGGGAACAAACAACCCGACAAAATCGACGAGCAATTCCCCTAGAACAAACTCTCTGAAATTTTCAAAATCACTTAATGTATAATCAAGATCAGCTTCCACAATTAAAATATCGGTGTCATTTTTATAATACCGAATTCTTTGGTCTAAATCTATTAGAGCGATTATTTGCTTATAATCACTTTCTTTGTTAAAAACGTAAAGATATCTTTTGTCCATCATATCTCCTAGAAATTAAATCAAAAAAGAACTGTTTGAATACAGTTCTTTAAATCTATGCTTTTATAAACTGCTCAACATCCATTACAAAAATAGTAGCGCCACCAACTTGTACCTCCACCGGCATTGATGAAAAAATCCCAAACTCGCTTGAGATCGCATTAGGAACCAGTTTTGTCCTGCTTTTTGAAGATTCAGAAATAACATTAATACAACTATCTAAAAGATCGTCTTGAACACCGACAATAATGGTTGTATTTCCGCTCATCAAAAAACCACCTGTAGTAGCTAATTTAGTTACAAAGAAGTTTGAATTAATCAGTTTCTTGATAACTTTATTTGCATCTTCGTTAGAAACAATTGCCATCACCAGTTTCATGTTATAACACCACCTTTGGATTATTTTAACATAAAAGATAATAAAATTAAATATCGTTTAATAAAAAAACTCCCAAATATGGGAGTTGTTTATATTATCCAATTGATCCGGACATTTCCAATTTTATCAATTGATTAAGTTCAACAGCATATTCCATTGGCAGTTCTCGTGCGAATGGTTCGATGAATCCCATGATAATCATTTCTTTTGCTTCATCTTCTGTCAAACCTCTACTCATTAAGTAAAAGAGTTCGTCGTCACTTACTTTTGATACAGTTGCTTCATGCTCGATTTGGCCTTTAAAATTCTTAACGATATTTGTTGGTATCGTATCTGAAGCGGATTCTCTATCAACTAATATCGTATCACATTCAATTTTTGCTTTGGCTCCATAAGCATTCTTGCCTTGCGAGACGATACCTCGATAATTTACTTTTCCACCTCTTGTGGCTATCGATTTAGAAACTATTTTAGATGTGGTATATTTTCCCAAATGAATCATTTTCGCCCCAGTATCTTGATACTGATTTTTACCGGCAAAAGCAATTGTAATTGTAGTACCTTTAGAGTAATCTCCTTTTAAAATGCAACTTGGATATTTCATGTTAAGTCCTGAACCGATGTTTCCGTCAATCCATTCCATATGTCCGTGAGCTTCGACAATCGCTCTTTTAGTAACCAGATTAACGATATTTGTCGACCAGTTTTGAATAGTTGAATATCGGCATTTGGCATTTTCACTAACATAGATTTCAACTACAGCTGCATGCAAAGAGTTATTAGAATAAATCGGTGCTGTGCAACCTTCTACGTAGTTTAAAGTGGCTTCATCATCAACTATAATCAAAGTTCTTTCAAATTGACCCATTCTTTCAGAGTTGATTCGAAAATAAGATTGTAACGGTTTATCAATCTTAACTCCCTTAGGTATATAAATAAATGATCCACCGCTCCACACTGCTGTATTTAAAGCAGCATATTTATTGTCTCTATAACTAACCGCTTTGGTAAAATACTTTTTGAATATTTCAGGATGTTCTTTCAAAGCTGAGTCAGTATCCAAGAAAATCACACCTTGGTCATTCAATTCTTGAATTGTGCTGTGATAAACTGCTTCCGATTCAAACTGGGTTGTGACTCCCGAAAGGTATTTTTGTTCGGCTTCAGGAATGCCTAGTTTTTGAAAAGTATCTTTAATTTCTTGAGGGACATTTTCCCAATCTCGCTCAACCCTATCAGATGGTTTGATGTAATAGATGATATCATCAAAATCTATCTCAGAAAGATCAGGACCCCAATCTGGATTTTTGATTTCATAGAACGCTTTTAAAGCATCTAGTCTGGTGTTAAGCATCCATTCAGGTTCGTTTTTTATCATTGAAATTTCTCTGACGATTTCTTCTGATAATCCTCTTTTAGTCTGTTTTACTGATTTTGATTCGGTCTTGAAACCATACTTATACTCATGATCAAAATTCATTTCTTTGTCTTTGTCTTTGTCTTTACTCAAGGGTTATCACTCCTTATCCAGAGTATCTTTGAAAGCCACCCAAGCAATTGAAGCACATTTTATCCGTGCCGGAAATTGTTTGACGCCGCCAAAGACTTCAGCTTCTTCTAAATCCAAAGTCTCGTCGTACTCTTTATTTGAAACCATATTAAGAAAATTTTCAGCTAACTTGATTGCTTCTGAAACGGGTTTATTCATCATGATTTCGGTTAAAACGCTAGCTGAAGCAACAGATATTGAACAACCAGTCGCTTCTTGTCTGCAATCTTTTATAATACCGTCTTCAACCAATGTTTGTACGGTGATATCATCACCGCATGACGGATTTTTTATTCTTATTTTCGTATATCTAGGATCATCAAGCAAACCTTTATTTCGAGGATTTTTATAATGTTCCATAATAATTTCTCGATATAGATTATCTAGATTAGTCATAAAATCCCTCCTTAAAATCCAATGCTTTTAAAATACTTAATAGCCTCTTTGGTCACTTCGATAAATCTGTCAACCTCTGTTTTTGTGTTATAGAAATACACGGTTACTCTAAGCGATGAATGGATGTTCAAAAAGTCATGGATTAATTTGGCACAGTGTTGACCGCTTCTTAGTGCGATGTTTTTCTCTGCATAATAAGTGATGGCGTCATGTGCTGGAACATTATTCAAATTATAAGTTAATATTCCTGTATCCGAATTAGGATTATAGATTGTCAATCCTTCAACTTTATTCATTTCACTTAACAGATATCTATAAAGCTCCATTGAATATTTGTGAATGTTTTCCAACCCTAGATTTTCAAGATATTGAACTGCTGCTTTTAACCCGATAACCTCAGCAATCGGCATCGTACCGGCTTCGAACTTAAAAGGTGATTTTTTCCACGTAGAATCTTCCTTTTCTACATCTTCGTTCATATCTCCACCAAATTCTATTGGTTCTAAATCATCTAGATGTCGAGCTTTGCCATATAACACTCCAATACCAGTAGGCCCTAACATTTTATGCCCTGAAAAGGCTAAAAAATCTACGTCCAGGTCTTTTACGTCAACTTTGATATGTTGGACTGCTTGAGCAGCATCAACTATAATTACCGCATTCTTTTCATGAGTTAATCTCACAATTTCCTTAATGTCGTTAATATAACCCAAGACATTGGATACATAGTTTAAAGCAACAACTTTAGTTTTATCGTTTAAGACTTTTTTAAAAGCTTCAACAGTAATTTTTCCTTCTTTATTGAGTTCAACGAATCTAAGTTTGGCCCCTACCTTATTGGCAACGTTTTGCCATGGCAAAAACTGTGAATGATGTTCTTGTTCAGAGACAATAATCTCATCACCTTTTTTAAGTTTTGTCAAACCGTAGCTTGAAGCTACAAGATTGATTGATGAAGTAGTACCTCTGGTGAAGACGATTTCATTCTCTTTGGCATTAATAAACTTAGCTATGACACTTCTGGATTCTTCATATAGTTCTGTAGTCTTTACACTATTATAGTACATACCTCTATGAATATTGGCACTAAGGGATTCGTTATACATATTAACCGCTTCAATCACTTGCTTCGGTTTTAGACTGGTAGCGGCAGTATCAAAATAGATATATCCTGTTTTTATTTGCGGAAAATCTGCAATGATTGTTTTATTCATTGTTGGCTTTCTCCTTCATTACTTTGGTAATTTGTGAAGTAAGCATCCTCTTAATGTCTTTATCTTCAATCATTGACAAAAACGGATTTGTATACCCAAAAATGATCAATGATCTAGCTTCTTGTTCTGTCAAACCTCTGGATAACAAATAATAAAGTTGCATTTCATCCATTTGCCCGATTGCGGCTCCATGACTTGCTTCTACATTATACTCGTCAATAAAGAGTTTTGGTTCAACCTCTATTTCACACTTATCTGAAAGCATGATGCCTTTATTGTTTTGATGAGCTTTTGAAAGTTCATTTCCTTTCGCGATAAAACCTGAAACTGAATAATTAAGTTTAGCCATTTGATTTGCGATTAAAGAATTATTGATGTTTGATACGGTGGATTTGTTTAAATGACGAACAAATTGATCTACCGTAAAATTATTGTTCTGATGCCCGATATTTAAAACCTCTAGCTCACAAGCAGCTTTTTTACCATTCAAATTAACTCTGGTTAATAGGTTGAGATTGCCATTATATACCAAGGCGTTCATTAACTTTAAGTATGCATTTTCACTCAATTCAAAATTAACTTTCAAATCTAAGTCATTATTTTTTCTTGTGTTAAAATTAGTGAAAAGTTCTAACTTTGATGATTCATTCAAAACGAAATCATATTCGATTTTTATGTTTTTGTTTTGATACGTTATTAGATATATTCTTACATTTATATCCTTTTCAATATTGAAACTCAACTTATCATATTTGTCATAATTGTCAATGAAAACAAAATAATCATTTTCCTTGGTAAAGTCTAAATGATTGTTTTTGATCTTGATCTTTGCATTATTAATTAATTGTTGGTTATCAAAGGCTACTAAAGTTTTCTTCTCTTTTAAAAATTGCAGAATCTTCATACTAATGTTTCGATGGGCAAACGCCTAAAGAATATGGTTTGACATCTTCCTCTTCAATTCCCAATTCTTTCTTTACCCAATCATAACCTTCCTGGTCGATTCTTTTTATTAGTTCATCTTTTCCTGTTTTTACAATCTTACCATTAATCATGATATGCACAAAATCAGGAGTTATATAATCCAACAACCTTTGATAGTGAGTTATAAGCACTAAACCTAAATCATTAGATTTAAGTTCGGTTACATTTTGGCCGACCAATTTTAAAGCGTCCACATCTAGTCCAGAGTCGATTTCATCTAAAAAGGCAAAACGAGGATTAAGCATTTTCATTTGGAGAATTTCATTTCTTTTCTTTTCCCCACCGGAAAATCCTTGATTCAAGAAACGATGTGCAAGTCCTTGACCCATTTTTAAATCTTGTGAAGCTTTTTCAAACTTAAGAATAAATCTACCGATTCTTAAATGTTCGTCTTTGCTCATTCTAGTTTGAACAGCAGCTTTCACAAAATCAAAGTTGGTTACTCCAGGAACTTCTATAGGATTCTGCATAGCTAAAAAAAGTCCTAAACGACTTCTTTCATCTACAGTCTTATCTATTATACTCTCTCCATCTAATAAGATATCGCCTGATTCTATTTTATAGCTAGGATGTCCCATACAAATTTGGGCTAAAGTTGATTTACCTGTCCCATTTGGGCCCATTATAGCGTGTGTTTCGCCACCATTAACTTTTAAGTTTAAACCTTTTAATATTAAATTATCTTCAATGGAGACGTACAAATCTTTAATTTCTAAAGTCATGTTTATACCTCCCGCAAACACCATAAATAGTTTATACTATTTAAAGTCTTTTTGCAAAAAATATGAATGAATTTTTATTATATAATGCATTGTAAAAAGAAAAGAGATTCTTTTCGTTAGAATCTCTTTATTCATCTACTGGTTGCGAACCAATTATTTCTGGACTTTGTGTATGCCTTAATGAAGTCTTTTCCAATACTTTGCGGAATAATGTTAAGAAAACTAGTGAGAAGACTGAGATAACAGCTCCGATAACATAAGCGCCCATACCAAAGGTCAAACCGATCATTGCGGCTAACCATAAAGTAGCGGCGGTTGTAAGTCCATAGATACCGTTTCTGGTTTTAAGGATAGTACCGGCACCTAAGAAACCGACACCTGTAACAACTTGAGCGATAACTCTTTGTCTTTGTATTTGAATCTCAATATAATATCCGACATTGTCATAAAGCGCTTGAGTAGTCGCAATAGCATCATAGTATAAAGCATCTTGCAAAATTGCGATTCCTGCGGCACCGAAAGCAACCATCAAATGGGTTGTAACTCCGGCAATCTTATGGCGCATTTGTCTTTCTAACCCGATGACGCCAACAAATACAGCTGTTAACAGCATTCTGGTTATTATCTCAACAATTCCTGGGCCATTTTCCAAAAAATTAGTTATAAATGATAAAAACATTTAACTCACTCCTTTAGCAAGTATTTTCTAATGTGTGATTTATTATTATATCACTAAGAATTGGTTTTATCAACTTGATTTTGATATTCTTTTTGTTTCGCTGGGATTAACATGAATCATGCAATGAATAACATCGGAAATCTTATCTTCGATATCGTCATGGATAGATTCAGCTATCATATGGGCTTCCTCTAAAGAAAGATTTTTGTTCAAAGAAATCTCTAAATCAACATAATATTTTACACCAAACATCCTAGTTTTTATTTCATCTATCTTAATGACATTTTTGTTTTCTAATACAATTTTTCTAATCTTATTTACTTGTTCATCATTAGCTGATTCATCGACAACTTGTGATACTCCGGTCTTGATAATCGTAAAGCCTAACTTCAGGATAAAGAACACGATAAAGAGTGATGCGATAGGATCCAAGAATCCCCATCCGAAGATAGCTCCTAAAATCCCAACTAATGCCCCTAAACTTGTTAGAGTGTCCGATCTATGATCCCAGGCTTGAGCCATCAAGGCTTGAGAACTTGCTTTTTTCGCATCAACTTTAGTTTTGCGATAGAGATATTCTTTTACGATTAAAGTTATCGCCACAACAACAATTGTATACCAAGCAGGAACAACAATAACTAGATCATTAAAGATCACATCATATAGTTTAATTACTGCATTTTTTCCTACTTGAAAAGCAGTAACGATTAAAGCAACACCTAAAAAGATTGAGATCATGCTGTCAAACTTATCGTGTCCATAAGGATGAGACTCATCTCTTTCTTTTTTAGAAAACTTAGCGGAAATAAAAACAACTAAATTTGTTGCTATATCACTAATGGAATTAATGGCGTCCGTAATCAAAACACTGGACTTTCCGATAATCCCCCCCAATAGTTTAATGATTGCCAAAAATGCATTGGCGAAGATTGTAAAAATTGTGTTTTGTTTGATGATCTTCTCTTCTACTTTTTTCATATGTCTTCCTTAATATAAAAGTGCGGAATTAATACCCGCACTTAATCTATTTATCTAATATCTAATTCTAAGAATATTTGACGGCTATAGATATCGCTTATTTGATTTAAAATCGCCGCTAAATCCTCTTGATTTCCATCAAAATATGCAGCGTGACCATTAACAAAATCACCTAATGATAATTCTTCCACAACCCCAACATTTAAATATCCAACAACATATAATGCGTCATGCAATTTAGCTGCAAACTCTTTGAAAGCAGCATTTACTGAAGCTGGGATTGAAGGTCTTACAAATCCGTATTGATCTTCTAGATTAACTGATCCGAAAGAGATTACGCTGAAACGATATTGAGCGTAAAGTTTTAACTGTTCGAAAGAAATGAACTCTGAATCGTTCTCAATACCTTCAGTGAAATTAGGAACGTTTTCATCATTGTAAGTCATTTCAAACTCAGCAGAAGGTCTATCAAATACACTACCTTTTTCTGCTTTGATCAAGTGTAAACCATAAGACGTTTCAAGCAATGAAGTATCCAACAGGTAGGCTTCATCCAAGTTTTCTTCAAGTTTATAAAGTTGGTATAATTCGATTAATCTTTCAACGAAGCTATCTTCATATTTGTTTATTGAGTTAGCATATGTCAATGAACTTGAAGGTGACAAGTTTTCAGTTAGAATATACAAACCGTAAGTTTTAAATTCTCCCCAAGTTTCGTCTGTTCTTAAAGCTTGTTTGTATTCACTTACAAGACTTGAGAATGTGTTGTCTTCTAAATAAGTTCTTATAGCAAGTTCAAATGCTTCTAGTTTAGCATCATGAATCGCTTGTGCTTCAGTATCTAACTCTTCATAAAATTCTTCGTATTTATCTGGAGAACCGTCTTCATCTCTATCAACATAGATTAATAAATGGCTAACCTTTAAACTGTAATAATTATCATAATATGGTTGCATCATATCAAGTAATGAATTAAGTACTTCATAATCATTTTCTTTTACCATATCGAAAATATAAAGTGGTTGAAGTGTTGATTTAATATAATAGTTATTAATCATTTCTTCCATATTCTTAACGCCATATGCAAGATATAAGTAATCTTCAAAAGTATAATAGGATGCGTACATGCTGCCTTCGAATTGAGTTTTCATAGTTTCGTAAGCTGTAACATGTTCAACCATTTTAGCTGATTCATTCTTTTCATAATCATATTCACAAGTAGCTGTATCTAGGCAGTAAACAGTTTCGTAATGAGCGTTCATCAAAGCTTTGATTTGCGCTGTATGAATTAAATACATACCTGCATTTCTGTTCATTGCATAACTGAAGAATTGATCGGCTGTAATAGTCTTGTCATCATAAGAAGCTACTAATGTAAGGCTTCCTTCTTCATCGATTTCAAACTCTGTATCAATTGCTTTATAATCAGTCGCTAGATAATAATCATGAATTCTTAGATTATGTAATGCTCTTAGTTCAGCCATTCTTCTAGGAATAAAACTTGATGAACTGAAGTTTAAATCAATGATTTCTTGTCCAATTTCATGGAACAATTCTTCACCGATAATATCTATTAGTTCACTTGCTGTTCCATCAAAATCTTTTGTATCAAACTTATCTTGACCAGTTAAATTAAGAATCATGTAGTAAGCTGTATCTCTTCCGGAATAGAATCTTTCCGGTTTATAAGTGTAGAAAATTGTTGTATCATCTTCTGATTGATAATCTTCATAATTACCTAAAGAAGTAAAGATAAAATCAGCCAATGACTTGTTGTAACCAGCGATTTCATCGTAGTTTACAGTCAAATCTTCGTTATCAAATAAATCTTCAAAAGTTGATGTTTCAGGAATTTCAGATCTGAATCCTGAATATACATCGTTGTACATCTTCAAGAAATATTCTAGAACTTCCGCATCTGTCAATTCTTGAGTGTTGGTTTCGTCTAACATATAAGAAGGCACTTCTTCTAATGGTTTTTCACCTGTGTAAACCAAGATTTTACCGTTTTTACTGATAAGATTATAACTTCTCATTATTCTTGATGCATCAGCTTCAGATTCGAACTTAATCTTAAGTGATTGAATATCATCTTCATAAGTAACATCATAATACTTTGCGATTTGACTTGGTCCGACATGCCATGTTTCATCTACAGTATCTTCACCTGTAATATAATCGATGACATATTTTTCTCTTGCGACTACAAGGCGAACGTATTCATCAATTTCTGATTCTTGATATCCTAATAAAAACATTTGATCAACAAAATTTTGAATTTTTTCTTGTTTTTCTTCTTCATTAAAAATATCAATAATTTCTTGATCGTCAGTATCATATGTCAATTTTAATTTTTTGTTGTCGATTTCTTCTTGAGTTACTTCAAGGATATAATCGCCTAAAATATCAGTGTCAATCATCGCTAATAATTGGTTTAAACCATCATTAACTTTCACACTGTTATATAATTCCTGATAAGTTATTTCATAGTCGTCAGTACTATAAAATACCTCATCCGGATTTGTTATTGCCGGTATTAAACTTTGGTCTGGATTAAATTCTGTAGTTTCACCACCACAAGCTACTAAAGCAACTCCTAAAAGTGTTATAAGTGCTAATGTTGTGATTTTTTTAGTCAAATTAAACATGTTAAAAACTCCTTTTAAATTCAGATGTCTTATATATTATATAACAAATCTTTTAAATATTAAAATCTTTTTTAACGTTTTCAGTGTTTTATCACAAAAAACTCTTTTTTGTAAAAAAAGAAAACACCTTAATCGCTTAAGGTGTAGTCTATTATAATACTTTTTATTCGATAACTTCTGAATAATCAGCAGCTGCCATTCTCTTATACATTGCCCATCTGCGTTTTGCATCTACGATGTTGTGATGTAATAATCTTTCTGCAGCCTCAGGATTAGATTTAAGTAATTGTTGATAACGGTTTTCACTTAACAAGAAGTCGTGATATTTTTCCCATTGTGGTTCTTTAGAGTCAATTTGAAGAGGGTTTTTGCCTTCTGCAATTCTTCTTGGGTCATATCTGAATGTTGGCCAATAACCGCATTCTGTAGCAAGTTTTGCTTGTTGGTGAGAATTTCCTAAACCACCGTTAATTCCATGAGCGATACATGGTGAATAAGCGATAATCAATGATGGTCCTGGATAGCTTTCAGCTTCTTTCATTGCTTTCATAACTTGAGTTGCGTTAGCACCATGACTAATAGCGGCTACATAAACACTTTCATAAGTCATAGCTTGAGCAGCTAAGTCTTTTTTCTTGCCAGGTTTACCAGCAGCGGTAAATTTAGCGATTGATCCAGCACGAGCTGATTTAGATGATTGACCACCTGTGTTAGAGTAAACTTCTGTATCCAATACTAGGATATTAACATCTTCATCATTTGCGATAACATGGTCTAACCCGCCATAACCGATGTCATAAGCCCATCCGTCTCCACCGATAATCCATTGTGATTGTCTTACAAAATGTTCTTTAACTTCTAGTAACTGTTTAGCAACCTCAGATTTGTTATTTTCTAGTAATGGAACGATTTTTTTGTAAAGTTCTAAAGTCTTGTCGCCATCTTCTCTATTTTCAATCCATTCATTTAATAATGCTTTTAACTCATCGTTGAATTCTTTTTGATTGTCAGCGATTAATGTTTGCATTCTGTCTCTGATGGTATTTTGAGCGATTTTCATACCGAATCCATATTCTGCATTGTCTTCGAATAAGCTGTTTGCCCAAGCTGGTCCGCGACCTTCAGAATTTGTTGTATATGGAGATGCAGGGAATGATGCTCCATAAATTGAAGAACATCCTGTTGCATTTGCAATAATCATTCTTTCGCCGAATAATTGAGTAGCGAATCTGATGTATGGTGTTTCTCCACAACCCGCACATGCGCCAGAGAATTCAAACAATGGTTGATTGAATACGGTATTTTTGTATGTGTTTCTTCCAACTAATTCGCCTTTATAAGGAACTTCATTATATAGGTAATCAGCTAGAACGTGTTCTTTAGCTTCGATTCTATCTTGAATAGGGCTCATCTTTAATGCTTTTGTAGGAGCTGGACATGTGTTAACACAAACCATACATCCAGTACAGTCAAGAATCGATACTTCGATACGGTATTTTAAGCCTTCAAGACCTTTACCTTTAGCATCAACCCAATCAGCTTCCACAGGGGCGTTGTTAACTTCTTCATCAGTTGCTAGAATTGCTCTGATACAAGCATGTGGACATGCATAAGCGCATTGGTTACATTGAATACAGTTTTCACTTAACCAAGTAGAAACTTCTTCTGCAACACCACGTTTTTCATAACGAGATGTACCATTAGGGATTTGACCGTCTTCAATACCTAAAAAGGCAGATGTCGGTAAATCATAACCGTTGATAGCATTAACTGTATCAGCGATGTTTCTTACGAATTCAGGACGATTTTCGTCTAATGAAACTTCGGTTTTCAAGTTAGCCCATTCAGGGTTAATCTTGATTTCAACTAAGCCTTCAGCGCCTAAATCTACTGCTTTATAGTTCATTTGAACGATGTCTTCGCCTTTTCTTTCAAATGATTTTTTAGCATATGATTTCATTGCGTCTTGCGCTTTTTCATACTTCATGATTTGTTCATTAAGTTTGAAGAATGCTGATTGCATAATTGTAGAAACTAGCTTAACTTCACCGATTTCTTTTGCAAGTTTGTAAGCGTCGATGATGAATAATTTAGCTTCTTTTTTCGCTAAGATTTTCTTAACTTTATCTGGTAAATAACCTTCAATTTCATCAGCTGTTTTGGTAGTAGATAGTAAGAATGTACCACCT
>Ga0116152_10001555_pt1 | contig 18838 bp, 14 predicted proteins | sample AD_UKC119_MetaG_FD_89894 | JGI IMG/M metagenome (GOLD analysis project Ga0116152, IMG submission 89894) | Active sludge microbial communities of municipal wastewater-treating anaerobic digesters from Hong Kong - AD_UKC119_MetaG | ecosystem: Engineered > Bioreactor > Anaerobic > Digestate... | reverse complement strand
TTTCTCAAGGGCAAGGTTATTTCATTGACCTGATGAAAACACTTGCATTTGCATTGCTGAATTTGATGAATATATTTCTGTTTTTGTGAGTGTTACGTGTTTTTCAGCAGACCCTAAATACACTTGCATTTGCAATGCCCAATTTGATGAATATATTTCTAATTCTGTGAGTGTTAAGTGTTTTTCAGCAGGCCCTAATTATTAGAAAAGCTATATTGCCTCTCGATGCAATCTCACGAAAACATTTAGCTATGGGCATTAAAAAAGCCCGCATTGCAGCGAGCTTTTAGCAGAATAATCTACGACTTACTTTCTGTTGGCAGCAACAGGAGCTGCAGGAGCAACAACTTTCTTAACTGCTTTTTTCTTCGGAGCAACTTTTTTAGCTACAACTTTTTTAGCAGCAGCTTTTTTTGGAGCAGCTTTTTTCACAACTTTCTTAGCTACAACTTTCTTTGCAGCAGCTTTTTTTGGAGCAGCTTTTTTCACAACTTTCTTAGCAGCAGCTTTTTTTGGAGCAGCAGCTTTTTTAGCTACGACTTTTTTCACAACTTTCTTAGCAGCAGCTTTTTTTGGAGCAGCAGCTTTTTTAGCTACGACTTTTTTAGCTACTACTTTTTTAGCAGCAGCTTTTTTTGGAGCAGCGGCTTTTTTAGCTACAACTTTTTTTACAACTTTTTTAGCAGTAGCTTTTTTGGTAGTAGCTTTTGCTTTTACAGCAGTTGCTTTTTTAGCAGTTGCTTTTTTAGCAGTTGCTTTTTTAGGGGCAGCTTTTTTAGCTACAACCTTTTTTTTCGGGGTTGCTTTTTCCATTTTATTTGCGTTTTTAATTGGGTTTCCTTTTTTCTCTTTTGCTGCTTTTTCAGTTTTTATGGCAGCCTGCGCAGCAGCCAGGCGGGCGATGGGTACACGGAACGGGCTGCAGCTTACATAGGCCATGCCCAGACTGTGACAGAATTCCACAGAATTGGGCTCACCACCATGTTCACCACATATACCAAGTTTAATATCTTTTCTGGTTTGACGACCACGCTCGCACGCAATTTTCATCAATTCACCCACACTGTTGCGGTCAATAACCTGGAAAGGATCTACCGGCAATATTTTCTGCGTCAGATAATCGGGCAAAAAGCCACCGATATCATCGCGCGAAAAACCGAAGGTCATCTGAGTAAGATCGTTGGTTCCGAAACTGAAGAACTGCGCATATTGTGCCATCTTGTCGGCATTCAGTGCAGCACGCGGAATCTCAATCATTGTTCCAGTCAGATGAGGAATTGCTTTCAGATTATGTTTTTTAAGAGCTTCGGAATATACCTTATTAACTATCGCATATTGATGAGCAAGCTCCGTTTCAACACAAGTCACAGGAATCATAATTTCCGGGAAAGGTTTTTTACCGGCTTTAAGAAGTTCTGCGGCTGCATCAAAAACAGCTCTTACCTGCATTTCGGTAACTTCAGGATAGGTAATGCCTAAGCGCACTCCACGATGTCCCATCATTGGATTGTTTTCGTGCAACAAATCGGCTCTTTTGCAGAATTCATCCATTGAAATGTTCAGACTTTTTGCAAGTTCTTCGCGGGCTTCCTTTTTATTAGGAACAAATTCGTGAAGCGGCGGATCGAGAGTACGGATTGTTACCGGAAATCCATCCATAGCTTCGAGTGTTCCCTTGATATCTTTCTTTACAAATGAATACAATTCGTCAATAGCTTTCTGACGTTCTTCTTTTGTATTCGAAATAATCATTTTGCGAAGCGAGAACAAAGCATTTTCACTTCCACGTCCGTAGAACATATGTTCAGTGCGGAACAATCCGATACCTTCGGCACCAAATTCGAGGGCTTTTTTAGCATCATCAGGTGTATCAGCATTGGTACGTACTTTCATGGTGCGGTACTTGTCAACCAGCTTCATGAAACGAACAAAATATTCATTCTCTGCAGCACTTACCATTCCGATGGCACCTTCATACACATGACCTTTGCTGCCGTTGAGTGAAATGACATCACCTTCGTGATATTCTTTTCCATCAGCAATCATCACTTTTTTGTGTACATCAATCTTCACTTCACCCGCACCAACGATGCAGCATTTTCCCCAACCACGTGCAACAAGAGCAGCGTGACTGGTCATACCGCCGCGGGCAGTGAGAATAGCAACTGCAGCGCGCATCCCGTCAATGTCTTCGGGATTGGTTTCTTCACGTACCAGAATGCACTTGACATTTTTCTTTGCATAATCAATGGCATCTTTCGATGTGAAGACAATCTTTCCGACAGCACCACCAGGACCAGCAGGCAAACCTTTGGTAATCACCTTCGCTTTTTTTTCTGCATTGGCATCGAGAATCGGGTGAAGCAGTTCATCAAGTTGTGATGGCTGTACACGAAGTACGGCGTCTTTTTCACTGATGATTTTGCTGTCGGCCATATCTAAAGCCATGCGCACAGCCGCAGTACCATTACGTTTCCCAACGCGACACTGCAACATCCACAAACGACCATCCTGAATGGTAAACTCAATATCAAGCATATCTTTATAATGCTTTTCGAGTTTTTTCTGAATAGTGTCGAGTTCTTTGTAAACAACAGGCATTCCTTTTTCAAGACTCACCTGATGTTCGTTGTGCGCATTTTTACCAACTTCATTGATGGGATTTGGTGTGCGGATTCCGGCAACGACATCTTCGCCCTGAGCATTGGCTAACCATTCACCATAGAAATAATTATCTCCGGTGGCAGGGTTGCGGGTAAATGCAACTCCGGTTGCTGAAGTATCGCCCATGTTTCCGAATACCATCGCCTGAACATTCACGGCAGTTCCCCAATCTTCGGGAATGCCTTCGATAGCACGGTAACTGATAGCTCGTTTTCCGTTCCAACTGCGGAATACAGCAAAGATAGCACCCCAAAGTTGTTCCATGGGATCTTCCGGGAAAGGCTTACCTAAAACTTCCTTTACCTTATATTTATATACTTCAATGAGATTTTTAAGATCATCGGCAGTAAGATCAGTATCTGATTTTACATGACGTTGTTCTTTTATTTTTTCAAGTTCTTTTTCCAATTGCTGACGAATGCCTTTACCTTCGGCTGGTTCAATGCCGGCAGCTTTTTCCATTACAACATCAGAATACATTTGAATAAGACGACGCTGGCTGTCGTACACAAAACGAGGGTTGTTCGTTTTTGCAATCAACGCATCACGTGTCTCATTATTTAATCCGACATTTAAAATGGTTTCCATCATTCCGGGCATCGAAGCACGAGCACCTGAACGAACAGATAACAACAAGGGATTTTTTTTGTCACCGAATCCGGCGTTCATTACTTTCGCAATGAAATTTAATCCGTCTTTAATTTCTTTCCCGAGGACATCCTTCATTTTCTTTTCACCAATCGCATAATATTCATTACACACTTCAGTGGTTATTGTGAAGCCGGCAGGTACCGGAAGTCCGATGAGGTTCATTTCGGCAAGATTTGCTCCTTTGCCGCCAAGCAGATTTTTCATATCTGCTTTTCCTTCTGCTTTTTTGTTTCCAAAAATGTAAACGCGTTTCTTCGATGCCATAAAATTCTGTTTCAAAACTTTTTATATTCGCAGCAAAAATAATCATTTTTTTTTCGATACAATATTTTTTGTTTTTTGTCAATCACTTTTTTTCAACAAAACGAAAAAATATCAAACATGCGAAAATTGGCTTATACACACGTTTTCCAAAAAACAACGCTTGTAGTTATTCACAATCTCTGTTTGAAAAGTATTTGATTCGGAAAAAAAATACATCTTTTTCAAAAAAAAAATTACAAAAACCCGAAAAACATACATTCTGAAACCCGCATAAATACATGTGTTTCCAAAATACAACCTTAAATCATCATCTTTTAATGACCATTTTTCTCTTTGTCGCAAAAAAAAACAATAAAAACACGAAAAAAATTTTTATGCCCTTTGGTCGAAAAAAACAAATAACATAAAACTGAAAATTCAATTTCTGTTTAAGCGCATTCAGTGCGAGTTTCAAATGATTTAAAAAAAACCGGATACGTCGTTCAAAAAACGTATCCGGCTAACCCATCAAACAACGAAATTAAAAATATAAAAAAGGCAACGTAACCAAAACGTCAGTTTATAATCAATCGTCAATGACTTTTCCGATAACTCAAAACCGCCCATCCGTTGAAAAAAACAGCAAAGCAAATCAGTGCTATCAACTGGGTTGTCAACTCTGCAAACCCGCTCCCCTTCAAATAAACCAGACGCAATACCTGAATCATATATTTCAATGGACTGAAAGTGCTGATGGCTTGAGCCCACTCCGGCATATTTTCAACCGGCGTGTATAATCCGCTCAGAAAAATAAATGTGATGACAAAAAAGAACATCATAAAAACTGCCTGTTGAACCGTCTGGGCATAATTGGAAATGACAAGTCCAAACCCGGAAAAAGCAAGTACAAACAACGACGCGTACAAATAAATTACAAGCAGATTCCCGACAGGAATTAAACCATATGCAATATAGGCAACAAGAAATGAAATGCTGATAACAACAAATCCAAGAACCCAGTATGGGATAAGTTTCGATAAAATAAAATACACTTTTTTTACAGGAGTGACATTCATCTGTTCTATGCTGCCATCTTCTTTTTCACCAACAATATTGAGTGCGGGTAAAAATCCTGAAACCATGGCAAGAATCATAATCATAATGGCTGGTATCATCGTAACACGATAAAGCAATTGGGGATTGAAACGATAGTCTGGAACGATTTCAAATTGCGGGGCATTTAATCGGCTGTTGCCCTGAACCCATTCCAAACGAATATCGGAACTGAAATTGCGGACGATATTTGCCAGATACGAACTGCCGATTCCACCTTTCATGCCATTTACAGTATTTGCTGCGATAAGAATATCTGATTGATGTTCTTTCACCAGATTTTTTTCAAAACCCAAAGGTATTTCAAGTATCATATCCGACTTTCCTTTTTCAACCGACTTCAGTGATTCGCCATAGGACTCTGATACATCGGTCAACCTGAAATAACCTGAGGCCTGCACATGCTGAACCAGCAAACTGGAATACGCAGATTTGTCGTGATCGACTACAGACAAATTAATGTTTTTAATTTCAAAATCGGCTGCCAAAGGAAAAATAAGTACAGCCATAAGAGGCATAATAACCATCATTTTCGGCAACGCTTTGTTGCGGAAAAACTGTTTGAATTCCTTTTCAAGAAGATACTTCAACATAGCTAATCAAGTCTGATTTTAAAATTCCGCAAACTTAAAACAAGTAACAATACAGCCATTCCCGACAATATAAAAAACTGCAGAGAGACTGATGAAAAACCGACGCCCATAATCATAATAGATCGCATTGCTTCGATATACCATTTCACGGGCAACACCTGAGCAACCCATTGCAATGCTATTGGCATACTTGAAACAGGAAACACCAACCCCGACAATAAAACGGCCGGCAACATCAAACCCATAGCCGAAGCAAGCAATGCAATCATTTGTTTACTCACAAGCGTTGAAATCAAAATACCAATGGCCAATGAAACAAAAATGAAAAGCAATGAAACGGCAATCAGCAAAAACCAGCTACCATTGACCGGTACACCCATAAGAGTTGTTGCAATAACAATAATGGTTGTAAAATTCATCAGCGAAATCATGAAGAAAGGAACTACTTTCGCAAGAATGATACTGATAGGTTTCATAGGAGAAACAAGCAGAATTTCCATATTGCCTTTTTCTTTTTCACGCACAATTGAAACTGATGTCATCATGGCACACACCAGCATGATAAGCATTCCCATGACCCCGGGCACCGTGTTGTACAAACCTTTCATAGTAGGATTATACAAGAGCCGGATTTGAGGTTCAATCTGATATGGGATTTCCATCGATTTAAAAATATCCTGCTGATACGAAGCCATGAGATTTTGTGCATACAAAGTAAGTGTATGGGCTGTATTCGGGTCAGATCCATCTGTAACAATTCTTATTTGCGCATTGCCTGTATGCAGCATATTGTTATAGAAATTTTCGCTGAAAATGATAAACATTCCTATTTCGCCCCGCATAAAAATTTCTTCAGCTTCGGCCGGTGTATGTACATAACCATCAAAAACAAAATACTCACTGGTTTCAAGTTTATTGACAATGCCCTGAGTAGCTGCATCACGCGAAGGGTCGAAAACAACAAAATGCGAATTGCGTATTTCAGTGGTGATGGCATATCCGAATAAAATGAGCATCACAACCGGAAGAATAATCAAAATAATCATTGTCCACCGGTCACGGAAAATATGATAGAATTCTTTTTGTGTAAATATTAAAAACTGTCTCATATTAATCTGCTTTGCGTGTTGCGCCTCGTGTTAACTGATGAAATGCATCTTCTATAGTGCCGGCGCCGGATTTTTCTTTCAATCCTGCAGGTGTATCAAGCGCTGCAATTTTTCCATCCACCATAATTGAAACGCGGTTACAATATTCTGCCTCATCGAGATAATGGGTGGTAACAAATACCGTAATACCCTGGTCGGCCGATTTATAAATCAATTCCCAGAATTGTCTGCGCACAACAGGATCAACACCACTGGTAGGTTCGTCGAGAAAAACAATTTGCGGCCGGTGAAAAATAGAAATCGAAAAAGCCAATTTTTGTTTCCAGCCCAAAGGCAACGATTTGACCAATGTATTTTTTTCAGACAAAAAATCAATCGACGATAACATTTCATCGGTTCGGGGTGCTATTTCTTTTTCCGGAACTCCGTAAATGCCGGCATATAAACGAATGTTTTCCCAAACTTTCAAATCTTCGTACAAAGCAAATTTCTGACTCATGTAACCAATACTTTTCTTTACTTGTTCACTTTGGTGAGCAATATCGAAACCGGCTACCAGTCCTGTTCCCGAAGAAGGTTTGCTGAGTCCGCACAACATGCGCATTGCCGTGGTTTTCCCTGCACCATTGGCTCCGAGAAAACCAAAAATTTCACCCTCTTGAACATGAAATGATATATGATCAACTGCAGTAAACGATCCGAATTTTTTTGTGAGCTGATCTGCAACAATTACATCTGTCATCGTTTGATTGAAGTTAAATAAATGAAACAATCTTCTATCCCGGCTTCGATCGGAAAAACATCGACCTTTTCATGCCCCTTTGCCAAAAGTTGCTGCTTCAACAACTCCCCTGAGGTCGATTCATTTTTCATTATCAAATGATTTGAGTCACCAAAAGCATAACAGGTTTCTATTTCCGGATGATTTTTCAAATCATTAAGCAACTTTGACATATTGCTGCTCCTGGCTGCCCATAATGTTTTTCCAAAACTCCTGACAATATTTTGTGGTGTATCGGCTTTGAAAATCTTACCTGACTGAATCAAAGCTATGCGATCGCACAAAGCCGCCTCGTTCATATAGGGCGTCGAAACCAGAATTGTAATTCCTTCCTGTTTCAGTTTGATCAGCATCTCCCAGAACTCCTTCCGTGAAACCGGATCAACACCGGTCGTCGGCTCATCGAGAAACAAAACCGATGGCTTATGAATCAATGCACAACTTAAAGCAAGTTTTTGCTTCATACCTCCCGAAAGAGCTCCGGCACGACGCTTTTTAAATGGTTCAATCTGCTGATAAATGTCGCGGATCAGATGATAGTTTTCTTCAATCGTCGTTTTAAAAACACTGGCAAAAACATTCAAATTTTCTTCAACGGTCAGATCCTGATACAAAGAAAAACGCCCAGGCATATAACCAGCCAGATGCCGAATCTTTTTATAATCCTTCACAACATCAAATCCATCAATAAAGGCCTTTCCGCCATCAGCAAGAATAAGCGTGGTGAGAATTCTGAAAAGCGTGGTCTTACCTGCTCCATCGGGTCCGATTATGCCAAAAATTTCGCCCTTAGACGCAGAAAAACTGACATCGTTCAATGCCTGAACAAGGCCAAACTTTTTACTGATATTTTGAACAACAACTGACATGTATTAATCTCCCAAAACAATTCCACCATACATTCCAATCTTAAGAAACCCATCGTTTTTTACAGCCACTTTGATGGCATAAACCAGATTGGCGCGCTCATCCTGAGTTTGAATAGTTTTAGGTGTAAACTCCGATTTATCCGAAATCCACGTAACCATTCCTTCATACTCGCGGCTGTCATCTTCGCCCGATTCTGCCAGAACTTTTACCTTCTGACCAATTTTTATTTTTGTCAACTGATCGGCTGTCACATATGCGCGAAGAAACATCTGTTCCGTGTCAGCCATTTTCAATATGGCTTTGCCTGTAACTGCAAACTCGCTCTGCTCGGCATATTTCACAAGCACAGTACCATCAATCGGACTGAGAATACGACATTTATGCAACTGGTCGGCAATCTGCGCAATCTGAATATTAATTGCTTCTGATTCACTTCCAATACCAGAACTGGTATTTTCCAGTGTTTCTTTCTGCGCGGCCAATTGCTTTTCGAGAAACAGAATCTGAGCATTGATATCATCGAGTTGCTTGCTGTTTATAGCATTTGCATTCACGAGATTTTCGATCCGTTTCTTCTCCGATCTGGCTGTTTCGAGTTGCTGTTGCGTGGCGGCAATTTGAACGCGCACATTCGGATTACGGCTTCTGACACCTTTTGCGCTGGCCTCGAGCTGAAGTTTTTTCAAATACAATTGCGTGCTGTCAATCACGGCAATCAACTGATTTTTCTTCAACTCATCGCCTTCGTTGACATTGAGCTCGAGAATTTTTCCGTTGGCTTCGGATGATACAATGATTTCGGTTGCTTCGAAAACACCGGTCGCATCAGTGTTTCCATTGCTGTTTCCACACGAAGTGATTGAAATGATCATTACCAAAGCAAGTAAATAATGGATGGCTTTCATCTGAAAAAGATTTATAGGTTTGTCGAGTTTTTTAAATTGTAAATGGCCTGCAACATTTGTATTTCATGCAGGGCTTTGTCAAGCATCGAACGATTAACCGCATTCAAATCACGAATCAGATCTGATGCCGATGCTGTTCCGTTTTCAACTTTTACTTCCGTACTGAGCTGAATTCCCTGCCGTAGTCTTATGATTTCATCGTCCGATTTCAACAACTCCGTGAATTTTTCAATTTCAGTATTAATCTGCGAAACTTTCAGATTGGTGTTGAATAAAAATGTCTGTTTTTGTACATCAGCTCCGGATTGATTTATTTTCAGGAGCTGCATCTCATTGCTCTGTGTGTAAAAACTGCTCAGATTCCAACTCAAACGAATTCCACCGATAAAAAACGGATTAAATTCATTGCTCAGCATATTCAGCCCGGGTTTACCATATCCGCCCTGTGCAAATAAAGCTAATTTTGGCATCGAAACTGAACGAACCAACTTCTGCTGACTATTATAAAAGGTACGTTGTGCTTCGAACAACTGCAATTCAGGACGCCGGATTTCGTAAATATCAGACGCATTGAGACCTGCAACAGGTTTTGAAAGAACGGTTCCATCCGAAATCTGTTCGCCGATAAATGCCGATAACATATCTGTAAATGCTTTTTTCGATGCCTGTAATTCTGCCTGCATTTGTCTGGCCCGCAACTGTTCTACCCGAATGGCATCGAGATCGGCCTGCGATGCAACACCGTTGTTCAGCGACACCATGATACGATTGTAATTTGTTTCGAGATCCTTTTGTAAAACTGCATTCAGGTTCAATTGCTCATTCAATAAAAGAATGCCGAAATACAATTGATTGATTCTTTCCTGAAGCGCATACATATCGACTTCATACTTTTGCTTTTCGATATCAGCAGAGGCCTTATACATCGCGCTGCGAGCGCTTGTTGAACCACCATCCCACAAAATCTGACTCACCTCAAGGGTTGCCTGATACTGATCCTGATCCATTTCTCCTATACCAGGCATGGTAAATGGGAGTTCAATAACTTCGGACTGCCATGTGGCTTTGGCCGAAAGCGAAACCTGAGGCAACCACGCTCTGGCCGCATTTGAAAGATTATACGATTCAGATTTTTCAATCAGCCCGTATTGATTCACAAGTGGATAATTGGCGCGTGCTTTTTCGTAGCACTGCTCCGGAGTCAGCTGTGCATGCGATGTGTACGAAAGCACCGTACACAACAACAGCAGAAATAAAAGTCGTGTTGACATGGTTATTTTCGTTTTTTTGTTTTCTTCTCAGATTTAATTTCAACATCCGGTTTTAAACCAGTTAATATTATGCGGATGTTTTCTTCTTTGCGGTATAAAAGCATGGCTTTAAAATGTTTTTCATCGAGAAAAAGAACCTTTTTCATAATCGGAGCTCCGATAAAAGCCATTACATTAAGTGAAACCATTGAATAAATGATATCGGGAATGGTTGTCGGTCTGATACGTCCAGCCGCAATTTCAGCATCCAACTCCTGCTGAAACGGACCATACACATAAGTGATGCTTTGTCCCAACATCTCTTTCAGCGAATCAATGCGATCAGCATTCGTGGTCAACTCATTAATAACAAGAAAAGGAAGCTTCGGATTGGCCAACAACATGTCGAAATGGGCACTAATATATTTCTTCAGCTTCTCTTCAAAGGTCAATGATTCATCCTGTGGCTGAAAAATGACCGAAAAAAACGTTTTAAGCTTTTCAGCAAAAATGGCTTCAAACAATCGGTCTTTTGTCCTGAAATAATAATGCACCAAGGCCTGGTTACAGCCGGCCGCCTTGGCAATTTGTGTGGTGGAAACCATGGCAAAACCTTTCTCTAAAAACAGCTTCTCGGCCGCCTCCATAATGGTTTTCTCCATGTTTTGTTCGTTGTTAACTGACATGTTTAATAGCTTAATTAAAGTTGCAAATTAAATACATTTATTAATGGTATGCAAATTTATTTTGTTAAATGATGTTGGAATTACAAAATATCCACAAAATTTAGGTCTTTGGAAAATAATTCATGAGGCACATTGGCATTCTGGTCACTTCTCCGATTTTTCTTCCGCGAATTACTCGAATCTACGCGAAGATTCTTCTTCCCCCCGTAAAGTCTTATGCACGCTAATAGAATCAGCCATCACCTGCGGTGAAGACCGATTCAGGTTAGTCAATTTTTTGTCCACTGATTACACGGATTTCACTGTTTCAAAAACCTCTGCTGGTCTTTGGATTTTAAACGGATGAAATGGCTTCAGCCTGCGACTGAAGCCATTTCCACAGATAGATTTATACACTAACCCAGTCAATAATTATTACTAAGCAATAATTGTTGACAACAGTGCAACCGAGCTGGGGCCTCTGAGAAATTTGAAACTAATTCAGTGCAATCTGTGTAATCCGCGGACCAGAAAGAATCCTTATGGATTATAATAACGTGAACAGCAAAATAAAAACTCCAAATTCAATTTCCACGGATTTTTTACCTTTAATAAAATTTTCCACCCATGAGCTCTTCATTTGCAATGCATGTTTCGTCAACCGGGAAAGCCGATGTGCTTCCGGCAGCTCCGGAACTTGATTCCGACAGCTTGTACATCTGGCATCATTTCTTTCAGCCAACTGAAGAAGAACTGAAAAAGCTGCCCGGAGAATATGGTCTGCATCCGCTCGCCATCGAAGATTGCATGGACGATGACCAGATTCCGAAAATGGAATCGTTCCCGAAAAACACACATCTCATCTTCAATACATTCAACTATCACAACGAAGATATTCATGCTGAGGAAGTGAATCTTTTTATCGGAGATAAATTTATCATTACCGTTACGCGCTCTGAAAGGCTCAATGAATCGATTATAACACTGACGAAAAAAATGTCTGAATCGAAAAACGGGCTATGGCGCAACGGGCCTGGATGGCTGCTGCATTACATCATCGATAAAATCGTGGATGAAAAAATGGATGCACTTGAAGCACTTGAAGATGAAACGGATTCAATCGAAGATCTCCTTTTGTCAAGGACTGACGACATTGATTTTGCGAAAATTCAGAAACTCCGATATGCCTTTCAATTATTGCGCAAAAGTCTGTTTCATGAACGGGAAATTCTGAACAGGATCATTCACGATGACCACGATTTTATTGATAATAAAGCTGCCTACTTGTATCGCGATGTATATGACCATGTGGTTCGGCTATATGAACTCACCGAGTCCTGCCGCGAAACTGTAAAAAACCTCATCGAACTTCATCTTGCCATGGCTAATAATCAAATGGCTATAGCTTCGGAAAACACGAATAAAACTATTCGCCGTCTTACGTTCATCACAACCATTTTTATGCCTTTGACGCTTATCGCAGGCATCGGAGGAATGTCGGAATATTCTATGATGACTGGTCCTGAAAACTGGCGGATTGCATATCTGATACTCGTGATTATCCTCACAATTATCGGCATTCTAAGCTATCGTTGGCTTCAGGGGCGGGATAAAGAATCATGAACAATCCGTGCATTCTGACGGATCAAGAGGAACAAGGAAGGAAGAAGTGAATAAAGAATCATGAACAACGAACAAGGAAAGAAGAAAGAAATACAAACATCTGAACATTGAATCATGACCAAGGAATCTGTAGCGGCGGATCAGATCGATGTCGCGATAAGATTTTAGAAGTACGAATTTTTGACAACTTATCTAACGTTGTCTTTCAACGGATATCAATTATCGTTTCACAAGAACGCGCTGTCCACTGTGATTATCGCTTTGTTTGCGAAATCCCTCAGGGCGCTTCTGTCCCTGTTCTCTGGATGGTCTCGTTTCATGCGATGACTGCTTTTTCTTCTCCTGCTGCGGCCTTCTGTCCGACCGCTGATTGCGCTCAGGACGCTGCGGACGCTCAGTTCGCTCAATCTTTGCATTCGGATCAAGCGGATAAGGCTGATTGGTCACAACCGGTATTTTCTTTCCAATCAATTTCTCAATGTCCTTTAAAAAAGGTTTTTCATCGACATCGCAAAATGAGATGGCAATGCCCTCAGCACCCGCGCGGCCTGTGCGCCCGATGCGATGTACATAGGTCTCCGGAATATTCGGGGTATCGAGGTTAATGACACACGACAACTCTTCAATATCAATTCCGCGTGCTGCAATATCCGATGCCACCAGAACACGAATGACCTTGCTCTTGAAATTATTCAGTGCGCGCTGACGATTGTTCTGTGTTTTATTGCCATGAATGGCTTCGGCCTTGATGTTGCTTTTGTTCAGAATACGTACAACTTTGTCGGCTCCATGTTTGGTTCGCGTGAAAACCAACACTGTTTCAAGAGAATTGTCTTTCAGAATATGCATCAACAATGAAGGCTTATCAACCTTCGCGACAAAATACACTGATTGCTCGATGATGTCAACCGTCGAAGACTGAGGCGTGACCTCGATTTTTACCGGCTGATTCAGAATCGATGAAGACAATTTTACAATTTCGGGCGGCATGGTCGCTGAGAAAAACAGCGTCTGCCGTTTTTGCGGAACCGCTGCCAGAATTTTTTTCACATCGTGAATAAAACCCATATCGAGCATGCGATCGGCTTCATCGAGCACGAGGGTATTGATGTTTTTTAGTGTGATATATTTCTGGTTCATCAGATCGAGCAAACGACCAGGAGTGGCTATGAGAATTTCGACGCCGCGCTGCAAAGCGTTTACCTGCGCATTCTGTGGAACACCGCCGAAAATAACAGTGTGCTTGATATTGAGATTGCGGCCATACGCAGTAAAACTATCGCCGATCTGAATGGCCAGCTCGCGGGTTGGTGTAACAATCAGAACTTTTATGGTCTTTCGGTCAACCCCGCTCTGGTGCTGCTGATTGAGCAGCTGTAAAATTGGAATCGCAAATGCCGCTGTTTTTCCGGTGCCGGTTTGTGCGCAGCCGAGAATGTCTCTGCCTTTGAGTGCGACGGGAATTGCTTCGGATTGGATGGGAGTGGGAGTGGTGTAACCTTCGGTTGCAAGAGCGCTCTTGATGGGCTCTATCAGTGAGAAATCGTCAAATGTCATGAAAGATTTTTTGATGAGGCACTTGAACTCTATAACATAACCATGTAAAGAAAACAGTATCTCTGTATTATTTTGTGCAAAGATACACATTAAAAATTCAATAATGGTGAATTTATGATTTGGTGCGGAAATTCAAGGGTTCAAATCAAGTTGATACAAAAATTGAAAATCAACAAAAGACCTATTTAAGTTCCCGGTCACAGATTCAAAATAGCTTTGCTGACAAAACCGGGATCTCCACTTATACAAAAGACTTTTCTTTTGTTGATTTTCACTGCCGACGCTTCGACGGAGTTTACCCCGCTGTTCGTGCTTCGACGGAGTTTATCCTGCTGTTGACTCTTCGACGAAGTTTATCCTGCGGGACGCAGGGCTCAGAGTGACAGCAGGCAGGGCTCAGCATGACAGCGGCGGGGCTCAGTGTGACAGCAGCTTTTTTGTCATTTTTTTCACGATAGCTATCGTGATAGGTTGCAAACGCGTTTTGATGGTGCTTGTCGCATAATGTCAGCATGACTGCACGCGGGTCTCAGGATGACAGCATAACCACAGCTCCACCATATCGATTATTTCATTACATTTGCCACCATAAATTCCAGCAACATGAAAAATATTTTTATTCTGATTTTTGTCGTTTCAGTATTTGCAGTTGCCTGCAACCATTCATCAAAAAATAATTCCGATCAGGAGCTGAAGACTGATAGTACAGCTGCATCGTTGAAAGATTCTGTTTCAGATGAAGACCTTATTCAGGATGCCAAAATGATTGTGCAACATTTCAAAAACAAAGAATTCAGTCAGCTGGCAGAATACGTCGGACCGCAAGGGCTGCGCTTTTCAGCCTATGCATTCATTGATACAAGCAAAGACGTTGTGATGAGTGCGCCGCAGATTCGCAATATTGCTACATCAAGCGAAAAGCTTCTATGGGGAGAATACGATGGCTCCGGAGAACCGATAAAAATGACCATTGAACAATATTTTGCAGACTTTGTTATAGATGCAGATTTTCTCAAAAAAGGCGAAATTTCAATCAATGAATTTTTACAAAGGGGCAACACCATCAACAATATCCGCGAGGCATATCCTGATTGCAAATGGGTTGAATTTTTCATCAAGGGCGAAGATCCGAGATACGACGGAATGGACTGGAAAGCGCTGCGACTGGTTTTCCGCGTGGGCGAAGGCAAAGCTGTGCTGGTGGGGGTTGTGCATGATGAGTGGACCATATGAATAATGAATATCGAACAAGGAAGTGTGAATTTAAGAACAAGGATTTTTGATTGTTGATTTTTGAAGGCTTCGAACAAGGAAGTGTGAATTTAAGAACATTCCGTGTTATCAACGGAACAAGAGGATTTTTGATTGTTGATTTTTGAAGGGATGTGAGATTTTTGATTGGCTTTCGTTACGCGTTATAAGCGTGGAATGTATTCCGCTGAAAGCGGAAGACGCTTCAATCTTTTTATTAAAATATTGTTTATTCGGATTTGCATCCTGGATTGCATTTCGAAAACACGGGGATTTTTGAGAAAATTCATAATCGTTTTGCGTTTTTTCTGTTCAAAACATTATACATTTATACATGAAATCCAAAATATGAAAGAATACCGCTTCACTGCAAAAATCATCAAAAATCCGAACGTTAATTCGGGCTACATTGAATTTCCACATGATGCTGAAAAAGAATTCGGACGCAAAGGTCAGATAAAAGTGAAAGCGTATTTTGATGGCTTCGAATATCGTGGATCATTGGTAAAAATGGGGCATCCGTGTCATATCATCGGGCTCAATAAAAAAGTGCGCGATGCCATCGCAAAAGGTCCCGGCGATACTGTGGATGTACTCATTATTGAAGACATCGAAGAACGAGTGGTCGAAGTACCCGCTGATTTTGAAGCTGCATTAAATAAAAACGAAACAACCAAAGGAATTTTTGAGAAGATGTCGTTCACTCATCGCCGCGAATATGTGGAATGGATTATTTCGGCAAAAAAATCAGACACGCGCGAAAACCGCATCAATAAAGCGATTGAGATGCTACTCAATAAAAAGGCAAAATAAGTAATAGTGGTCAGTTGTGGATAGTCAGTTGCGATTTTTAATATATCCGATCACTCGTAACTTATCATTGAATACCGACTACTCGGCTATTGAATACTGGCTACTGAATACTGAATACTGGCCACTGAATACTATCTCAGTGTCCGGTACACTTTCACGTTTCCGCTGGGGTCGGTGATACGGAAAAAGGCTATGGATGCGGTTTTTGGAACAGCTGATAAATTGATTGTATTAAATCCAACTCCAGCATCGGATTGAAAACGACAGATGAGACTTCCGGTTACATTCATTGCTTCAATACTGTAGCGGCCGCTGCAAGGCGATACCAGAATCCCATAGTCATCGGCAATATTGGATGGAATGTAGAAATCAAAAGGAACTTTTGCTTCATCGTGGATGCCTGTTTCCACATCAATCTGCAGTTCCAGAATTACCGGCAAATGGTCGCTGTTACCCATAAGTGCTGCCAAAACATTTGCAGGAACTGATGTGTTAGACGCTTCATTCAAGGAGTCATTACAATGAGCTCCATCATTTCCAAGAGCATTGTATGAGCCACTGATGTATTTCACATTTTTTCCACCCGACATTACATCAAGAGAAGTCATGATGTGATCAAAACGATCATCGAGTCCGCCTGCTGCAAAACAATCATTATCAAAATCATTGTGTGTTGATTGTGTGTGATATGATGCAAATGAGCAATTGTTGCTCCAGTCGCCGGGTTTGCTTATTGGATCGTAAAAACGTATATTGGTATTAAAGTGATTAAGCAACAACTGATAACATTCTTCATCGGACGTGTACGTATTGAAATCGCCCATTGCAAGATAGTTTCCCGGCTTGTTTACAGCATCCAGATAATCCATCAGTATGGTAACTTCGGCCAGTCTTTCTTCAGGTTCACCAGTATAATTACCCGCTTTCAGGTGCATGATGATACACGTAACCCAGGCTGTGTCGTGTGTAACAGCCAGATTGGGATCTTTATAATAAAAAGTGTACAGATTAATATCCCTGATATCAGTTGGCAAAGCGGTTGAACTATGCATAACCAGTTTGTCAGTATTATAATAAACCATATTAATCAAATCTGACGAGGAGTAATTGGTTCTGGCACCTTTGGCATAATTGATTCTTCCACTGGTATTCATCACATTAGTCAAAATACGGTCAACCGAAGTCTGCAACTGATTCAATTCACAAACAGTAAAAATATCAGGCAATACATAATCAACAATGGTTTTTAAGTATCCATCTTTATTTGACACATTGTTGTTTACAGAAGTGCAATAACTCGTGTAATTATTGTAGTTGAGCAGATTGTACTGCATCACAGTAAGCGTGTCGGTTTGCGCTTTTAAAAAAAATAGAAGAAAAAAGAAGAAAGAAAAAAGAAAAAGTCGTTTTTTCATAAAAAAAGCTATCAAAACGGTTGAACAAACTTTTCGGACAAAGGGTAACAAATATACGGAATTAATAACGAAGTAATTACAGTAAAACGACAATAAAAAAAGCCGCAAACTGTTATTCGTCAGCGGCTTTTATGGATTAGTATGCAATTATACCCTGCTCATCTTAACTGTAAAATGACGCATGATGGGTGCTTCGTAATCGATTTTCAATCCTTTGGTGATAGTGCTTCGGCGATCCCAGATGTTTTTCAGGGCTGCAGCCACCACATCTATGTGATTGTTGGAATAAGTGCGACGAGGAATGGCAAGGCGTACCAGCTCGAGTGCCGGAAAACGGTCCATACGTGTTTCAGGATCGCGGTCGGCCAGTAGTGTTCCTATCTCTACTCCACGCACACCCGCTTCAAGATACAATTCAATAGCCAGTGTTTGTGCCACATATTGTTCGCGCGGCAGGCCTGGTAAAAATTTCAAGGCATCGATAAACACAGCATGCCCCCCAATCGGCTTCTGAACAGGAATTCCATATTCAATCAACTGATTTCCCAGATATTCAACCTGTGAAATCCGGCTTTTCAGGTATTCAAAATCAGTTCCTTCTTCGAGACCCACTGCCAATGCTTCCATGTCGCGACCAGCCATTCCGCCATAAGTCACATACCCTTCGAACATGATGTTGAACACGCTTACTTTCTGCCAGAGTTCTTCGCTGTTCATGGCAATAAATCCACCGATGTTTACGATGGCATCTTTCTTCGAACTCATGGTCATCATGTCGGCGCATTTGTACATTTCGCGTACAATCTCGCGGATGCTCATGCTGGCACAGGCATTTTCGCGAACCTTGATGAAGTATGCGTTTTCGGCATAACGGGCACTGTCGAACAATACCGGCTTATTTACACTTTTTGCAAATTCCTTTACTGCGCGCAGGTTCTCAAGACTCACCGGTTGCCCGCCGGCGGTGTTGTTTGTAACAGTAACAATAATGAAAGGAATTTTATCGTGCGGATAAGTTTCGAAAACTTTCTTCAGCTTATTGATGTCAACATTTCCTTTGAAAGGATGCAGGTTTTCGGTATCGAAAGCTTCATCGATGGTGCAATCGATAGCGTGAGCTTTACGGAATTCAATATGTCCTTTGGTAGTATCGAAATGCGAATTACCGGGAACAACATCACCTTCTTTTACGAGTACAGAAAACAAAACATTTTCAGCGGCACGGCCCTGGTGAGTCGGCATGAAATAAGGAAATCCGAGAATTTCGTGAATGGTATCCTTCAAACGATAATAGGAACGGCTGCCGGCATAGCTTTCGTCGCCGGTCATAATGGC